>Ga0209208_10013859_pt1 | contig 10004 bp, 11 predicted proteins | sample S1TSphfallax_3_FD_187694 | JGI IMG/M metagenome (GOLD analysis project Ga0209208, IMG submission 187694) | Host-associated microbial communities from peat moss isolated from Minnesota, USA - S1T2_Fd - Sphagnum fallax MG (SPAdes) (version 2) | ecosystem: Host-associated > Plants > Peat moss >... | reverse complement strand
AAGAGTCTATTCTGCAATTGGGACATTATCCCATACATGCAACAATGGATCATAACTTGGTGGCAAACCTACTTTGATCTTAGTAAATTGTTGCCACTCACTCATTGTCTCACCTAGATCTGTGACTTTCTTTGCCATTGCAAAACTTATGATGCAATAGGTTTTAATAGATACATATCTGTGATACAATCGGCAACTGAATGAGTGAGCCATGGGCATTGCTCATTAGTTCGTGATGTTTTGCAGTTTATGGCTTGCCCTGAATGTATATCGAACAGAAAGGCCAGCCTTGATAGATGTGGTTGTAGTTCTCCAGCTCATCATCTAGTTAGCCTCTTTACAATTTCATACAAAGGGTGAGTTTCCTTCATGTCAAATGTTTTTTTGTTTCTTCAGCACTATTTTGATTAGTACTTTGAAGGTATTGTTCTAGTAGGGTAAATGTGATGATATTCTGACCAGTATGCAGCATAGTTGCACAGATGCAGGTCAGATGGACAGAAGCTTTGGTGGAGTAGTTTCTTTTCCCATGCACATGGTTTGCTATATATACTGACAGCTACTTCATTTACCTTGCCACTTCTGTAGCTGAGAATATTGTGTATTTCTCAAAGACATTTTTTCAAGACACACAAGCTTATATGTTGCAAGCTTACAATTTTTGATATTATCAAGGATGATCAAAGACCTCAAAGTCTCTACATTTGGGTGAAGTACTTAGAGCATCTCCAGAGGTGCTCGGTATATAACCCTGAAAAAACATTTCTCATGACCAAGTTTTAGTTACTTTTTTCCAACCCCACCTATAAAACTGCAACTGGGACTCCATTCTAAGTGGGACACTACTAATAGCCACCCACCTGGACCAATCAAACAATCTAGCCAATCAGAAACAGGGATCAGACAATAGATAGAATTTGAGTGTGTTAATTAGACTGTTATTTTGAGGGTCACAGCACCTTTCCAGTGAATCCACTGGATTTGACTGCTGAAACCCTCATCCAAGATTTCCAGAGCTGGGTCACATGATGAGCACTGGTGGAGATGCTCTTCTATCTCATTTCTGATATAAATAGGTACCAGCTACTGTCATTTGTTAATCCAATTGGATTCTTGTAGAACAAACTTAAATTCAAAGAATTGCATCAGGAATCTGTTCTTGGAGTTCAACTGCTCTAAAAGTCCTTTGCAAACTTCTTGGGTGGAGCACACCACTGACAACTTAGCAGACTATTCCTCTCTGTTTGTATCATACCATGTTCTTGAGGTGCATATGTTTTGCAGAGGTCACATCCTAATCTAAGACAACAGAATTAACATTATGCTTATCTGAAGGATTAGATCTACATGTCCACATTAATCGATTGGACATATGCTGGTCAACTGGAAGAGTTTGCAATAGAGATCAATTCCTATGGGAGATTAATCTCTCATGCAAGGACATCATCTAACTCTTCACAAGCAAATAGTGGACATCCAGACTTTTTGGCAGTCTAGAAAAAACATGTGCAATAGTTTATAGCTTCAGACATTCCTTCCACAAGAAAAATATGAAGAATGGATCCCTTGGATGCTACAAAACTGCTTGTAATCAAAGCAATCAATAATGGCTTAAATTTTGTCTCAAAAGGTGATGAAGGACACTATGATGAGTTGTGATAATGAAAAGTTCAATGTACATTTGCGGAAAGTCTGAGAAGATTCATCATCTTCCCCTGAAATTCTGCACCAGCACACAGAATGGCAGAGTATTCAGTCAATTTAAGAACATTGTTATAACATCAATAATGTAACAAGATACTTTTACTGCTGTTGCAGAGTTCAGAAACAAACTGAGACTGCTTCATTGACTGAGACACTCAACTTGGAGGCAACAAACAACATGACTGCCAAATTTTTTTGAGTAAGTTCCAAAACCAATGCACTAATAAAACCTTTTTTGTGGTGGCCTGTTTCCCATGTTAGTTTCTTTAAGCTTTTCCCACATCTGAGATGATACAAATGACCCACATAACCTATTTTATGTGGGAGATCTTGGGTGAAAGATACAAAACAACACAATTAGTATCCAAGTTTGAGCAAATTCTCAACTTACCAGTCAAATAAACAAGAAATAATTGGCCATACTGAAAATCAAGTCATGAGATAAGCTGCAGATATTCACACTGCCCCAACCTCTGTGAGGAAGGAAGAGCAGAGCTCGAGAAACAAAAAACTGGGGCCACCAACTCGTTGCAGATCCAACAAATAATTCCCGTTCCTTATCCTGAAAAGCTGCAATCACCCCCTCTAGGCAGTCAGTGACAACAGGACAAAGAACAATTGTCTCCAACTTAGAAAGATTGCTCCACCCAACAAAACATTTTCAGCAGCCATAAAGAAGGTTGTAAAACAAAAAGTGAGAGGAGAAGCCATTTGGCTGACATACTTGAACCTCAAACCGAACAAGAAATTGGTCTCCCAGTTCACTGTCATCCAATGTGATACCATTTGCTTGAAAGCTCATTTCACTTGAGGGAAATGATCCTAAGGTCATAGGTGACTCACTAAAGCTGTTTCCAGCAGACACATTACAGCTCTTGCTTAGGTTTGGTAGAGGTGGCACCCATCGACACCTGATAGAATATGCTCCTATTGACTTCCAAACAATATCTAACTCGTGTAAGGCCTTCAGTACCTCCCTCATGATTTCACTGGGATCTGCCTGGGACTGCAAAACAAGCACAAGTTCTGAATTAGATCAATTTTCATCATAAATATGGACATTCATATAAATAACTCTCATGAAAATCAAGAAATCTCCATAGTCAGAACTAGGAATCCCATAACAAGGTTCAAAACTTTTTCTTTAAAAACAATGAAAGATTTCCAGATAAGGACCGAAGAACTGGGAAGAAGAAAACACATAAGTGTAGAACCTGAATGAAGAACAATAAAACGAGCAGTATGAACAATAGTGAGATTGCCTCACTTGTTCAGGGACCATTGACAGTAACATGTATGTTTGAGACTTACCTATCACAATTTACCCTCTGACTTCAGAAATATGGACAGTACAAGCCCTTACAAGCACTTGCTACAAGAGCCAAGAGATCGTATGTAAGGTTAGGCACCTGAAGGCCAACAGCCCAATTCCCATGAGGAGTAATCCTCGTTAGGGGCATAATTGAAGAAACTTTGTGTTTCTGTTCCAAGTTTATAACACGCACATCACCCTCAGCAGATGATTGTACTTGATTGTTTACAATTATGGGTGATGGTGCGACACTTTGCATGGGATCTTCATGACTGCAAGCTCTGGCTTCCTGAAACCCCACCACCCTTGTTGCTTTCCACTCAAAGTGGCACTCTAGTACACCACACATACATCTGGTCATAGGTTTACACTTACAAATGCACATCCTCTTCAGAGATCCCAAGAGAAAAATACTAATGAGTTTCAGAAACTTTGTTGATCATCAAGCCAAATAAATAGAAAGGCAGCAGTCAGTTTGCCACTAAACATGAATTATACAGCTGAAGAAAACAACTACAGGTCTGAGGAGACAAGATCTGTGCAATTCTCCTGAATATCTTATACATTTGCAGCATCTCCCCAGAGCTTCATCAAAATCTCCAACCCACAGAGATAAATCTTGAATGATGCAGACCAGTTAGAAATGGAGAGGGAAATCCCAGCCAAAACAAGCTAAGCAAATTCATACCACCCTCCAACCATACTGAAAACTCCAACATGCTACAGTTTATTAGAGGAAGAGGGGAGAGTACATGCTGAAGGACCTTCTGTAGAGGAAAAGAAGTGGGCATGTGGCATTACAACCAATTTTCTCTGATTATTTGCCTTTAGATGATTAACCACAACTTACCTGAATTCCAATTGACATTACACCTGTGGAGCACTAAATACACTGAACAAAGTACTGTGTTACACTGGACAAGGTTGGTCACATGACAAAATGTTTTTTCTCTATGACTTCATTCTGGCCTCCAGAAGACCAACAGACTGGCACAGAAGAGCAGAATAGAAATGAGTGTGATCAGTTCACTGATCCACAAGTGTAAAGGTCACAATCATTGACTACAGGAGGTTGTGGTGGTAAGGACCTAAGGACCAAGCCCATGCCACACTTGGTTGACTCAGCAGGTAGAACCCGTGCAAGATTCAGATAATGTGGATAATCTTCTACATAAATCTGGGGCTCACCAGTTCCTCAAATTCAGATTCCAGGTAGTCATCCTGGTTCTCAAAGTGCTGACTATCCAACAGGAGATAATACGTCACTGTTGCCTGTCCACATACATCATGCCCACTCATGTCAACAACTGAGGAACCTTGAAGGGGTTAGAAAGATGAAGCTCTGTCAGCAAATGGTGGTCCTAGCACAGACAACATGCCCATGACAAAGATATTCTAACAGTTGCTCTACAATTGAGTCATGCGGAGATTCCACACTAATAGACATCAGCATCTCACATCTTCAATCTACCAATAGTTCTAAGAAGGTCAACAAAACAACAAGTGAGGGCATCACATGAGCTAAAATAAAGCTACCACTTAACAAGGAGACTACAGTTTGGCCTCTCAACTCTTGGCTCTGTGTACATACAAAGATTTGCAAACTGATCAATCTGTACACACCTTTGTTGGCTCCCGCCTGTGCAGGCAATCAATTAAGTGCTTGTGATCAAATCCCAGTTTTTCCACTCTTAATGCAACATCGTCATCAATCTGTATCAGCAAACAAGCTTGTAAAGCATGGCTACACATAGAGATCCCAGGACATCTGAGTCTACACCAACCTCCAGTATGAAACTCATGGACATCAGCATCGCCAGTAATAGCACCCTACACAATAGTAAGCTACAAATCCAGGTGAGACCAAATGGCTATCTAACAGAGCCCTGCACACAAGCTCTGATAGATCTGGTCAAAGTGCTCAAATCAATTTATGAGGGTGCAGAAAATTTGTACGGGGCATGATTACTTTGAGACCCATCATAACACTTCTCTTGACTATGTTGGAAGAATGAGAATAATACCTATAATCGCAACATCCAGTGAGCAGAGACATCTGAACTCCCTAGGTTTGTTCTTACCCTAATCAACAATAGAACTTGGTACTGTATGGTCCTACACAATTTTGGAAGTTCCAGGCATGCTCTAAAGAAAAACAGTTGTGGTCAAATGTTTGTGAACAGGGCAGAAAATTTCAAATGAAAACATCACCCCCCTATCCTCATCAGGGAAAGCATGTCTGTAGAAGAAAAAAAAATTACCCGCTTCAATTGCTGGGCATATTCAGGTGGAGGAACGGCCAAGTATTGAGGAAGCTGCACTTGAAACCATGGATGACATCGAATCTCCGGAATGGTAATACGGTGCAGTGGATCAGCCTTCAGAATGCGTGTAATTAGATCCCTTGCTTGTATTGAAAGGTGGCATGGGAGTGTGTAGATGCCGTCCTGCACACCAAAAAACAAGTACTCAGCAAGTGAAGGTTGTAAGTCATCTTGTGATTGCAGTATCTCTACACATACTTAATTCTCATGTGAAGGGCCAAAAAGATGCTTCTTCAAAATAACTTTGCTGAAAGAGGGGACAAGAAGGGATTTTGAGAAAAAACAGCTAAAGAAACCTTTGGAAACAACCTAAGATCCAACACATCATTAAAGAATTAGTTGCATAGATAGCTGCTCTATTGGCCCAAAGTCCAACATCTTGCTATTCTGCAATTCTGTGGTGCACATCTTTACACAAAAACTTCAGAAAGTTTAGAGCAAGTACTGTAATTTTCTGATACAGGCTTGATATGTTCTCATCGTCAAATGGTAAGATACCACACAACATTGCATATAGTATCACACCACAGCTCCACACATCCACTTCAGGCCCTGCATAGTACCTTCTTTGTATCACCTGTCATTACAAGGAAAACCAATGTAAGAAACTTTCAGAGCTCGTCCATTACATCCCATACATCCCGCAAATGTTTCACAGATAGTAAGGGCATTGCATCCATGTGGATGCCCATATGGCATGCCCAACATGGTATCAAGACATACCGCTCACAAATGCAGCTGAACTTTAGTACAAGCTCATGTGTTCATTACAATCATTGCAGATGTACATTCGACCTAGTGTGGAATACTGTTTTGGGATTATAAGTCTAGAGTTTAGGTTAACAGAGCTTTCTGATTTCTAGTCATGAAACCACAACCCAAGATATCCAAAACAGCTGAAGCATCATATACTGAGTGAGCTATCCACTAGCTTGAATTTGAAAGTCATTTGAGTAGGAACTCTTCAAAGAATTATAAAAGTACAAAAATAGGTCTACATCGTTACTTCTGGGGCTGCATAATTAGGACTGCCACAACTGGTCTTGAGAAACTGGCCATCACGCATAATGTTGCTCAGACCAAAATCTGCAATCTTTACACTTCTCCTTTTTGCATCCAGCAGCAGATTTTCAGGTTTCAAGTCCCTATGTACCACCCTGTTGCGGTGGCAGTACTCCACACCTGCTATAAGCTGATTATCCACTCCACACAAGGATCTTAAGTTACTGTTTGAAACAAGAAATTCCGCTGGAATTTTCACAACCCCACCAACATGTCTGAAAATTTCAAACCTAACAACAAAGCACTTGGATAAGTATACAAGGAACTTCAATAGCACTACATAGGTGCCCTCCACAAAACTCAATACATCTTGTCCTGCATAGTCATACCTCAGTGCAGTACCACTGGATGCTAATCATACTTTTTTAATCTAGAACCATAGACACTTGTGGAGGCAGCCAAAGTTACACCTACTCTTGAAGATTCTAGTTAGCTCACAGACTTATTGATCTGATGAATCAACATTATCACAAAGTGTGGAAATAGTAAAGCTCATACCTGCTGAAAGAAGTGGCGGGCCTCCTCTTCAGGAAGCCGGCCATTCAAGACAATGTAATCAAATAAGTCTCCAGACTCCACATACTCCATAACCACATAGATGTCTGAGTGAGTCTCAATGATCTCATACAAGCGAACAATGTGGGGATGCATAACCAACTGCATAATTCTCAGCTCTCGCCTCACTGCAACATGAGAAGTTATTTACACATTCTTCAGAGGCTGAACATAACCCTATTGAAGAGATAAGGTTTGTAATGTGACAGGTTAATTATCTCAAGGCTGCTGACATGGGGAATGGCACAGTACAGAAAAAAATTCTGTGACTTTCAATTAGGGCTTACCCTTTGCTCTCTTACATATCTATGAGAATACTGCAGAGAAAACTCCACAATAACATGTTGAAGGTGAGCATTGCATCAATTCCCGCAAGACCAAAACAAACACAATAAGATTTCAGTGTGGTCATGACCTTGTGTGTGTCATCATCCCACAGAAACAAAGGATAAATACCTTTATCCTCCATGTCCTTCATTTTGTGGCGATTCATGATCTTGATAGCAACTTTCTGGCCAGTTAAAGAGTGTGTGGCTGATTTCACTTTGCTGAAGGCTCCAAAGCCCATGGTTTTTCCTAGCCTGTAATTGAACTCTGCACAAACTGTTGCACTGCTCTGCCGCCTTGTAACCCGGCTGCTGCTTCCTTCTGCTGCCATTTCAACAGTCACAGCAAGTGCTGCCCTCTCCTCCTAACAGTTTCCCTTCTGTCACCACCAATCAGGCGGATACTCGTTTTTTAAACACTTCACAGTTTTTAGGGTTTTCTAAAATGCAGACAGACAAACAGCAACAACATGCAGATTGCTTGCTGCATATGATCTGTTCACAGTGGCATCAGATAAGGTCCTACAAAACAAGTAGGAGAGGCCCCAGATTGACTGCTGGCCAGCAAAGACTAATGCCATCATCCATTTCAATCCTGGTCTTTCAAAAAGGAACTCTGCAGTACTTGCCATTCAAATCAGCAAGCTCCACATCTACTACTATGGGCTCCAAGTCTAATTACTACCACTGTCCGAAGCCTTGGTTGATCCTGCCCCAAAAACACTGACCAAAACACAGAGAGAAGGCAACTGCATTCCTTCCCCAATCCAGCCCAAAATTTCAAGCATGCAATTCCTTCAACTTTGACCACAAGCTGCTGATTCCATGTTTTCTGATCAATGGACAGCAGCTCTCAGATCAGCCCTTTGGCAATCTGCTGTTTACGCTTGATCACCCCATGAGCTTCCACACAATAGGACAGCTTTCAAAGCTTCATTTTTCCTTCCCGCGCTTCTTTCTTTGCAAGTTCAACTCCTTGCATAAAAACCTTTCCAGACGTATATCTCCTCTCTAAGTCTAGAAACGACTACTACTCATCACTTCAGCCATCACTAGTCTCACATGCTGACATCCTTCATAAATGTATGGACATACAGCAGCACTCTGCTAGATGATGCGGTCAGTCTTCTCCATATTGTTGTATCTATCTATCCATCTGAGAGAACTCAACACATTCCAGGAGTGGTAGGTCAGATGGCTGCTCTCGCATCAACCAACCCCTGACTTCCTAAAGAGATTCTTCTTTACATTTTGCAGCAGCTTGTAGTAGACAGCTTCGTTCAGTGCAGCACTTGTGGAATTAGGGTCCAAAGCAGGAAGGAAACCCTTCTTGCCTCATGATATATACACTTGTGGACTGGGTTGAAAACGCACTCCAAAACCTCGGGAGGCTGGCTTTTGTATGCCCATTTACTGCTACGATCTCCACCGCATCAGCGTTCCACGGTACAGAGTTTGTCGTGTGGCACTCAATCGGCCCTTCAGGTACATGTCAGAAAGCTGCCTTAGGGAATGTCTTTCTTCTTCCTCTTCTTCTCCTTCTGCACTCACTGCTCTTCTTCCTCAACGTCCAGATCACTCCTGCACAGCAACAGCTTCTCGACTTTCTCGGTATTGTGAAGACCAACAACACAGATCAATAGGTACCACCAAGACAGAATCGACACCGGCGCGCCATGTGCAGTAGGTATGAAATTCTACAGTCCTCCACTTCTATTCAAGGTCCAAAACTGAACAATCCTTTACAGGTTTTGCTTTGCCGTGTGCAACAGACGGACTACACAGATCCCGCGTATGCACCTTATCTGATCTCCCGCGAGAGAGACCGATCTGTTTGTTCTCAAGGTCTAGAATGGAGCGGTGGAACTAGGATTGATTCTGCTCTGAGGCGCCGCTGGCTTACTGGACCGCTGCGGCAGGAACAAGATCGGGGACTAATTTTCGAGTCTAAGCAAGCTGCAGTTCATCACGAGAAGCTGATTGCAATGACCTCTTCTGCATGGGAGCTCGAAATGCACCAACAAATAAGCACAGTCTGATGCATCAAGGAGGGCTAATATTCTTCACGCCGAATGTCCACCTCCTCTCAAAACCACGAGCAATCTGAGATCCTGTTGCCAGGAAGCTGAAGAAGCCGATCGATCTCTCCAATCCAGATCAAATAAAAGGAACGATTGTGCAAACAAAGCGGTAAGTAGACTTCAGTCCGTTCTCCCGTACGTCTTATCACAGAAGAGACACAAGCTATAAGCTTTTGGTACCAGAAGCTACGAAATCCGTTTTCAACGGACAAGACTCAAAAACCCAAGCAGGAAAAGCTTGAGGCACGCACATGAAAAGCAAGCAGGGGCAAGTAAGTGTGCAGCACAAGAGCTTGCGTTCTTTCTTTGCAGGAGGGAGGCTTGCCTCCTGCAAAAAGTTTGATGCAAAAAAACACACACACAACGCTTGTGGTGCAAAGTTCGCTCTAGCTTCTTTCCAATTCCGAAAATATGCAGACGAAACCGAAAAGTAATCACTCCCAAAAGCACACCCCCTCCCGCCCCCCACCAGCCTTTTAACTTTCCTTTTTTTTGGTGTCGAAGTTATGGCGAAATTTAGAAATAAAATTAGCAAAATTAGTCGAATTTAGACTTTAAAAAAAACTCCAAAATTTTCCCTATTTCTTTGCGAAATTTGGCCCAAAAAAACTCAGTTACCCCCCTCCCCCCCCCCCCCCCC
>Ga0209208_10013858_pt1 | contig 10005 bp, 12 predicted proteins | sample S1TSphfallax_3_FD_187694 | JGI IMG/M metagenome (GOLD analysis project Ga0209208, IMG submission 187694) | Host-associated microbial communities from peat moss isolated from Minnesota, USA - S1T2_Fd - Sphagnum fallax MG (SPAdes) (version 2) | ecosystem: Host-associated > Plants > Peat moss >... | reverse complement strand
TCTCATCTATCTGTATTTCAATAACTTGTTAATTTGCCTTTAAGTTCAATTGTCGTTATAAATTCCGAATCACCATCTAATTCATCTTGTTTCACAATTATCTGTCTTTAGAGTTTGTAGATCACTCATACCCTTTTAAATTCAGAATTGAAAAAGGAACACTATTCGTTTAAACACTTTCATCTACAATATAAAACAAAATTTGTAGAAAACCTTCCCACTATTGAAAGAAAAAATTAAAAAAACTTTCCCCACAACATGGTCCCAAATGATATAAGTGAAATTTAATTCTTGTAGAATATTTCACACCATTATAACAATAGATTTGCATTTCACATGCATACATTCACTATTCCTACCTTAATTTTCAACATGTTTAACACTACCATTTAGAAAAAATCATATTCATGGTTATTGCATATAACCAAAATCTACACTTTAGAATACATTGTAAAAAACTCCAAAAACAAGATTAAAATTAATTTCAAATTTAGGAAGGGTGTGGAATTTTTTAAAAGATACAAAATCGAAACCAAATAAAATATTGAAAAAGAATACAAAAAGAGTATGGCAAAAATGATATAAAGAAAAACATTCCACAAATTCAAACAGTGGGAAAAAAAATACCTATGAAAAACAAGAACAATTGAAAACGAGTGAGGCTTGATAAAAAGTAACAAAAACTAATTAATCGGAAGTAGACACGAAAGACTAGGGGGGGCGGGGGGGTGGTTTTCAACGGGCCGACTGGAGAAACGGAGCCGAAACATATGAACAAGAGGACTGGGCATGCAAGGAATCAAACCCTACACCTCGGATTTATGCTATCCAAATCAAACCATTGGGGTGAGGACCCACATCGATGCAGATCGCCATTATGTAGGTTTTTCTACGTTTCGAGTTATGCAAATTTTTTTTCCACGGTGATGTGCGGTTTCGCTGGGTGCGGTAGGGGTTTAGGGTTGACGATTTGTGGTTGACGATTTGTGGTTGTGTGCAATCGGAGGTTTTCGCAACCCTAAACATCCGAGTTTGGAGTTTTGTCTGTCCGAGGTGGACGGCGAAAGGAACGCTTCCTTTGTTCCTTCCCTCTTTCTTGTAATGCTCCAGGCTTTGCGCTTGTCAGAATTTTTTTTTCCATATCTTGAATGACCCCGTGTCTTCTGTCATTTGCCAGGAAAGTTTCATCGTTCTTTGCTTTTGTTTGCGGGAAAGAGGAAGACCCTCAAGCAAGAGGTCTGGACTGTTTCTAGTGCACGAACAATAAACCTTTTTTTTTTTACGAAGAAGCTTTTGTGCTGTTCCAACGGATGCGAGATCCGTCTTTTTGTCTTATGTGTTGCGGTTTGGTAACGATCTATGGACCCCTCCTCCTCGCGACAGGCCCTCTTCGAGTAAAAGGAGTCATCATCTCCTTTTCGTCTTTCATTCGTTGTCATAGTCTTTCTATGGCTTGCATTCCCAAGATTATGTCAGAACTGTGCTTATCGAGTTGTAATTACCTTCCACATGTTATGTTTGGTTTGCTTGTGATAGGGGGATCCTTGTGATAGCAACGCATACTGCTTCAATGGAGCTTAGTCAACTCCTTAGAATTAATTAGTTAGTGTGAGATTGAGAGGGCCGACCTGCTCAAGTCCACATAGATTTGGCTTTTAGGCTGGTGAAATGTCTTAGATTCATGCTTGATGCTACTACATTTTGCAATTTTTGACCTCTGTGTTAGTGTTGATTTAAGGACTAGATAGTCATGTTTTTTAGCTTCAATCAAAAAAGTTCTAGCCACAAAAGCTGAAAATGGAACTTTAGAGCCACCTGCCTTTGGAAATCTACAAGTAGTTCCTTATCCTGCTGCTCAACTATCTTATCACCATGTGGTTTTGTTGGACAGGTGTATCGGGATTTAGAACCTTCATCGATGCTATGTTGTGATTTGTGTGAGCATTGGGTTCTTTGTGGCTGTGATGGCATCAGGTTTGTCATTTCCCCGTCTTGAGCCTAAACCATCCTTTCTAACAGATGTCATACTTTCTCCCTTTCCCATGTTGCACTATGTGAAAATTTATGTAAATTTCTCTTTATATGGGTGGAAGCCATTTCAAAATATGTTGCCCGGGGCTATGATTAGCTTGGAGTTCGTCCTTCTAGTTTGCAGGTCTGTTGGGAATGTGAGGGTTTAGGGTTTAGGGTTACATGGGTGTCCTTGCCAAAATTGGGTTTTTTTTTTTGGGTTTTGAGTTGACCTACCCCCCCCATTTTCAAGGGTTTTGAATCCAATGGTGTAAAAAACCCACCATACTCTATCATCATTTGAAAGATATGGGGGGTATGAAATTTTGAGGGGGCCAGATAGATGAAGGTGTTTAGGGGTAATTATTATAGATTTTGAAAGTTTTGAACTGACCTACCCCCCCATTTTCAAGTGTTTTGAAGCTAGTGGTGGAATTATTTTTGCCGAAAAGTGTAGGGTTTGGAAGATATAAAAGATTTCGGGTTTTTGGGTTACATGGGCATTTGGACCCAATTGAGGTTTTTTTTTTGGGATTTGGAGATCACCTACCCCCCCATTTTCAAGTGTTTTGAATCCAATGGTGTGAAAAACCCACCATAATCCTTCACCATTTGGAAGATATGGGGGGGGGGTTTGACTTTTCAGTCCTTGGTTGACTTTTTTTGTTTTGTCACAGAATTTCAAAGTTTGGATAGTGCAATCCATAAAGTTGCTTGGGGATCCCGAAAACCCAAGAAAGTGCCCTTACGAGCATGTAGCCTCTTCCTATGTTGAAAATCATGGATAGTACCGGTTAGAGGAATCATCATCGTCCTTTTAGAGACTCCACGGCAAGCCGATGTCATTGAGAAACAGATGCGGGAGTTCATGTTCATGGTGGGAAGGATGTCAAGGTGGGCCATCATGTAGTTTTGATTCTCATTGTGAACCAAGGCATAAGGCGGAAATTGGTTTTGTGGATTGTATTATGTCTTCATATGCCTTTTCCTAGATTGTATGGGTTTAGGGTTTAGGGTTTTGAAATGACCTACCCCCCCATTTTCAAGGGTTCTGAGTCCAATGGTGTAATAAAATTTCTTCATACATATGATTTGGGCATTACGCCCGTAAGGTTGCAGGCTGGAGGTTGTTTGACCACTAAAAACCTAGTGTAATGCCAGGCTATTTTAGTATAATGCCAGGCTTCTTTTTTTTATTTTTTTCATTTTTTATTACTTTTTGTTACTTTTTTTTACTACTTATAACTTTTGTAAATTACTTTTTACTGTTCAAGGGGGCAAGGTGAGTTATTTTAGGGGTTTAGTTTGATTGTTCAGGGGGAAGGGGTGCACCTTTATTTATTTATTTTGATTTCTTTTACTGTTGAGCGGGAGGGGGTGAAGGTTAATGTTTTTTTTCCTCCATTTGACATGTGCAAGGAGGAGGGGAAGGGGGTTTATTTTTTTCATAATTTTTTTTTTCATTATTAAATGGCTACGGACCTTGGGGGTCATGGTTTTTTTTCTTTTGATATGTTAAAGGGGGATGGGAGGGGGAGTGGGTTGATTTTTTTTAGGGTTGGTTTAATTCATTTTATCTTATAAAAAACAAACTAACCTAAATTTGTCTAATTAAATTCAACCCAACTAAGTTAATTTAAACTTAGCTCAACTAACCTAAAATAAATTAAATTTCTTAAAACTAGTATAAATTTGGGAAAATTAACGAAAATTTGGGACACAAATAATATGCACCAAATTTTTTTGGCAACCATAAGGCCTACTAACCAATGAAAAGTGGGGAAGTACCCCTATTTGGATTTCGAAAATCAAAGTAAAGAATTTTAATTTCAAAAGATTTCAATTACATGGGTTACGAGCCGATAAAAAGTATTGAAAGTAGCCGTTTTCAAAATAAATGGCACTCATGGGCCTTAATCAAGTAGTGTTTTTTTTTTCCCAAATGTCATCATTACCATCTACTTAATAGATTGTGAAGTCCTCTTAGACGGACACACTAATTAATGTTGGCTTGACCATATTTTCAAACCAAATCCATTTGGAGCCAAATTTTGTGTATGAAACATTGAGGTGCTTGAGTACTACAGGCCAATGGACCAATAGGAAGAAAGGAAGAACCCAAAGTTTGTTGGGGGTGGGGTGGGAAGGTTCTTAAACTTTTTTTCTTTAATAAATAAGAATGCCAATTGTGGAAAAACCAAGAAGGGTAAGGTTTAAGGGGTTTAAGGTTAGATTGTAAGCTTCTTGGATTTGTCTCCATTTCGCAAGCTGGAGGTTGTTTGATCACAAAAAACCTAGTGCAATGCCAAGTTGTTTTAATGTAATGGTAGGCTATTTTTGTTGACATTTTTTCACTTTTTGTTATTTTTTTTTATTACTTGTAATTTTTGTAAATTATTTTTTTATTGTTGAAGGTTCACTATTTGTTATTTTTTATACTGTTTGTAACTTTCATAAATTATTTTTTGTTGTTGAGAATGGCTAGGGGAATTATTTTATTATATTTATTCAGTGTTCAAGGGGAGGGGGTGCGCCTATACATATGATTTTTTTAATTTAGTTTACTCTTGAGGGAAAAAAGGGGTACAAGTAAATTTTTTTTTTTCACTCCTTCATTTGACATGTGGAAGGAGGGGAAGGGGGTTAGTTTTTTTCTCAAAACCTTTTTTTCATTGTTTAGGGTTTAAGGTTGAAGGTGCACACCTGAATGCTAATCGGTTCGTACATACCATTTTTGGGATCAATCTAATGGTGTATAATGCCATATAGTTTGTCACGAGGTGTTCACCCACAATAAATAAAAAACATCAATACCTTTGTACACAAAGAAGATTAACATAAAACCTTATACATTTTATCAACAAAAATGTTAGTTTTTAAAGAATCAAAAAGACAATTACATGATGATATATTTTTTTAATTGAGGGTGCACATCTTCTAAATGTCAATTGGCTCGTACAGACCATGATTGGGATCCATCTAATGATCCATAATGTAATACAACTCGTTACGAGGTGTCCACCCACAAAATTTAAAAACATTAATAATTTTATACACACAGAAGATCAAGATGAAACCTTATACTTTTTATCAATATTAATTTCTAAAGAATAAAAAAGATGACTACATGACGATTTCTTTTTTTGATTGAAGGTGAACACTTCATGAATGTCAATCGACTCATATAGACCATGATCTGGATTGATCTAATGGTCTGTAATGCCATACAATTCATCACAAGGTGTTCACGCACAATAAATAAAAAACAACTTTGTACACAACGAAAATTAACACAAAACCTTATACATTTTATCAACAGGAATGTTAGTTTTTAAAGAATCAAAAAGACAGCTGCATGACGATATATTTTTTTGATTGAGGGTGGAGTCCCCCACCAAATTTGGAAATGGGAACAAAGGATATCATAAAATCACCTAAATAGAGAACCCCTGATGACTCCATATTATCTCATACTATGAGGATTTCTACACCTGATTCAGTTATGAGCAAAGAATGCTCAAATTGTGGAGATAGGCCACCATCTGCTATCACTGCAGTCCAATTATCATTCCACATGACATCCCTTATGCTCCCCATTATCGGCATTGGCTCTGCACAACCACAGTAAATGATCAGTTGCCCGCTTATTTCTGCTCAACTCAAAAGCAAACACCCTTTTGGTAAATACAGAAAACAAATGCAGTCATAAAATGGTAAGTCCATTTGACACAAAGTGATGAAGTTTCAAGGCCTTGGGATGTCAAGTGCATGCCTGTGACTGACAAGAGCTTCCTCTTATCCTTCTCCATACATCCTCAAACAAAAGCAAAAGTACTAACTCTCACCTGCAGAAAGAGTAAAACACTGATTCTATAAATGCTAAGTTGATACATCTCCATGGAGAACTATTTCTGTCAATTACTAGAATTCAGGACTGGTATTTACCAATGGTGAATGTTTGCCCAACAACCATACGCCTAGGTTGATTGTTGCCTGCCCGTCAACACAAGACATAATATCAAATAAAAACATCAGAACTCAAGTCAATCTTAGTCAACAGTCAACCCTCTTCCCAAGAATTCTAATGGTGCACAATTAGGCTGGATTCTGCACAAGGGAGGCCAACCCAGTTGTAAAGTGTGGCCAACATCAAGACCGAGATCACGAGGAGAAAACGATGTTTCTGATGTATCTACAGCTATTCCTGTTGCAAGACAAGTACACACTCCGTTACACACAATCACATTATCCTTGCTCTGTCTGGCAAAGACAAAACAATGGACTTTCCTTTCTGTTGTGTGCTGACTCCAAACACCCTCCTGCCAATTTCCCTTTCCAAATTAGCTCATTGAGTGATTTTTGACCATATTAGCCTTCTTTCTTTGTGGGCCAATTTGCAAGTGCAACCAATGTTTAAAGATCTCCTTTATAAATCTGTATAAGCTTCCTTCCCAAATCAGTTAAAAAATCAAAATTTCATCTTAAGGGTTTACACACACATATTCTCGGTAACACATTCTAATAGTTGTCCATGTGTACACAGATACACCATTTGCAGGAATGTGCAGCATGACATGGCACAGTTGGTGACCTTCCCGTATATGGCATGGCATGGCACGTTAACTCTGGGTCATTTGAGATTCTCTTACTGTGCTATGGGTTGAACCTAGAGGCAAGTACTTGGTTATAATGGGGAAAACAGGAAGCCAAGCTGTCCCATGAGACAGAGTAATAGACCAATATTGCTTTTTAGTTTGACATAGGTTCAGTTCAAGGAGGAAGACCCATACCAAGACCTGTTTCAAAAGCTGTGATAGCAGGTGGCAAAAGTTGGTCCCCTTGTCTCTTCATCTGCTCTCCCAGAAACCAACACAAAGTTTAACATGCAAATTTTCACCTGCCTGAGACCTTCTGGTACATAAACATGACTAATACACATGACATGCAATTAGAAAATACACATCAAGAGCTTCATGCTGCCTGGTAGGAATCACAATACATATATATAATACTAAAACAACATGGACCTTAATTTGGTGTTTGTCATTTACCATTTGGCATACCCACAAACACAATGCCAAAATGGTTATGGAACTCACCACCTCATAGATTGGTTGGGGATCTTGCCTCCTGTGGTTCCCCTCAAAACCCTGAAATAAATCACCATCCAAGTGAATATAACTTGTTGCAACTTCCAATACCCATCCCAACCAATTGGTTATTAGAGTTCTAATAGTTGCTTACAAAAGTGCATTTACAAGGAGAGCACAAACAACACAGGTACCTTGATAGATGTGCTCCCAGATACTCTGCCTTCAGCCTTGGTGCAGAAGATCCCCCAAGAGAGTGTTTGATCTTTTTCTTTTTCTTTGATTTAGACAGCACAAAGATCCGATCACTCCCAACAGTATGCAAATTGTTACTATGGGTATCACTATTACTTTCTCCTTTGTTGGAACCATCCAACATGTCCATCTCTTCATCTTTTTGGAACTGGGAGCCAGATGTTTTTGGGAAATGCCCCACTGTGCCTGGGGAAGTACTTGCACCAACTGGACGTGGCCGGATGTTTGCAGCTGATGAGCTCGCTCGTTTTGTTGGAATGATTCCAGGTAAATTGCCAGGACCTAAATGTCTTGACAAGAGGCAAGACCTCTTCTTGCTCACTGGAGTTGACCAAAGGCAAGGACAATTGAGAGTGACTAGCAGTTCCATTACGGGTGGTACTGCGGAAAGCAACAGCAGCACTAGCATCAATGTCACAATCAGCCCACTCTAAGTGATGCTCCCGCAAAAACCGTATCAAAAGGGCCGCAGGCACATTTTGGATTCCATTTTCATCCAAATGTAAGTAAATGGAAAATTTTAACATGATAGATTAAATTGAAAGCACCCAAAAACATTGAAAAGTGAAACTGCAAAAATCTTCAGAGAACTGGTCAAACTTGCAGGAGCATTGATGCTTTGGCACACAAGATCCCACCACCAAGAGTGCAGAGGAACCTTTCTGAAGATATCTGGCTGGATTTAGTGGTGGGAGACTCATTGATCATCACACTGACATCATCCATGCCATCACTCACTGTGGCAGCCAAGCCATCCTCCACAAATCCATTCACTGCTTGGTTGAATCCCCTGATAGCCCAGTCACAATGGCCCACAGCTATGTTAAAGCTGTGTGATAGCCCATGGTCACAGTAGCCCATACAGTATGTCTACTGATAGCCTATAGTGACAATGGCAAACAGATGTAAAATAATGCATGTATGTATTTCTCTCACCGTTTCACATCTCCTTTCCATTACTTTATTCCTTCACATTAGACACACTAGCTTGGTTCAAAAATTCATGTCTTTTCAACTCCGTGGGTTTTCCAATTACATACCTAGCAAGCTGCTGGCTAAGAGCACGAATCACTCCAGGCAAATATGCTAATCATGTAAAATCACATTTCCGACACATTTTCAAACACTTGCAGCAGCAAGAGGGAGAGGGTATAACTACACACCAATTCACACCTCCATGGCACATGAAACATGGTATTGTAAACACGATCCTGCTTTTGCTCCATGTTGATGGATGAGTGGTGCTCAAGTGCATTGCCCTCTGGATTTCTCTCTGAAGGTACTGTATAGGTGATAACTCAACACTTGTTGGATCTCATCACACAGCATGACAACACATTCCAAATTAAGAAAAACACAAAAACCATAAATGGGTAACACACAAAACAGCTAGCATTGCCAGTCACAACGATCACTTTTAGGTGAATGGGTGAAAAACACACTAGGGGTTCCAAAGACATTGCTTTGCACAATCTGATCACACAGTATCCCAGCACTCCAATTTTTCTATCAAAAAACACAAGAACCACAAATGGATAACAAACGGTTGGCATTGCAACACACAACAATCACCATTAGGTCAGTGGGCCAAAAAAAAAACTAGGACTTCAAAGACATTTTGTTGGCAGAAAATGCATCAAGTTCAAGGGGCCATTGCAGGGTTTGCAAAAGCTTGCAAGAGTGTTGCTTGGATTGGTCTGAGGACAGGAATGAGACTTACAATCAGAGTTAGCAACCATGAGACGATCCCACTCAGTCAAGTGTGGAGTTCCAAAGCTTGCTAATGGCTGTCGAGCTTGCGGTGGAGCTATGTGCCCAAGAGGTTCTACTGCATGAACACGCCCTAGGTAACTTGGATCGGCTGCCTCCTTGAAAAATACGAGTTTGGTCGAGCTTCCCCTGGCCCCTCCTCCTCCTTCTATGCCATTTTTCTGCTGGACAGTCATCATAATGGTTGTCTGCTACAGAGCGCTGCCTCAGTTCTGCAAAGGCTCGAGGGGATCTCTGAGCAAAAACCAGTTCTCTTATGCCTTCATTTGTTGTTATGCTTGGCTCAAATTGTGTTGCTTGTAAGGGCCAGACCAACAGTGACTTGGATGCGGCTGCAGCAGCAGGATTCTCTTCTTCAAGAGAACCTAATGGAATTTCAGGACTGAGTCCTAACCCTTGAATTCCTCCTTTGTCAGCTTGCATCTCCACTATCAAGACATGATCACTTGGAGAATCTAAACCTTGGCGTGCTTCAGCTGCACTTAATCTTTCAGCGATGGAAACACCAAAATCCTTCTCGGCCTCAGTTGAAGATGATGATGCCTGAGAAGAAACAGAGCAGCCGGAGGTTGTTGTTATACACTTGAAGATGCCAAGAGGGCTTCTACTTCTGCCAGGAGAGGCAGAAGACACCGCCGCCTTCAGACTCTTGCTCCGCCGCTGCCTCCTCTTCTTCGACTTTCCCACGGTCTTCGATCCCTCCTCGTCATCGCCATCGCCTGGGCTGTCCATGGCCAGAAGCTCGAAAGACACCGACCTAATCACCAAGGATTAAGGTTTAGGGTTTAGGGTTACTCTGATAATAGAAGATATTGCACAAAGACAAAGTCAAACTTGATATTCTTGTGGGAGAGGCACTCAAGGTTGTAAGTGAATTTGT
>Ga0209208_10013857_pt1 | contig 10005 bp, 11 predicted proteins | sample S1TSphfallax_3_FD_187694 | JGI IMG/M metagenome (GOLD analysis project Ga0209208, IMG submission 187694) | Host-associated microbial communities from peat moss isolated from Minnesota, USA - S1T2_Fd - Sphagnum fallax MG (SPAdes) (version 2) | ecosystem: Host-associated > Plants > Peat moss >... | reverse complement strand
AAAACCGGCGAGCTTCTTCTCCGGCTATCTGGTCATCATCCTCGGTTCGGTCACCATCGATGGCTGGGTAATCATCGGCATTTTGATGATGATGGCCGTCGGCAGTTGGGTGGTGATGGCCGACAAAATCTCTTACGTGAACAAGATCGCCCGCGCCAACGCGGTGTTCATTCATCATTACGCCCGCATCGGCCACGACCTCACGGCTTTCGGCCCGCCGGAGCGGGAGGCGAAGACGCTGCAGGCCTCGCCGCTCTATCATTTGTACCGGATCGGCGCGGAGCAGATCGGCATTCGATTCGCCGGCGACACCCGGCACAAGCGCATCCTCTCGGCGCAGTCCATCGCCGCCATCCGCTCTTCGCTGGATGCCGGCATGGTGCGGGAGATGCAGCGGCTGAACAAATCCATGGTGCTGCTGACCATCGCGATTTCCGGCGGCCCGTTTCTCGGCCTGCTCGGCACGGTGGTGGGCGTGATGATCACCTTTGCCTCCATCGCCGCCGCCGGCAATGTCAACGTCAATGCCATCGCCCCCGGTATTTCGGCCGCCCTGGTGGCGACCGTCGCCGGCCTGGTGGTCGCGATTCCGGCTCTGTTCGGCTACAACTATCTGAACACCCGCATCCGCAACGGCAGCGCGGACATGCAGGTCTTCGTCGACGAGTTCGAGACGCGGATGGCGGAGGAATATAGCCGGCGGGTCCATGAAGACCCGCGGGCGGCGGAGTAATTCCATGCAGGTACAACCGGATGGCGACAAGCCGTATGACGATATCAACATCACCCCGATGCTCGATCTGGCCTATGTGCTGCTGATCATTTTCATCATCATGACCACCGCCGCCGTGCAGGGCATGAAGGTGAACCTGCCGCATGCCAGCGCGCAGGCGAGCCTGGCCAAGCCCACCACGAAGGCGATCACCATCACCAGTGACGGAAGGCTGTTTCTGGACACCGTACCGGTGACGATGGCGGAGCTGCAAAGCCGGCTGGTGGCGGATGAGGCGCAGACGCCGGATTTTCCGGTGGTGGTGAGCGGCGACGGCCAGGCGCAGTACCAGGGCATTATGAACGTGCTGGACCTGCTGGGCCGGCTGAACATCACGCAGGTCGGCCTCGCCACCAAGCCGAGCAACCAATAGCCGCATGTCGGATACGACCGAACAACAGCGCGGTTTGCTTGGGCGCGTCGGCGGGTTCGCCGGGCGGCATCGCGCACCGGTCATCACGCTGGGCATCGGCGCGATTCTCGCCGCGTTGTTGCTGTATGCGCTGCTGAACACGGCGAGCCAGCCGGTGGCCAAGCAGGCGCCGCCGGTCACCATGGTGATTGTGCAGCCGCCGAAACCGCCGCCCCCACCACCGCCTTTGCCGCAGCCGAAAATGATCACGCCACCGAAAGAGTCGCTGCCGGAACCAAAGCCGATGATCCCAAACCAGCCGCCGAAAGCCGCGCCGCCGAAGCCGGCGGGGCCGCCGGCGCCCTCACTCGGCACCGCGATTCATAACAACGGTGCTGCGGATAGTTTTGACCTGTCCGGTAATACCGGCGACGGCGTGATCGGCGGCGGCGGCGGCGGTGGTGGCGGCGGGTCTTATGAAGGGGCGGTGGCGGCGGATATTGAGGCCGCTTTGGCCAGCAATCCGGTGACGCGCAACGCCGATGCCGGGCTGCAGGTGCGAATCTGGGTGAATGCGAATGGCGTCGTGGCACGGGTGGCGCTGGACAAATCCAGCGGCCAGCCGGCTGTGGATACCGCCATCGACAATCAGATTCTGCCAGGACTGCAACTGCCGGCGCCGCCGCCCGGCACGCCGATGCCGATGCTCGTGCGCCTGACCGGGACACCGCCGCTATGACACAACTAACCACAAGCGGCGGTGACGCCGGCGCCAAGGAAGCCAGACCGATGTTCGACAAACGCAAATTGTTAACCGGCGGGCTGGCTGGGCTGCTGCTGTCTGCCGCTCTGCCCGCCGCCGCCCTGGCACAGGCCAACCCGGACATGACCAGCCAGTTGCTGATTTCCATTCTGGTGAAAAAGGGCGTGCTGAGCCAGGCCGACGCGGACAGCATTCTGGCCGAGGCGCGGCAGGAAGCGGCGGCGGCGCAGACCACATCCATCCCCGCTAGCTCGCCGGCCGCGACCACCACGGTGGAGGTGACCAGCACCACCGCGCCTGATGGCACCATCCATGTGACCTACGTGCCAAAAATCGTGCGCGAACAGATCGCCGCTGCGGTGACGCGGCAGGTGATGGCGCAGCAACAGGCCGGCGGCTACGCCGCGCCGAACGAAGTCCCGTCCTGGCTCAGCCGCATCACCGTGTTCGGCGATTTCCGCGGCCGGTACGAAGAGGATTTATTTCCCCACGGCAATGACGATACCGGCGGGTTTCCGAATTTCAACGCGATCAATACCGGCAGCCCGTACGACATTTCCTCGGCCAACAATAACTTTCCGGCTTCCAACAATGTCAACGAGGATCGCGCCCGGCTGGAAGTCCGCGCGCGTTTGGGCGTTCTGGCCGATCTGGGTGATGGTTTCAACGCGGAATTCAGGATTGCCACCGGGCAAAGCGACTCGCCCGTGTCGGAAAATCAGAACCTGGGCGCGGCGCCGAGCGGCACCCAAGGCGGCGATTTCAGCAAATACGACGTCTGGGTGGACCGCGCCAACATCACCTACAAACTGCCGCTGGCGCCGAATGCGAAGGTCCTGCTCAGCTTCGGGCGGTTCGACAATCCGTTCTTCTCGACCAATCTGATCTACGCGGACGACCTCGCATTCGACGGTTTCGCCATTAATGGCTCCTACAGCTTTGGCGGGATCGCGCCGTTCATCACCGCCGGCGCCTTCCCGACCTACAATACGGATGCCGCCTTCCCTTCCAACCAGCCGGAGAAAGTGGCCAGCCATGACAAATGGCTGTTCGGCGCGCAGCTCGGCGTGGTGCTAAACGTCGTGCAGAGTTTCGCGGCTAAACTCGGGATCGCCGACTACGCTTTCACCAATGTGGCCGGCAAGTTGTCAGCGCCGTGCGCGGTGCTGAGCACGGCGGATGTGTGCAGCACGGATAACGACCGGCCGGCATTCGCGCAGAATGGCAATACGTATATGGCTCTGCGCGACATCACCCCCACGCCCGCGAATGACGAAGGCACGATCGATCAGTATCAATATTTTGGCCTCGCCTCGAATTTCAACGTCCTGGCGCTGACCGGGCATGTCGACGTCAATACGTTCAAGCCGGCGCAGATCTGGCTGGATGGCGAGTTTGTCGACAACACGGCGTTCAATCGCGCGGATATCGCCGCCAAGGCGGTGAATAATCGCGGCCCCAACACCGCCTCTGGTGCTGTCGGCAATTTCGCCGGCGGCAATACCGGCTATTACGCCGCCGTTTCGGCGGGTGACGAGGTGCTGAAGCAACGCTGGGACTGGAATGTCAGCCTTGGCTACAAATACCTGGAGTCCGATGCGGTACTGGACGGGCTGGACGATTCGGATTTCGGGCTCGGCGGCACCAATCTGAAAGGCTATATCGTCGGCGCCAATCTGGCGCTGGACCCGCGGGTCTGGGTGCGGGTCCGCTATCTGTCGGCCGATGCGATCGCCGGTCCGACCTACCGGGCGGACGTGTTCCAGCTTGACCTGAACGGGAAATTTTGATCATGCGAGGCCGGTTTTTAATCCTGGCCTGTGCGCTTTTGCTGCCGGCGCTGGCGCAAGCGGATGATGCAACCGAGACGGCGCTGCGCGCGGCCTTGCAGCAGGCGACATCGCAGATCGCCAATCTGGAAAACCAGGTCGCCAATCTGCAAGCGGCTGAAGCGCCGGATACGGCGATGATCGAGGCGCTGAAGGCGCAGTTGCAGGTCTTGCAGAAGGGCGGCCCGGCGGCGCCCGGCGCGGCGCCGGCGAATGACAAACAACTGGCGGCGTTGCGGCGCCAGCTTGCGGCGCGCGCCGCGGCGCTTAGTAAATCGCAGGCGGCCTATGCGGCGGCGGCCGCCGCCGCCGCGGACAAGGCAGCGGCCAACGCAAAGTTGACCAGCCAGCTCGCAGCGCTGAACGCGCAAAACAACAGTTGCGAAACCAAAAACGCCAAATTGTTCAACCTCGGCAACCAGATACTCGACGCCTATTCGCATAAGGACGACGTTTTCGGTGTGATCGCCGACCGCGAGCCTTTCATCGGCTTCAAGCGCGTGCAACTACAGAACATCGTGCAGAATGACCAGCAGACGATGCTCGACAATCAGATCACGCCCGGACAGTAATGACCGCGAAACCGCTCGGGCCGCTGACCGCGCTTTTATTCGTGCTGGCCGCGCCGGCATTGGCGCAGACCACGCCCGCGCCCGCCCAAACCTGCGTACAAGTGCAAATCGCCGGGCAAAGCGCCAGCTCGCTCGCATGCCTCAACCAGGAACTGAAAAACCAGGCGCTGGCGGCGTCGGGCCAGGCGGCACCGGCCGCGCCGCTGACCGCTGGCAGCCCAGCGAACACCACCGGCAGCTTCAATGAAGCCGGCGTTGCCGAGCAATACGGCAAGAATTTTGGCATCTCCGCCGTGCCGTACCGGCCGCCACCGCCGGTGTTTTCCAATGGCGTGCCTTAAACGTTTAAAAATCAACAGGACCAGAACCATGAAGTATCGGATTCGACATATCGCCCTTGCCACCGCGCTGCTGCTGGGTGCCCATGCCAGCCGCGCCGCTTTGGCCGAAATGGCGCCGGGGGCGCTGAACACGGCGGATGCCAGTTCCGGCCCCGCCATCGCCGGTTTCCGCAAGGCCAATTTCGGCATGACGGAGGCCGAGGTGCGCGGCACGATCGAAAGCGACTTCAACCTGCCAGCCAGCGCCATCATCACCGCGGAGAATGTGTTGCAGCACACCCAGGTGCTAAGCGTGCAGGTGCCGAACCTGGTACCGGGCGGCGGCACCGCCGCAATTTCCTATGTGTTCGGCTATCAGACGCACAGGTTGATCGAGGTGAACATCCTCTGGTCGGCGCAGATCGACCCGAAGATCACGCCCGCGACCTTGTACCAGAATGGTGAGAGCCTGCAGCAATATTTCGCCACGGAAGGCTTTCCGGCCGACCGCAGCACCGGCAACATCGCCACCGCGAATGGCATTCTGCTGTTCCGCGCCAGTGATACCACCGGCAATGCTGTTCTGCTGATCCTGTCCGGCGCGATGACGAAGGATCCGAAATCCGACAAGTCGATCCTCAGCCCGTCGGCGTTGACCTTGGCCTATGCCGCCGATCCGCAGCATCCGGATATTTTCCAGCTCGCAAAAGGGTCGTTCTGATCCCGGCCGTTCCGCGCGGGCTTGCCGAGGGCACATGTCATTGTAGGTTCTCTGTAACGCGGCGGCAATGGAGCTATAATATTATGCCTTAGACTAGGAGGGAGCAAAGCCAGATGTCTGCCAGGGTCATTTTCGAGGATGATCATATCCGGCTTTATCATCTTGCGGGTGAAAAGCCCGTTGCCCTGGTAACCTTTGCGGCATTTGCCGCGATCAATCGTGGAAAATCGTTTCGCGGCTTGAAGTTCTGCAAGGATGAAGGGATCGAGTGCTTCGGCTTCATGGCAAAAGGGATCAGCATGTATCCGCCAGAATCCGTTCTGAAGGCAATCGGCAGTGGCGCCATCAACCCCGGAAAGCCGATCGTGACATATGGCGGCAGTTCCGGCAGTTCCCCGGCTCTAATCTATGCCGGCGCGTTGAACGCGGCCGGCGCCATCGCGACGGCGCCAATGTATGCGATTGACCCGGCACTGATTCCCGAGGACAAACGATTCCTGTTTCGCTACGTTCCCGCCCTGCATCGGGGACGAAAAGTTTCGTTTAACGGCATGACCGGAAATATCGTTCTGGTGTTTGACCCAACCGAACAAGGCGAGGCCTACCAAGCGAAACTTATCGGTCAGGAATACGCGGGTCACCGGCTTCAAAACCTGCATGTCCATAATGTTGGCCACGCGATTTTACCAAACTTCAACGATCGGCAGCTTTTCCTGGCGCTGATCGACCACGCGGCTAACGGCGGAGACATCACGGAAATTTTCAAACTCGCGCGGATGACGAAGAAGACAAAGCAATATTACGCTTGCACATTAGCCAGAAAATTAATCCGCCATCGCAAGCCGAAACTGGCGCTCCGCGTGTTGGATCTGGTGCCGCGGAACGGCCGCGCCATTCCGGACGCCGCGGACCGCCTGCGACGGGCGGAGCTTTCGGCCGATGCCTATATGGCCCTGGCAATGCCCGCGGCGGCGGCGGCGCGGATCGAGGAGGCGATTGCGTTGCGGCCCCGCAACCCGGGTCTGTTTGGCAAGTTGGCGAACGCTTTGGACGCGGATGGCAGAATTGAGCCGGCGGTGAAGGCGTGGCGGACCGCGATTGAGTATGCCGCGAACGAGCCGCAACTGCGGAAGCGTTTACAGACAGCAATGCAACGCGCGATCAGGAATAGCCACAAGCGGAAAACTTCGCGCGGCGACCGCGCGCTCGAACATTGCGTGGCCGCCGAATAGGTTTTGCCTCTGTCGGCGCGGTCCCATTCCAGAGATCGCTTTGCAGGCTTCCACGACAAGAAAAAGGCGGCCATCTTGCGATGGCCGCCTCCTTTTTGCCGCGAGATGTTGACGGTTAGCGGCCGGCGTAGCTGGCGCAAAGCGTCGTGTTATCGATGTTCAGGTTATACTTGCTCGTGTTGGTCAGGAAAATGTTGTTGACCGCCGTCGCGAAGTTCGCGGCACCGGAATTGGTGAGCGGCACGAAGCCGTTATTCTTGATGATCGTTGTATAGGTGCTGTTCTTGTAGGAGTCCGTCAGGAAGCCGATGATGGTGGTCCCGACGGTCTTGTTGGCATAGCAGCTGCTGAGCTCGATCGTGGTATAGCCAACGATGGGATAGCCGCTTTTCGTCACCGGAATCGCCGGCACCCAGTTCAGCGGATCCATCGCCGCCGTCAGGCTGGCGGGCGGCGTGCCATTGGTCGAACCAGCGCCAGGATTTTCAAGACCAAGTGTCGTGTTGGCGACGCTCGGCTGATAGGACGTCCCGTTGGTCGCGTTGGTCAGGCTGGCGACCTTGAGGCTGGTCGTGTTCGCTGATTTCGGCGCAATCGAGGTGTAATCGGGGCTCAGATAGCCCAAGCTGTTGGCGGTGGCGACCAACTGGCCGGCAACCGCACCGCTGCCGCTTTCGCCCGTGAAGTTGGCCGGCGGTGTGGTCAGGAATACCGGATTGTTAGAGGCGGAGGTGGAAAAGAAGTATTTGGTGACCGGCACCGGGTAGGTCGGGAAGCTGGAGTTGGATGAATTGCAGACCGCGTTCAGGTGCTGCGTGGTCAGGAACGTGGTGCCGCTGCTATCAGAACGGTAGACCACCTCAATGGTCGTCTTCGCCGGAATGGTGGAGACCAGCGTGTGCCAGTCATTGATTTTGCCCGACAGAATGCCGCAGACCTGCGCGTCGCTCAGGACCAGCGTTTTGGTGTCCTTGCTTTCATTATACGCCATGGTAATCGGCGTGCCGATGGTCGGGATTTGGATCAGCGGACCATCAACGGCCGAAGAGCCGGTGAAGCCAAAGCTATCGGTATAATCATAACTGCCGGTCGCCGGGTTCGTTAGCTGGGATGCGGAAAGAAAGGCGTCGGAAGCGCCGAAGCCGACGGTCGTGCCGACGATCGTGCCATAGGCGGGTTGCGGGGGCGGGCTGACGATGAGGTTGTTAGCATCGTTGGCGAGAAAAGCCTTTTGGCCGGCGCCACTGCCGACCGGTTCAAAGTTGAAAATAACGGGCGCGGTGGCGAGCGGTGCATATTGCTGCATCAAGGCTTCGTAGGTCGGGGCCGCGAGGCTGGAGCCGCCGGTATTAATGGTGATCTGCGTGGCATGCGCGACGCTGAAAGACAGCGCGGCAGCCAGGATTGTGCTAGCCAGATATTTGCGGGTCATGGTTTGTCCTTGCTTGTGAAGCTTCCGAGAGTGTGCTGGGGCGATGAGACGCCAAGCGGCGATTTGATAGCAGACAAGGACGCTGTTTCTTATGATAACGTTAAGAAGTTTTCACGTCAGTTATGTTGCAGGGCCGTGACGGCTGATCGTTTTTCTACCGCACATGGTTTCACCGCCGGACAACGCAGCACATTTTTATTTCGTTATAATAACACTTTCTCAATCATCGGTGACCGACAGAAACTGGAACGGCACTGCCGCATCGGCGCCTGGCAAGCTGACAATCGCGCGGCGATACACGGTGAGATGACCCTGTCCGTCGGCCTCGGCTTCGATGCTGACGACCGGCGACGTGCCTTCATACGCATTGCCGGTCGCACCACCCTGGCCGGACAGGGCCAAAGCGCGGCGCACCTGCCCGTCAGCCTGCGCCGGGTCGGGGTCGCCTGACTGGTACAGGCTCATATGCGGCAAAGCGGCGGCGAGCAAAGCGGGCGTCATGCCAATCACATCGGCCAGCTCGCTGAGATCCGCAAAACCGCGGCCCGGCGGCCCATAGCGCAGGCCGGCGCGCCGGTAGGCCGCCAGCAGCGCCTGCTTGTCATTTTTGGTAGCGGCCGGGCTGCGCCAGGCGATGATCGCGTTGGCCAGTTGCGCCGCCTGCCCAGGCGCGGCGCCGACGGCCTGGAACAAGCCGGCGAGCAGGCCGGTGGAGGCGAGATTGGGGTTTATTTTTCCGCCGAGACTCTCCACCCGCACGGTGATGGTCAGGCCACCTTCATCCACGACATGCGGCGTGCCATCGGACGCCCAATGAGTGGGACCATATGAAAGTACATGAAACATGGCCTCATTGATCGCACCGTCCGCGCCGGCCCGCGCCGCGGCCGCCGCGCGCAGGTTGTAGGCGAGCACGGTCGCCGTGCGGCCAGTGGCCAGGACCTGTGTGATGAGCAACCCGATCAGCACCAGACTCCACAACACGATCAGCAATGCGAAGCCGCGCTCTCCGCCGGCACCGCGACGCACCAGATTAACAAAGGTTTTTTGGTTCCTTTTTTTAAAAAAGGCCGTTGGCAAACGCCAGATGGATGCGGACAAGCAATGGCAGACCGTCGCCCGACCAGGAATCCGACCAGGCTGGCGGGCCGTTCGTTTGCGGCGCGAAATAGCTGGCGCTGAAGCCCGTGACACCTTGCGCGAGAGGCTCGATGCTTGGCGCAAGCGGCGGCGCGAGCGGGGCGCCGGGCGGATGCGGACCGTAGCGGAGCAACAATTCGCCGCCCGGCGTGGCGATGATGTCCACGTCGAAAAGCCCGGTATTTTGCGCGGCCAATGCGGGCAGCCTGGTGGTGAAGGCGAGTTCGCCGCGGCTTGCCGTCATGCTGCCGGGTTGCGCCTGCGCGATCATGCGCGTCAGCGCCGCGTCCAGCGCCGCGAGGTCCTCCGGCCCGGCCGCTTCGCGCGCGGCGGCCGGCCAGGCGATCAGCCCAAAGCGAAACGTCTGGGCGATGCTGGCCATGACCAGACCGAACACCACCAGCGCCACCAGCATTTCCAGCAGCGTGAAGCCGGCATCGCGCCGCGTCATGAATGTGGTCCGAGCCTTGCGGTGGCCAGCGTCACCTGGCGGTGCCCAAAGCTTTCGGTTAGTTGCACATCATAAAGCGTCACCACGCCGTTATCGGCGCGCGGTGCGATGCGGAGCTGCCAGGTGAAGCCGCCGCCGTCATCGCCGCTGAGCTGTTCGGGTGCCAGTGGCGTGAGCACGCCGATGGAAGCCAGGCGCGACTGCGCGCGCGTCACCGCTTCCTGATAGCGCGCGGCCGTGGCGGCTTCCGAGACGCCGTTGAAGCCGGCCTGGTAGAGCACGAGCGAGGCAAGCGAGGCGATGACGAAGGCCACCATCACCTCCAACAGGGTGAAACCCGCGTCCCGGCGCGGCGCTATCAATCGCCTATGCATTCCATTGCATTTCACTCCAACGGATCGTTACAGGCAAGTGACAGAAT
>Ga0209208_10013856_pt1 | contig 10005 bp, 11 predicted proteins | sample S1TSphfallax_3_FD_187694 | JGI IMG/M metagenome (GOLD analysis project Ga0209208, IMG submission 187694) | Host-associated microbial communities from peat moss isolated from Minnesota, USA - S1T2_Fd - Sphagnum fallax MG (SPAdes) (version 2) | ecosystem: Host-associated > Plants > Peat moss >... | reverse complement strand
GGGGGGTGGGGGGTTTCTTGCACTCTTGTCTGTTGGTGTCGTGTGTGTATGTATGTGTCTTGGAGGTTGCTTGAATTGGCACATCCTGAGCTTACCTTCTTGTTATTGTTGTTAGGGATCTAGGGTATTCATTGCAACATTGGGATCAGTTTTCCATTGGAAAGTTCTTGCTTGGCTGGAGCTTAAATCTAGCCAAAGACAAGAAACCATTCATTCATTGCCCTCAATGATGTGCCCTCATAGAGATTTCTAAAAGTGATTTCAAGGTCTACTTGGACTCGATCTTTGAGCCATATAGTTGTTTTGCGGATGTAAGAGAGCATGCGAACCGAGAACAAAACAATGAAGGTAATGCAGTGGCAACAACAGATTTGGAAGACGTCCTTTACTATATCAAAGAGATTCAAGCAGCCTTCTTCTTCTTTAGGTCAAAATTTGTCCCTTGGCGGTTTGCAAGATGATTACCATAACCAAGGATGTCATGACTTTCAAATTTTTGGCCATGATTTTTCTCTTCTGTCATGGGGGACTCCTTGTCCCCATGTTGTTGTTGCTTTTGACCTCAGTATTGACCATACAAACTTGGAGTACCTTGTAACTGATAACATGTGCAGCAACTTAGCTTCTTCTTTCCCACATCATTTGCACCACCAGCACCAACAACAGCAACCACAAGAGCAATATCTTGCACTTGAGAAGCTTTATCAAGTGCAATTTGCAAGTCTAGGGGGCATGTAGGTCAGTGAAAGCAACAAAATAAAAGACAACCATCCTCTGGAATAATCCACTTAGCTGCAGCATGTTGGTGGGACAACTTCAAGTAACTTTCTTTCATCTCTCGGTGGGTTGGGGTTGGATGCTACAAACTCCATGTTGGCACTTTTCCAGTTAAGCAATGAGTTGGAAGAAATTCCAAGTTGTGGAATGTCTAGAAGTGTTCATCACATCTCAAAGGCCACTAGTGATTTGGTGCACACACCAAGCTTGTAGGTGCATCATCATCAGCACCATCTCCATGAGGGGCGTGCTAGCGTGCATCTACAAACATAGACAAACTCTTTGAATGGAGAGTTTGGAAAGTTTGGTTCACTACAGCAGCATTGTGAAAGATCCTTGTTTAGCAACACCCAACAGCATATGTTCTAGAAATTAAGCAGGAAAAACTTCAAAGCTCAAAGTGCAGGGATGGTAACAAAAAACACTTGCAAAGTTTCCTAAATTCTTAGTTAAATCCCCATGCTATCAGCATGATTCAACCACCTACACATGACAGGCCCTCTAGGTAAAGTCAACCATTTTCTGAGCTTGAAGTCATTATTGAGGAAAATCATAAGAAACTATTGGCACGCAAGGTCCTAATTGAAAGGAGAAAGGAAGAACAGGAAAGGCAAATGCTCGAAATGGTGTTGTGGAAAGTCATTCCCTTGTCATCCTATGTGGTTCCAGTGCTTTTTGTTTAGGTGATGTAAGTTTCCAGCACATCTCTGTCCTTGAGCATGCCTTACAGGTGAGTTGATTGCATTTCGTGGATGTAAGAAAAGGAAGAAGAGTGAAAAAGCTCCATGAGAGGCCCAAGTGCCCCTTCTCCTACTATCTCCAACATAGTGTAACTTCCCAGCAAAGTTCCTGTGGGCATCCCACGATGCTTTCTCACATACTCTTCAATCGTCCCCACTAAAACCTCGGTTGGATTTTCTCCTACACCATGAAACTTCTTGAACCTGTGATGTGGAACTCAATGAAACTTATTCGTGCTGCTTTTGATCCCATGATCTCTCTTGTACCTGCCTGCTACCTGATGTCTATGCTTGAAACTCAACAGTAGCTCCTGTTGCTCCTATGTTAACAAATAGGAGATCTATTCAAGTGCAAACATAGAATTTTATTGAAAGGAAACTATAACATGATGCTCACAACACAAAACATCACATCAAGAACTCCTCAAGGTTCTTATCACATGAAATACACAAACTTGTGTAATGAAGAAAAGAGAAGCAAACCATCAACACCAAGGTATTTAACTACCACAAATAACCAAACTAATATAAGTAAAGAAAGTAACTCAACCTTGTGAAAGTAACCTAGTTACTTTCCTACTCTAATAACTAATGAAACCTAACTAGTTGAACTTGAATTCTCAACATTCCCCCTCAAACTCAAATCCACTTCTAGTACACCAAGCATTTTTCGAAACTTCTTTAGCTTGTCTGTACCTAAAGCCTTTGTGAAAATGTCAGTAACTTGATCTTTAGTACTGACATGAATAAGGTCAATTTCTTTTGCTAGAACTTTTTCTCTAATAAAATGGTAGTGCACCCCAATGTGTTTTGTCTTAGCATGATAGACCGGGTTGTTAGCAAGTAGTATGCTATCGATGTTATCACAATAAATGACAATAGGAGCATCCACTGACTGTCCCAAATCTGAAAGTAGTTTCTGTAACCAAACTACTTCACATGCAACAATTGTTGCGCCTCTGTATTCTGCCTTCGTGCTTGATAATGCAACTATTGGTTGTTTCTTACTGCTCCAACTAATAGCACCACTTCCAAAAGAAAACATGAAACCACTAGTTGATCTTCTATATGAAACATTACCAACCCAATCAACATCCGTGTATCCATGTACTTGTAATTGGTTCTTGGCTTCATAAAAAATTCCACATTGCAAAGTATGTTTTATGTACTTCAATATGCGCTTCATTGCATCCAAATGTGGCTTTCATGGTGTTTGCATGAATTGACTCACCACACTAATTGCATAACTCAAATCTAGCCTTGTGATGGTCATGTAAATCAAACTCCCCACTATGCGTTTGTACATAGTGGTATCCTCCACAAGGTCTCCTTCATCTGCACTTAGTTTCACATTTTGCTCCAATGGAATTGAAATGGGTTTACTGTCATGGCCTGGATCCGACAACACAAAAGTAGGGTACATAGATTAATTTCAACAATGCTGCCATGTCTTAGCGTTGCAGCAGTGCAACAGTGCAGCCATGTCTCAACCACGTCTCAGCAATGCAACCACATCTCGACATTTCAAGATAGGATGGTTCAGGGTTATAAAAGGAGATGGTCTAGGGGATAGCCCTCTAGCAGACCAACACAAGTTGATGGATCAATAGAACTCTTAGTCCTCTAGTATTGTCCTATCTTGTCTTGTCTTGTCTTGTATTTCCCCGCTTGGTTGTAGCCAGGTTTCCTTGCCTTGCTTTGCACTAGTCCAGTCCATAACAATTTGGTCTGCTCCTTCTTCTGTTCGGAATCAATAGCCTCATTGCCGTTGTCATCACTAGCAACAACAGGATCTATAGCAGTTTTGTTGTTGTTGTTTGCGATGGTGGTGTAAATGTCCTGGCAATTTTTCCATCATCCTCACCATCATGCCCTCTTTCTTATGTGCCTATTGTTGTTGTTCTTCACGATCTTCTATAGCTAGGTGATCAGCGTCTGACTTGTTTTTGCTTATTCTTGTGGCTTGCCAGATGTATCTCCAGTAGCCTGCCATAGAAATCCATCTGTGCCAGCGCCAAGTTCAGTCACATCTTCTTCTTTTTTAGCTTCTACAGAGTTGGAATTGCCAACTATAGTAATTTTTGCGGGCGCTGGAAGATTAAACTTGCTCACTGCTCCTCCATCAATTTTCGCAGGAATCTGAAGATCGACATATGCAAAAGTTGCGTTCTCCTTCTAGCTTGCTACAGTTTTGAGCGCTGTCGCATCTGAATTCCAGACGGGATCATACCCATTCTCCTAAGATTTTTGCTACTTTAGTTCAGAACTGCCACCGTTTACATTGAATCCAGAGGCAGAAATCACGTTAGAGCCGAGTGTAGTAGCACCATAACAAGACTCTTGCTGGACTTCAAGCCTCCCTACAACCTTCAACCTCATTGTTATCATCGATAACTACCACCATGGACAACTTGGAATCAAACATCAACCTCAATCGAATCCTCACCGCCCTTCAGCACCTTTAACAAGAAAATGCCGCGCTTAGAAACTCAGTGAACCGCATGCAGGATTAGCCACAACCTCCTGCCCCAGTACCCGCTAACCTTGCAATGGTCACCCCAGAGCCCAAGATCAGCCTACCAAAAAAGTTCGATGGAACACGTCCCAAATTTCGAGGCTTTGTTAGCCAGGTACACTTAATCATTCAGCTACACCCTCGTTGTTATTTGGATGACACCACTTGTGTAGGATTTGTTGGAACCCTACTCACTGGCACAACTACAACATGGTTTGCTCCCATCCTGGAAACATCATCTCCTCTCCTACAAGATTTCAACGCCTTTATGGCGAAATTTGAAGTAGTGTTTGGGGATAGTGACAAGGCCATGACTTCAGCCAACAAGCTACGTCGGCTCCAGCAAGGGACATGTTCGGCCACCATCTACGCCTCAAAATTTATGCAGCTTGCCTGTAACGTCAACTAGGGAGAAGCTGCGTTGATTGATCAGTTTCGCTGTGGGCTTCGTGACAATGTTCAAGATCTTTTGTTAAAATTCGCAGACCCTTCTTCCTTCAGTGAAGTCATCACCCAGGCAATTCGGTGTGATAATCGTCTGTTCGAATGTCACCAAGAAAAGAAAGTCACCTCCAACGCCCAGCTTTGGAAAAATTGTCCTACTACGCTCCCCTTAGTTCCCCAAACAACAACAGTTGCCCGACCTGCCTCTTTCGGACCTACCCTGATGCAGATCGACGCCGCCAAGTTCAAACCTTTGACAGAAGCCGAAAAATTTCGCCAACGGACAAACAACCTATGCTTCTACTGTGGCAACCTAGGGCACATAGCTCGCCAATGCCCTCAAAAACTTGTCAAACTTCAAGTGCAAGTTGTGGAAACTCCCCAAATATTGGAAAACAAGAACATCCAATCACAGTAGGAGCCGTGCGACTGGATCTCACCCAGCACCACCTTTGCAAAGGCTCTTGTTCAGCCGTTGGTCCCAGTCCCAGCTTCACTCAACATGTGGATATCGTTCGTATTCCAGAAGAAATACCACAAGTGTTAGCATTGGTGGACTCCGGTGCCACCTCTTCTTTCATCGACCAAACATTTGTCGCCCAACACAACATTCATGTGGTCAAGAAGTTAATCCCTGTTCCGGTGAAGGTTATTGATGGGAAAACCATCACTTTCGGTGCAATCACACACGAGACAACCCCTCTGGAACTCCGTATCGGCAAGCACGCGGAAAAGATTGTTCTCAACATCATCTCAACCCCTCACCATCCCATCATCCTTGGTCTGCCTTGGCTAGAAGCGCACAACCCTATCATCGATTGGTGATCCAGAACCCTCACCTTCAGCACACAACGGTGCACCTCTCAAGAACCCCAAGCCCAGGAAAACACCCTGTCAAGTCCTGCCAAGAACCATGTGGTCAAGAACCTAAAGAGGGTCGAAACCAATTCTAGTCTTGTCAAGTCTGTTCTGTCAAGTCTTGCAGTCAAGAGCCCCCCAGTGGCCAGAACCAAACCTTGTCCTGTCAAGAATCTTGTCGAGAATCCTGCCTAGAAAACCAACCCTGTCCAGATCTTCTTTGATGGAGTAGTACCTTTCTATCGAGCTGCCAAGAATCTTCAAGTCTTCGCCATCCATGTCAACCCAGCCAACAACAAAAACCCCCAATCAAAACCAAAACCTGTCAAACTCCCCAAGAAGTACAAGGACTTTGCCGATATCTTTGAAAAGAATAAGGCTAATCAACTCCCTGAACATCATCCATACGACTGCCCGATTAATCTAGAGGAAGAACTTTCACCACCCTTTGGTCCTATCTATGGCCTATCGAAACCAGAACTCCAAGCCTTGCGTGATTACCTTACTGAAAACCTTGCCAAGGGGTTCGTCTAGCATTCCAAGTCTCCAACCAGCGCCCCAATTCTGTTTGTCAAGAAGAAGGACGGCTCCTTTCGACTCTGTGTGGATTATCGTGGACTCAACAAGATAACAAAAAAGAATCGATATCCCTTGCCTTTGATTTCAGGCCTCCTGGATCGACTACGTATCGGGAAGATCTTCACCAAGCTTGACTTTCGTGGAGCTTACAACTTGCTCAAGATTCGCCCTAGTGATGAGTGGAAGATAGCCTTCCGCACACGCTACAGCCACTTCGAATACACGGCCATGCCCTTCGGCCTCACCAACGCACCTGCAATCTTTCAGCACTTGATGAATGATATCTTCTGGGAGTACATGGACAAATTTGTCATGGTTTATTTAGATGACATTTTAATCTTTTCTAAGAACCAAGAAGAACACGACAAGCATGTACGATTGGTGCTTCCGACGTTACGAGAGCATGGCTTATACGCCAAGCTGGAAAAATGTGAATTCGACAAGTCCTCAGTGGCGTTCCTCAGCTACGTGATCTCTCCAAATGGCATTTTTATGGACAAGTCGAAGGTCGAAACCATCCAGTGTTGGGCTACTCCATCCTTGGTCAAGGACGTTCAATGTTTCTTGGGGTTTGCCAATTTCTATCATCGGTTTATCAAAGGTTATTCCAAGATCACAACACCACTAACAACCCTGACTTGCAAGGACAAGCCCTTTTCGTGGAATCCAACGGCCCAGGCTACTTTTGATATTCTCAAGATGGCATTCACCTCTGCACCAGTCCTAATACATCCTGACCCTGCCAAGCCATTCATTGTGGAAACGGACGCTTCGGATTTTGCCTTGGGAGCTATCCTATCTCAATTTGGAATAGATGGGTTGCTGCATCCGGTTGCTTTCTATTCACAGAAGCTAACCAGTGCCGAAATCAACTACCAGGTCTACGATAAAGAACTTCTAACAATCATCACAACATTTGAGCAGTGGAGACCGTATCTTGCCGGAGCTCAGCATCGAGTCCAAGTTCTAACAGATCACAAGAATCTCTTATATTTCACGACTACCCGGACCTTGAATCGTCGCCAGGCACGTTGGTCTATCTTCCTAGCTGATTTCAACTTTGAGATTCAGTATTAGCCCGACACCCAGCAAGGGAAAGTTGACGTGTTATCTCGCCACTTAGAAATATGAGCTTCAAGCGGGGGATGAGGCCTACGGCCAGCAGACCCAGACCTTACTCAAGCCCAAGCAATTTCGAGTTGCAGCAACAATCAGCACCCTCCTAGATTCATACCTTGTCAGGGACATCAAGATGGCAACTGAGGAAGATACCTGGGCTACCAACATCAAGAAGGAACTCCAGGAACGACCAAGGAACCTAAATCGTGATGATCTGGATCAGTTTGAGCAACAAGACGGACTTCTCCTTCGAAATAACCTAACCTATGTACCCGAAGGACCTATACGCTTAAAGATCCTGAGAGAATGCCACGACAACACCCTGGCTGGTCACTTCGGAATGGCATGGACTCATGAACTAGTGTCAAGGAATTATTGGTGGCCCAAGATGAACAGGCTGCTACGAGAGTATGTCAAGTCTTGTGATACATGTGCTCGATCCAAGGTTCCCAGGCATCACCCGTTTGGACTCCTACGGCCCTTGTCGATTCCTAGCCGACCCTGAGGATCTATTACAATGGACTTCATCACAGACCTCCCTATTGTCAAAGCCAAGAACTCAATACTGGTTGTGGTCGATCGTCTCACCAAAATGGCCCATTTCACCCCTTGTTCCAAGTCGATCACAACATAAGAGACAGCTTAGTCAATTTTGGATGGGATTGTCTGGTTACATGGACTCCCCGAGGAAATTGTGTCCGACAGAGGCCCTCAATTTGCATCCAAGTTCTAGCGGCGCCTATTCAAGCTCCTTGGAGTTGACATTCGGCTATCCTCAGCTTTCCACCCCGAGACATATGGACAAACCGAACGGACAAACTAGACATTCGAGCAATACCTTCGCTGCACTGTGAGCTACCAACAGGACGACTAGCTGGCCCTGCTATCTCAAGCATAGTTTGCTTATAACAACACAGCGCATGCATCGACCGGTATCAGTTCGTTCTTTGCCAATTACAGCTTTCATCCCAGGTTCAGCCTTGAAATTCCTGGAGACTTGATAAACCCCTCGACTGAAGAAAGGGCCAAGAGGCTTGGACAGGTTCAACAGGACCTTATGGCAGAGTTCAAACTGACACATGAATGGCAAAAGAAGCAAGCAGACCGCCGACGCAAGGACCATCCAAACTTCAAGGTTGGAGACAAGGTCTGGCTTCTCAGGAAGAATATTGCTACCACTCGCCCATGTGCCAAGTTGGATTACAAGCGCCTTGGACCTTTCAAAATCACCAAACTTGTTAGTCTAATGGCTTGCCAGTTGGAGCTTCCACCCCAGTTCAAAATCCACAATGTTTTCCATGTCTCCTTGCTTGAGCCCTATCATGAAAACCAGATCCCAAAACGTCATCGAAAACCCCCAACTCCAGTCGAAATTGAAGGTCAAGAAGACTTTGAAATTCAGGAGGTCCTAGACTCTAAGAGGATTCGTGGAAAGCTCCTGTACCTTGTCTTTTGGCGAGGCTATCCTCCTTCTGAAGCTACTTGGGAGCTTGCTGAAAACCTAGTTCATGCCCAAGACTTAGTTAATCGGTTCCACCAACGATATCCTAACAAACCGGCTCCATTTGGAAGATGTCGCTTAAGGAGGGGATAATGTCATGGCCTGGATCCGACAACACAAAAGTAGGGTACATAGATTAATTTCAGCAGTGCTACCATGTCTCAGCGTTACAGCAGTGCAGCTGTGCAACCACGTCTCAGCAATGTAACAGTGCTACCATGTCTTAGCGTTGCAGTAGTGCAGCAGTGTAGCCATGTCTCAGCCACGTCTCAACAATGCAACCACATCTCAGTATCTCAAGATAAGATGGTTCAAGGTTATAAAAGGAGATGGTCTAGGGGATAGCCCTCTAGCAGACCAACACCAGTTGATGGACTAATAGAGCTCTTAGTCCTCCAGTATTGTCCTATCTTGTCTTGTCTTGTCTTGTCTTGTATTTCCCCGCTTGGTTGTAGCCAAGTTTCCTTGCCTTGCCTCGCACTAGTCCAGTCCATAACATTTACAACCTGTCATCCCATATTCAGACAATTTGTTCAAGGCATATTACCTTTGTAGTAACCATATCCCTTTCAAGGATTGGATTATGTGAGCCATACCGACACAACCATGTGTGGTAGTCTCAATTTTTAAGAGTTACATCAGGGTTATTTGAGTGGGGTGAGGTTATTAGGGGCTTTTAGCGACTTCATAAGGAATCATGAATGTGCTTGGTGTGAAGGGGGGTTGTTTTCTTTTCTAAAGGGTGTTATTGGTGAATAAGAAGTTGGATTAGTCCTTTTCTTTAGCAAAGGCTACTAACCATAGTTTTAGGAACTCTGTTGCGTAATTAGGGGTGAGAATTCTCTAGAAGGTTGGGGGTAGAAGTAGGCACCAAATTTGTGGTGTTCAACACAACATTAGTCTTATTATGGTATTTAGGAATAGCAAGGATGTTAGAAATTCTTGAAACAGTTGAAGGGGTGTTAATGAAAGGTTTAATAGAAATAGAACAATCCATTGAACGTAAGGTTAATTCGAGGCAATTCAACAATTAAATAGATAGTATGATAGTGGGCCAATGGTGATAGGAGTTTGATGATAATTAAAACATTTATTTATAATAGGGATAAGCTTAGCAAAGAACCGCGAGTACATGTAAAATTTGGAGTTATGCCATAGTGATAATTCACAACTGCAGGAAATTTAGGATGCGTCGGATGGTGCGAACTAGGTAGTCCGCCTTGCTATTGGGAGGCAGTCGACGAATCAGGCCGCGCAACCAACGATAGTGACCAACGCCAGGAACTGAAGACCATGCGAAGATAGAAGTATCTTTAGTTTTGTAACAACCTTCGCAAACAGTCTCGGGTTCGTCACCAGAAGTGGGGTCGACTTGTAACAAGATCACCAGGGTGCGGGAGTTCGAAAAAATACGATAGGACCAGGCTCGAAGGGGTTTGACTTCAAGATGAGCACGCACCTCTCGAGGTTCG
>Ga0209208_10013855_pt1 | contig 10005 bp, 7 predicted proteins | sample S1TSphfallax_3_FD_187694 | JGI IMG/M metagenome (GOLD analysis project Ga0209208, IMG submission 187694) | Host-associated microbial communities from peat moss isolated from Minnesota, USA - S1T2_Fd - Sphagnum fallax MG (SPAdes) (version 2) | ecosystem: Host-associated > Plants > Peat moss >... | reverse complement strand
ATCTTTGAACTAAATATGAATAATGATTAAAAATAATAATGGGACATGGTCATGTATAGCTCCAAATTGAAGAACGCAATCTTTAAAACCTACTATGAAGAGGTGAATAAAGATAGAGAACCATATGACTTTTGAAGGACATTTGTTGAATTTTATTTTACTATTGGCACTCATGTAAGTAATGTTTCTCCCTACCAAAACAAGGGAACGAAGGTGGAGATTAATTTTGGATAGTCTGGTTTTGGGTTGTTTTTACATTTTTTTTTGCATCCCACATCCCAAACCAAAGACCAAAATGATTGATGGAGAAAAAGGAATGTCCAAAACCACTAATTTAAAATTTGAACATATCCATAGATTGAACAAAAAACTTAAGACATGAAAAAAAAAAAATCAATTTTTCTCATTCATGAATGACAAGAATCAATACCTACCAATATAATATCATACTTGCATTGTCGATTCAACACCATAACACCATATGATCTATTAAAAATTATGCTAATCTACCAATCAAGTTCAAAAGGAGGCCTTTTCTTTCCTAGAGTTCACCTTTTGGTTACCCAAACCTATATAGCATAGGAGTTGGTTCCCAATACACATCATCATGACTTTCGACACACATGAATAGTGAGACACTCAAGTTACAAGATACACAATACATACCATCACGACTATAAGGGACTTGGGTTATTATGAATCTTTGACCATTATACTTGCAATGAAAATCTTTGGAGATCATTGTTTTCAAGAGTAAGTAGTTAGGTAGTAGCTAGGGATGCAAAAAGGAATGGGGAAAGCACTAATCATACTTGCATATCCATGTTACCAAACACTAAAAATGGGCTTCCATATGCGAGGTTGTATGTGTGTCCATACAACTTCTTCTGCAAAGCAAGCTTTCCCAAGTCTATTAAGGCAAAGCGTCCTTTTGCATTTTTGATTTCCTTACATGGAATGGCATGTGATTTTATTTCAATAGTGGGTTGTGAACCGTGTTAACTGTATGTAATGGTTTTGCAATGCCCTTTTCCGCCTCTTTTTGGTCACCCTTCAATGGCAGAATTGAGCGGTCTTGTGTGCCCTACCAGAGGTAACTTCCACAAGTACCAATACCTTAATTATCTACAAGACCATTCTGCAAAATTTACATGACCATTCCGCAGTAGAAGGGCAGCTTCAACACATGCCTGTCCAATAACTAAATGATTTTGAAGATTCCATGTCCCAAAAATGAGAATATTCTTACATTGTCCAAAAGATTCCCTAATTTCCTTCACAAATTTTATTTTATTTTTGTTTTGGAACAAAAATCGACAAAATTAGTGTTGAACCCTAAACACTAAACCCTAAAACCCAAAGTTACTATAGTATGCAAATCCACCTGAAAACCATTGTGTAATAATGGAGTGCCAAAATAAAAGCCATTCCATTTGTTTTGACATGGCCTTGAGAATGTTTTTTCAATTATTGAGGTTAATAACCTTTCACCAAATGTCACCCAAATGCAATGTGCGGCCTGATGTACTTAAGGTATTTGAACACTTTGTGGAGTCTATTTAGTGGCCACCAAATTGTCATGCCTCAAAAACTTGGAATTGATTGTGGTAGTAAGGACAATAAACTACAATGCCAAGATGATGATGACTGAATGGGAGGAACATATGCCTTTATTCAACATCAATTTTGGACTTCAGTAAGGGGATTGATAAATCATGTTTGACAAGCGCAATGTTATGCAAGGAGAGTTTTATAACAAAGAAAAATGGAAAGGATTTTGAAAGGACATAACATCATCTTATGTTAAACTTTGTTCGTAGCTAAGCCTTACTTCACCAACCAAAGGCCAATGGCACAAATGGTAATTCAACTACAAAAACAAATTAAAACTAAGTTATATCTGATAAACACAAATTGCCTTCTTTTCCCGGATTTGAAAAGTCTTCTTTAGTCTTCGACTTAAGTAGATGTTGAACTTTAACCCCGTGTCATCTTCCATCTCCTTTGCACCATACTTTGTTTCACATCATTTCTCTGACTAGCAGCACCCAGTTGAATTACACAACAAAATCAATTGTAGCAGAAACTTTCCTCCAAGTTTCTGATTCCTCCAGCAAAAGAGCATGACATATATGGGAAAAGCTTTGATCCCAATTGTTCCTTCCTTTGTAGATTCAATTGAAAGATAATAAATAACCTCAGTGCACCCACTCCAACCAAAGGCTCTAGTTTGCAAGTGAGAATTGACCAAAACAACTTCAAGAAGTTAGCAAAAGCTTTAGCATGAAGCTTTACAGAAGAAGATAAAGCACAACATGAAAATATATCAGGCAAGCAAGAACAGAAAGAGAACCTGCAGCAGCTCAAGAAATCCATGAAAACAGGTCAAGATGTCAAGGTGTCAGTAATTAGTTTTTTTGAGCAAAGTTTCCCATTGGGACCTCTTTTAGGGTCAGTGCTAAGGAGAGTTTTGTCTGTAGTCTACTTACTCTTTGCAAAACTCTGCTCTCTTCTTCTTGAGGATCATAAGTCCTTGGTGAGGAACCTGCTCTCTCTCTGTCTCATAAGAAACAAGAAATCTCCATTCTCACAATCAAGAAAAGCCAGAACAAGGTTAAAGCTTCTTCTTTCAGTCACAGAAATACTTCCAGAAAAAGGGTTACAAAGCTGAGAGCAAAGCACAACACAACAAAGACAAAAAAAGAATGAGAAAGCAAAAAAAGGCACACCTGCAGTATGAACACCGGTGATGGTCTCTCACTTGTTCAGGGACCATCAATAATAACATGTATGATAGTGACCTTAGTATCACAACTTCCCCCATGGACTTCATCAGCTCTCGCTACAGTGGATATAGGCCAGTGTAAACACTAACCTGCATAATGAGTTTCTGCAGCAGGTCTAGAAGCAATAGAAAAACTCGGCCATGATTAGTAGGCTAGCAACAGTCAACAATGCAATTAAAAAACACAAAGCAGACCAACAGAAAAGAAGACAAAACATACAGAAAAAGACTGCAGAGAAAAATATATAGACCAAGTGGGCTTACAAGAAGATCCCAACTTATAAGACAGAATCATTCAGGATACTCCAAATGCTGAAATCCCAGAAAGCAATTAACCAACTCTCTAGTCCTCTTTACCAGAATCTTTAAAGAATAGGCTTTATTCTTCAGAAGGACAATAAGCTTGACCATCTGAGAGACAAAGAAAGCTTTAGAGCTCAAAAACCTGTAAAATTGACAATTGATAACTCCCAACTAAGCAGCAATAGAGATATTGAAATGAACATGAGGCTTCCAAGTCATGTCAATACCTGCATACTCTGGTTGAAAACATTTGTCAAAGAATATTCCTTGAGGATTTCGCTTCGCAGCTAGATCCAAGTTACAAGAGAAGCCTTTAGAAGTACAATTCTACTCACAATACATTTTTGGGCATATGCAGCCAACCAAAAAGTCTTTGCCTTGGACCAAAATGTGCTTATATCTATAAACAAAGACCTAGATTCCCTGGGCATGGAGTTGTGTAGCACAAGCTATCTCTGATTTCATAGAAGATTGCATAAGTATCGATCCACAACTACAAGCTTGAATAATTATGAACTGGACTAGTTCGCACTCCCAACCAAATCCAAGAAGTAGAGTACTCACATCTGAATTTCAGTGAGTATCAATGAGAGCTGCAACAAGTCATGGCTACATATCTACCAATAAATTGAATTGCAGTGCTGAAGCCTGTCCTGCAGATGGAAGCAAAGGTCCTTGCAGAAAAAAACCTTGATGGCAGTTTTGATTTTGTTCTTACATGGGCAACAACAAAATGGTAACAGGTTCACATCCAACTCCTGTCACACATAATCCCCTAATGCTGTCCTTCTGCTGCATAGCTTGCCTCCCTTCGTGGCAAAGCACAAAAAGACATGTAGATCCAGGGTGTCTCCACCCCTACATCCACCCTTTCGACACAATATACTGAAAGTGATCATCAAGAGATGCAACCCAATTAGGACCTGTTCTAGGGGTTTATGCATATATTTCACACCCCACATTTTCCTCTGAGGCAATACTGCCTCTCCAGGAACAGCAGCACCAAGGGCATCAGAAAGAAGGCATTTCTTTTCAAGATTGCACACATCTCATCAAAAGCCAGTTTCTTCCGCCCAAGAGGCACTCTTCCACACTGCCCACCTTCTGAGGCCGGGAGCAGTCAACTTTAAGGCTAGACAAAGCCATGGAATCTGCCTGCTGCCTCATAGAAATCATTATTCTTAGGCCCTCCTGAATCACAGGGAACTTTTGCTGATAGCCGCCCTCACATGCAGCTTCCTGACATTGTCACCTTGCATGGGGTCTCTGAATGTGCAGAGGGACCACATGTGCTGGGAGAATCCCAGCAAGTATTACCATTGACAAGTTCAGTTGTCAGAGCTTCTGAGTGAATGCTTCGTTAGAACATGGAACCCATAATTGCCTTCAGTCATCTTAAATTCTGATTGCCAACCTATCAATTGCTTGTCCCAGCAATCAAGTTTTCAGATGGCATGATAGCACTTTCAGGCTGAGGCTGACCCAGAGACATGTACTAATCTATCCCCCTGGATAATATAATAGACTATGGGTTGAACCACCTGTGAAAAAGAAAGTAGAACCGATGTGGTAAAGCATAAAAAGAGTATTGTTTCCTTCCCCAGCTACAGGAATAGAGGAAAAAACTGTCATGAGAATCAAAAAACCTCCACACTCATGACTAAGAAAGCCAGAACAAAGTTAAGACTTCTCCTTTTATGTCAAAGGAAGACTTCCAGATAAGTACTAACAGAATTAGGAAGAAATAACAATACAAAAGGGATAAAACTAGAATGTAAAAGAAAACACACACACACACACACACACACACATGCAGTATGAACGACAGTGACAGTCTCTCACTTGTTCAGGGACCATCCAAAGTAACATGTATGATAGCAACTTATCTATTACAACTTCGCTACCGACTTCATCAGCTCCTGGCAGTGGGTACAGACCAGTGTAACCACTAACCTGCATACTGAGTATCCGTAGAAAGTCCCAAAGCAATGGAAAGACTTGGCTATGATACTGGCTAGCAACTAACAACATAACAACACAGAAGGGGGAGAATGTAGAGAAACAAAGGGAGAAAAAGAAAAAACACACACAATAGGAAGAAACATGTAGAAAAACAGAAAGGGAAAAGAAGCAAGGATCAAACAGAAGAGAGAACATACTTTCTAAACTCCTGCAGTACCTGCCCATGGCACAAAGTTTGATAAGATAGGTACAACACCAGAGTTTTCTGGCCAGAGTTTCTGGAACAAAAGATGCTCAAATTTCTTTCAGCACAATGTACATGAAACATTAAAAGTCACACATTCTCACCTACACACCTCTTGCTGTACATCCATGGATGTAGCATTTGACTGCTTCCTGGCAAGGAAATCAATGGCTACATGTGAAGAGTTACATGAAGGATATATCATCCATATTGAACAACTCATAGGGCTCGATTGGTCCCAAACCAAGGTTTCCATAGCCTTTGTAGATTGGGCCTTTCATTTCATGGAACAGGTTAAGGTTGTCCACCAACTTGTGATAAACACTACACCCTCCACACTGTACCATAATCACCCCACAAAAAATGCCCAATCTCAAAACACTTGCAAAAAGTTAGCAAAAAGCCCTATCCTTCAATTTTTTATACTTTAGAATTTAGAGTTTTAAGGAGAGATATAAAAATCCATTCAACTGAAAAAGAATAGCCATGAGAAAAAAACCTTTCAAGCCAAACACCAAAACTGTTAACAAAGTTAAAAACCTTGGCAAAACATCAACACTGACTCTATCAAAGTCAAAGCAGAAACCCCATCACTAAGACCCTTAGAACAAGCATCTGACCTGAACAAAAACCGTGCCATCAGTGTAAGCATGGGGATTGATGGCACGAGTGGTGCGATGCCCACACAGGTTACAAGTGAATGCAACTCGCATGCGCCTTCTTGGTGACTGCTGCAGAATTCCAGTAGACATGTCTGAAGCCCCCTCAATGGAGCATGATGGACCTTCAAGTCCAGAACCTGTTGTCCACCCTGTCCCTGTACCTGCTGCTCTAAGTACCAACCCCATTGCTGCTTCCTGTGATCCACAAAACAACCAATAGCTTAGCATGACTCCAAACCCCAGACTGAACCCCAAACACAATATTGCAAAATAATCAACTCACCTGGGACAGTGACTGCAGAGGTGAGCACTGTGGTGATGATGAAATGAGGGCACTCAAGCCAGTCTCTTCCCTGTTATCTTGCCATGATGACTCAGCAGCAACCCCAGCTCCAAGTTCATCACAATCCCGATCTGTCATGCACAGCCAGCACACCTCCTCGTCAGAATACCATAAATGGCAATGAAAACAACCTCCATCTATTTGCTGAAAAGGCCCAGCAATACTAAAGAAGACAAATCACAAGGATTTGATCTCCAGCCAAAGTGAGGGTCGATTTGACATTAGGGCTTCAAATTTTTTAGGAGGATGGAAACTTTCTTAGCACAGCAAGGGAGGGGACAGTCTGGTTGACAACTCTTGCCTTCGAAGATCTATAAACCCCTGGGATCCCACATTTTGGCAGGCCGTATACGAAGGAAACTCCGTTTTAACAGGTTTCACAATCTTGGACATCATGTTACCATGACCTGGTAATCAATGGAATGCACAGTCGCTCACAAAGTGGCCATGAATCAGTGCACACTAGGCTGTCGCCCGGATGATGCTCCAAATGTCAAAGGAAAAAAGGTTGCATAACGGGCGGCAAGGAGGAGAAGCAAACATACCAGGGCTGGATGAAGGATCTTCAAAAGAATCGAACGCTCTTGACGTAGCCGCCACAGCAGTCATACCTGCTCTACTACCATGCCAAAGAAAGGCTCCCGGCGTCGACTGTCTCAATTTAGAAGTAGCGCTCAATTGAACCTGAAGATGAAGATGATCGGAAGGCACCGGTGCAGCCGGCGTAGAAGCCCCATGCGTCTGCGACCTGAGCGCTACAGAAGAAGCACCAGCACAGGAGCTTGACATGTGCAACACAAGAAAACTTGACGCCATAGCTCTTTGCCTACTGCGAAGCAGTCTTTCCACCAAACCCTCAAAAAAAACAAAACAAACCCCCTGGAACGATTCCCAACGACAGACAATTCCAAAGCTTCAACAGAAGCGATTCTTAAAGAAATTAGCTGGTGAGAAATTACGAAACAGAAAACTGGGGGCAAAAAAAAAAGTTGCGAGAGAATTCAACAACAGCAGCGACAGACGAATTGATCGGACTCCAGGAAGAAGAAGGCAGGCGGTTTTAATGCGCTGAGAGAGAGAGAGAGAGGGGACGAAGGTGATTCCGGAAACGTTCTGCGCAAGGAATGTCGAAGCGGCAACCTGCTGATCCTCGCTTGCCCCGGTTCCTGTGTCGTGTCAGCTGTAGAATCGGCAGTGCAGATTACGCCTGTGTAGTGGGGAAAAGCCCGGGGAAAGTTCTGAAATAAGGGACGTAGGTGAGGGGTAACGGTCCCACCTACGTCCCTTATTTTAGGACCGCCGCTCACTTACCGCTCGATAAAGCACAAGGCAAGGGCTTTCGTGAACCGTAAGAACCGTTAGTCAGTCAGTTAGCAAGCAGTGGCTTTTCCTCTTTTTTTCGGAATTTTCGTTTGTAGCCAAAATGGCCATCATCCATCCATCCATCCATCCATCAGAAGGTATAGAAAAACTGGCAATTGTTCCTATAGGAAGATTTAGCTAAATTTGGCTATAAACCATTTGAGCTCTGTGCTGTTATGCACTTCTGGAGTGATGATCAACTATTTTATTTTTTTCCCTTATGTTTTTTCATATGGTTTTCAATAATTCATCATTATTTATTTCAATGTCAAATTTAATTTAAATTGTATTAATATACATTTCATGGACATGAAAACACACATGTTAATTTGTTTCTTGTATATCCATGTTGGTGGATAGGGAAAAAAATTGAGGTAATTATAAAATGGAAATAGTTATTAGGAAAGGTGGGAAATAGTTATTTTAAAAGTTAATAGGAAAATGAAGTAGTTATTAAGAAAAAAAAATGAAGTTGTAGATTTGAAAATGAGGTGGTTATTTCTGAAATTGTCTTTGGAATGGTACATGGACGGATGACCATACAAAGGATTGCATAAGATCCTTGATATACCAATTTTGATTATTCGGCACTAGAATTTATGACATACAAAAATAATCGTCTTTCTATATTGTTGGCTACACATTGAAAATGAAATGCAAAAATATAGAGATTTTTACTATTTTTTTCCCCTCACCTCCTCACAATTGAAAATGGTTTTTTTTTTTTTTTTTTTTTTTTTTTTTATTTTTTTTTTTTTTTTTTTTTTTTTTTGCCCAAGGTCTTTTAGTTGGTTATTTGTGTTGCCTCTTGGAGGCAATGTTGGCAACTATTTTACATTTTTGCTATGTACATGCAACAACTTGTAATAGATCTAAGAAAGAATATGGCATTCAAAGAAAAATTCAAAATAACATATAACAACAAAAAGCTTTTTCAAGTGTTCCATGTGCCAACATGGTGTTTTCACACGTACAAAACTTGACAATTTTTTCAACTAAAATGTATGTGCATTGGCTTAGCAATTCAAATAATGTGTACAAAATGTGGCAATAATAATTTTTTCATTTTTTGTGTTTAAAAATGGAAGCATAGGGAGGGATTGAATCTTCGTTCACTTGGATCCTACCCATTGCAACCCAGCTCATATTTACACAACCAACACCCATCAAAACTTTCCTTGCATTCCCACATTAGTTTGAACCTACAATCAAGAAACCAATCAAGAAGCAAGGTGCATATCAACTTGAAATTTAAAAATCAACAAGGATACAATCAAAAACCAATCAACTTGAGGAATATGCATATCAATTTGAAATAGAAAATCAACAAGCAAGTAGACATGCATAAAGTAGTTACAAAACTTGTAGGTATTTGTACCATCACACAACTTCCCATCCCATAATTCGATAATGGAAATTGTTCAAAAATCGTTATTTCATAAGTTCGTAATTTTTGCACATAGATGTCCTACATCTAAAACATGTATAATGCATTTATAAATAGGATGAAATATTTTTAAAGAGCCCCTTGAAAATATTTCATCCGATTTATACGTGTATCACATGTGTTTTAAATGCACAACATCTATGTGCAAAAAACAAAAACCCATGAAATAACATATTTCGTGCAAAATTAAATTGAATCAACAAAGTCAGTAAGTTTGTGATGGCATCCAAATCATACCAAAAAAAAACTAAGGACATGGGGGAAAATGTAGTTGCAAACTACAAATCAAAACTTGGTTTCATTGTTTGTTTAGTTACATGTATGTAACATTCATGAGCTTTTGGCTAGGAATTAACTCCTTACCAAACTTTTCAATGAAAATAACAATTGCAACCAAACGTTTTTTCTTTCTCTATATTAACATAACAATCATAATGGTTGCACATAACATAGACCCATGTCGAAGGGCATTTGCAATGGGCCTAGTACCACCAACCTTGGAAATTAAAAATTGCGTATTTATGTGTCATGGCTTTAAACAAATTTGATGAATTCATGCAATGCCTCTAACCTGAGCATGATACAAGTGAGGCCCATGACAACCTCGACATTGCATAAGAATTCAAGAATGTTTCTTATAGTTTCAATGGCATGGAGGTCATCATTATAACAACCAAGAATTTGTATTTCACAAATACCTTCTTCACAAGAAACAACAAAAAGATCCACCTAATATTTACATTGCAAAGTAGTATGTTCCCCTTTGTTTCCAACAATTGTGCAAGCTTGCACTATTCAAGCTACCTCTTGGGTGAAAAGGGAAAATAAATGTATGTGGTGTGCAACAAACATTTAGTTTTTTGCATTAGGGGATACTTAAAAAATGTTTGGACAACC
>Ga0209208_10013854_pt1 | contig 10005 bp, 4 predicted proteins | sample S1TSphfallax_3_FD_187694 | JGI IMG/M metagenome (GOLD analysis project Ga0209208, IMG submission 187694) | Host-associated microbial communities from peat moss isolated from Minnesota, USA - S1T2_Fd - Sphagnum fallax MG (SPAdes) (version 2) | ecosystem: Host-associated > Plants > Peat moss >... | reverse complement strand
TGAAACTGAAATCAGTGGCCAATTTCAAAAATTGGCAGGAAATGCAAAAAGTACACCAGCTTTTGGCTACCAACAAATTTTGCTCATGAACAGTAATAACATCTGCCCGGAAACAGAAAAAAAAAATTCACAACTGTAGTAGCATCTGCCCATAAACAGAATTTTGTTCATGAAGGTAATAGCATCTGCCCAGAAACAGAATGTTGTTCAAGAATGTAATAACATCTGCCCAGAAACAGAGTGTATGTGGACATGCGCTTATTCAGCATATTTCAGTGTCTGTCATGCATGGGTATTTCGGAAAATGTCTGTGGGCATTGGTTTTTTACATCATATAAGGCCCTCAGGCCGTATCCCACACAAAATGTTGGGCATTGGAAAAAAAAAATTAAAAGATGTCAATTTTCTTTACGGGCGGATGCTTAGTAGCTACCCTAAAGTATCATGTCACGACTCCGGGCATCCATAACCAAAAAATTTATCCTACCAAGAATGGTTTTTTTTTAAATTGTGTGTACCAATGAGTTGGAAGTTTTGTTGGGGCCCAAGGTTGCAAGTTTGTCGGTAAGGGGCAAAAACAACAAAATTATGAACCCAGCTCCAGTTGCAATGATGCACTTACTTTGGGAACACCCTCGTCCTTGGATGTTACCACATGTAAAACCTTACAAGATTTTTTTTTTGCACACCCCCCCCACTTTTTTCTTCTGATACCCCGTCAGGGGTCACAAGGGGAGAAATGAAAGAAATAAATAAATAAATAGAGGGTGGGTGTTTAAAAAAACGAAATGCCCACCTTTTTTGCGGACAAAAACATCCATTCTACAAGGTTACCTCCAAATACACTACAAAAGTTGACACTGTAAAATTTACTCTCAATCGAGGGTCTGGTGATTAGAGCCTCTCCAGTGGTGCTCAGGATGTCATTCTGCGTAGTAAAATTGGATGAAAAAAAGTCAAAACATGCCGGTTTGGCTCAGCAAAATGGTTTTGTCAAAGCACAATTCCACTATTTGCTCTCTCGCTGGTAAAGGGCGCAGCACCTAACGAACTGTGTGAACTTTTAGAAAAGAGTGTAATAAATAGGATCTGACTGTTGCTCAGTGATTCTGATTGGCCCATCACAATAATTGGTTCAGCTGGTTTGCTATAGTAGTCGCCCACCTATTTGCTGTCCCTGTCTCAGACTTTTGCAAAAAAAAGTAAATAACGAAACTTGGACGTGAAAATTATTTTTGCAGGGTCACTCAGAAATTGACTGAAATTTTCAAAAAATGTTTGCAAAAAGCATTTTGTAATCCTTTAAATTTGAGTGCAATCTTTCTTATAGTTGTTAACAATTTATTGCCATGCCAAGGTTATGATGACACTCGTTGTAAACTTAACTAGGAAAGCAATCATGTTCAAGGATGAGCTAAGAGAAATTGGCTTCATTCTAGGTTTAGGGTTTAGATTTGTTTTGTACATTACCTCAGAACAACCCAGAGTCTCAACTGCAGGGTTTTTTTTTCAATTATTTTATTTTATTTTATTTTATTTTATTTACTGAAGCACAACAGTAGAACTCACCTACAACCCCGTTGGCACCCCCAAGTCAAGAACTGCAAGTTCTTTTCAAAACCAAGAACTTCATAACATTAGTCTCTCAAGATTCAACCCCATGGGCCATGACATTGTGCATTACATGTATATTCAAATAACCCTGCCACCAGCAATGAGGTCCCAACATGGCCTCACTGTAGCGTATTTCATCATTAGATAATGCTTTGAATATTGAAATGATTTGTTTTGGTGAAAATATGAAACCTTAGCTCAGCAATGATTTTTTTCTTTTCAAATTTCAGACATTGCCTCCATAGGCTATCATCCAAAGAGGGATTTAGCATTAAATGGCAACAGGTTTTACAACTGGTTTAAACCATAAAACAACTCAGTAAAAACCTGAAATGTTCCAGTTGCAGGTACTAGTACAAATGTGGTGGAAAAAAAATTCTCGAAATTTGATTATTTTTTAATATTTAATGGGGAATATTCATAGAATATTCTTCTTCTTTTTTTTTAATTTTCACATTTTGGCGAAATTTCACACAAGAGAAAAACCACTGTTGCTGAGGTGTTGAAAACAGTCATAATTATCCCAGGCCATGATCTGAATAATTTCACTACTCATAAGACAACATCATTGTAAATCATGTAAACACTAACAATTTCAAAATTTTAAAAATGAATTGATGTTTTTGAAGAAAAAAAATATTCCTTTCATCAATGCAAAGACTAACTATTTCAAAAAATAATAATTTAATTAATTCGTATTTTGAAATATATATTTGTTTCACCAATGCAAAAAATAACTATTTCAAATGTTTAAAAATGAATTGATATTTTGAAAAAGAAATTTTGTTTCATCAATGCAAAAAGTAACGATTTCAAAAAAAATTAAATGAATTGATATTTTGAAATATATTCATATTTGTTTCATCAATGGCGAAGTTGACCATAGGCTAAAGTATGGAAGTGATCGGCCCTCAAGAGACTTGTGGGAGGAGATGCTAGCTTGTAGTTTCATGTAAGGTAAGTTAAAAGCCCACACAGGTGGGGTGCATTCTCAAAATAAGGGGCCTAGGATGAGGCATTAGCCATGCACGTCCCACCCCTTAATTTGGGAATGTTCACACACCCATGGCCTTACCCATAGTAAATTACAAGGTGAAGGTAATCATGAACCTAAACATATGTCCATAGTGAGGCATAGTAATATCCTTCTTCATTTCTAGGAGGATATTCAGGCATATAAGGTGCCCTCAAAATACATTTGGAACTTTCTCCAAGTGCTTTATAAAATACAAAAATTGCAATGGGCATTTTGATATAAGAGGTATTTTATAATAGTGAGCATTTTTGGTACACCGAGTTTATTTTGTTTTTGCACACACAACAAGGACTGAAGTTCAAATCTACATGTCATGCCAAAACAACCACCCCTTACATGAACAAACTTGCAAATACCAGTCGATATAAATCATTAACATTTTCTTAACAACAAACTTAATTATATTAGAAACTAAAATTAAATACTGAATAAATGATATGAATTCAGTGAAAATTTGAAATGAATCATGAACAAAAAGATAAACGTGTTTTTTTCCTTTTGAAACTTGCAACTTAGATGGAGTGAAATCCAGTCCTAATTGCATTGAGGGTTCTTGTCATGTCCAATTATTATTAAAACTCTACAAAACTTTATTTATGAACACATTGATGATTTTGATTCGGAAAATGGACAAAGATTTTTTTTTTAAAGGGAGAATTTAAAGGATGTCACATTAACACAAACTAGATGTCAAAATCTCTCCATTTCAAAAACCAGCCACTTATAATACTCAACAATCGATCACTTGTATTAGGTCAGCTGTGACAGTGGGGGGTGTGTTTTGAAAGGGTGGAAGTCAGGAAGTAGCTAGGCCTACCACTATCACCCAACTTAAAATGGAGGTTGTTTGCATTCTTTGCAAGGTAATTGAAATCCAGTCCTAATTGCATTGAGGGTTCTTGTGGATGTCCAATTCCATGCATAAATCCTTTGCTTTGGGTAGATTATAGTCCAGACACGTATGTATCAAGACTATGTTCGGTAACCCAGCTGCTCATGCTGGTTACCAGACACAACCAATTTTTTGAAAAAAGAGTCTAGCATACACCATCTACTTACCTAGTGATCACCTATTTTCCCCATGACCTACTCACCTATATAAATAGAACTTACTTCTTACAGAATGGGTTACCAAGGTGAAACCATATTAACTCAGACTCAGTTGAGGTTCATCCACAGCTGAGTCATAACTAGTGTGCCTTTGGGTGCTGCTGGTTTCACTCTGGCCCAGAAATTGAGTAGGGTTTAGGGTTTACCCGGGCTTAGGGCTTACCCTAGAACATTCAAAATTGTAGTGATTCAAAGCTCAGAACTGAGAATGGAAGATTGCCAGATTCAGATGCTAAATCTGTTACTACAAGTTTTATAATTATGTGTTTCTGGTGCTCCATTTATTGGTAGTATCTGTCAGTTTCACAGATTGTACTACATGCTGCCATGTACATGAATTTTGTTAGGATCCTGAGTCCTGACTCCTCCTCTTTTCCACACCCATGGATCTCACTTATGTCTCATGACAGCGAACTGGAGGAGCTTCATACCATGATGGGTGGGTGGGTGAGTGGTTTGAGTGTGGCACTTTGATGATTTGCTATCGGTTGCTGCCCTTTATTCCTGGTACTGGGTACCATTGTTTGTTCGTTTGTTTGTTTTTTCAAGTTTTTTAATTTTGCAAAAGTTGCAACCACTTTTTTTTTGCTGAAAGAACACATTTTTTTCTGACTTCGTCTCCCCAAAAAACTCTCAAAATAGCTAAAGATTCACCTTAAAAACAAATCCCTGCTTGCTACATGCCAGGTCTAGAATTTCCTTGTGTGGGAAATTTACACACTATATGAGACTTATCTTGTTCAAAATTGTTTGCCCAAGTGCAACAGATGTTTCTTCTTCTTTCATTTTTTTTAGTTTCTCAAAAGCAGAAAATCTTTGATTTAAAATACACATTCTTCAAAAAATTTCCCAGAAATCACAAAAAATTGCAACAAAAAAATTCATCGATATAATATAATGTGAGATGCTAAATAACCCCCCGTCCCCACCTCAAGTTTTGTCAATTGCTATGTTATTCCAGGACAACACGCCCCACCACCAGAACTTCCAATTGGCCAAAGGGGGCTAACATGCGTTTTCCCGCTTCTTGCCTTGCACTCCAATCACCTTGTTAAGTTCCTCTTGCGTCAACACCTTTAACTCTTAGCTACCTACACACCCCATGACACACTTGGTTAGTCCCAAAGTCTTGACCGCTCAAGACAAACTCAAACTCTCTACTTAAACTCGCTAGACTTCATTATCGAAACTAAGACCTAATCTAACTTAGAGCCAGCCATGGGCCTAATTCCCAAAGCCAACCCAAATAACCTTAAAGCCAAGCTAACCCCAAGTTGACTCATGGGCCTTGTAGACCAAACTCTCAAAGTTGATATGATAAGGACTTCAACTAGCACAACCTGAGTTGTCCTAGGGCCAACCCTCCTTTGGCGACTTCAAAGCTTTAAAAGGATAGCTTCTAATCATTCCAAATGTTTTAATGAGCCAATCTCCTTGGGTCAACCCAATACAACGTCTGATTGTCTATTGAGGGTTTTAAGGGGATAATGCTTCGCACTATATTTTAGAGGACAACTCCCGATCATCTTCTTGGCCAACAAAAACCCAAACTTCCACTTTAGCCCATATGGACCCCTAGGTCCAATGTCCTCCAAATCCTAAAGGAGTCAAACCTCACATAGCCATTTATGGCTTAATTCTCATATCACCTCAATGCCCCACTAAAGTGCTCCCAATATGAAACATGTTTTCACTTAAAACATTTCTTAAATGAAAAGGCATGTCATTCACCATTTATTTGGGGAAGTTTATGTCCTCCTAAAAACAAATAACCCATCCTCCTTATCATGGCGAATCCACCCCTTTCACCACCTTCATACCTCAAGCCTTCTACAGAAACTAATTCTTGATTTAAGTGTAATTTGCATCCCAAACATATTATATTAAATGCAAGAGGAATCTTAAACAATTTTCTTGTCCATCTTTGTGATAACCCCCTTATTTGCCCTAATCCCATCTATATTCACTTATTCTACCAAACAACATTCCCCTTTTTGGGCACCCTCAAAAGGCTTAAAGGTTAAACCTCATGCCTAGGCATGTTTTTCTCAGTGACCTAAGGGAACCATGCCATGGTATGACTATAAATTGTGTTAATAGATAGTGTTGACTCAGACTTAACAAAATCAAGCCCCTCCTTGCCTTAAAAGGACATGGTTTGCAACTCCATGCATTGCAAACCTCACTCCCACAAGTTTATTTTCAATTCGGGGACATGCCATTTAATGTGCATGCATCACTACCACAATCTTGTCTATTGATCCTTTAAAAAAAAATCTTTCAAATTCCACTCTTTAGGTCTATTTCCATTGGTTATCATCACCTCAATTCAACCTTCACTTCCTTCTTCTATCATTTGCCCATTTTCATGCATCATGATTTCAAATAGACTATCATCTACTTTAGCTTCAATTTAGATATATACATCCATTCTTCTAGGTTTTGCTTTCACCCCCCATTTTAGGAGGTTGATGCCTTGGACTTATTTTTATGTGTTTTTATATTTCCCACTTCATGGCCATGCTCATGTTCACTTTCCAACCACCTTCGGCAAGTGGTCTAAATGAGCAAGCTTCACCCATTGAGACTCTTTCAAGTGACATCCTTGCCACTTGACTAAGTATTACTTGTTAATTCACCTTGTTTGTTTCATAATTAAAATGCACTCAATTTCCCCAACAAGTTTATGCTCAATGAAGTTGAATATTGGGTGATAGGCATGTTTATGGTCCTTTCTTTTCTTATCATCATGAATCAATTTCAATTTGGACACATGAAAGGTTGGGCGGTTACCAATGTCATTGGCAATTGTAAAGTATACACATCCAAGTGGGGTTTATGAATGACCTTATAGGGACCCACAACTTTGGAACAAACCTATTTGCCAAAGTTTCGGGCATCTTAAAATCCTTTGTATTTAACCACAGTAAGTCCCCCGCCTCAAACTCAATATGCTTTCACAATTTGTTGGCTTGTTTTTCATGACTAGACTATGCCTTCTCCAAGAGCTTAATGGCCCATGATTTCCTATTTTCACAATCCTTGGCCATCTCTTCAGCATCCATACCACTTTCACAACATGTGTTTATTGTTTTAAGAGTGGTTAGATCCATGGCTTGTTTTGCTTCAACTCCCAAGCCAACTCAAGGGACTCATTTTAATGGCCAAATGTTTTCTAGAGTAATAGCAAAATTTTACCAAACCTAGATGGTCGCCCCAATCCTTATGATTGTCAGTAATATAATTGCAGAAATATTGATTCAATATCTCATTGACCCTCTTGGTTTGCCCATTGATTTGTAAATGAAATGCGATACTAATTTTTTGCTTCATCCTCACCTTGTTCATCAATAACGTTCAAAATTCTAACATGAATTTCACATACTGGTCACTCATTATGACCTCCAAAATACCATTATGTTAAACCCACATGTCACAAAATAATTTTGCTATCCCCACCATTATAAAATGTATTTGGGTTTGTGTGAATATAACCGGTTTCAAAAATATGTCCACCATCGTGAGGATGGCATCCAACCATTCCCATTCTAAAAAACATGTCATAAAGTCCATTCAGACACTTTCAAATGGACCCAAGGGGATTGGAAGGGGCCTACACAGCTCAAACTTTTTTTTGGGTAATGATTTGGTACTTTGACACTTCACACAAATGCAGATGTAATGTTCCACGTCTTCATTCATTTTGGGCCAATAGAAAGTCTTCCCCAACAACTATCTTGTTTTTTCCTCCACAATGTCATGCCATGGGTGCATCACACACTTCTTGCATGACCTGTGTGCATAACTTTCCATTCAACACAAACACACAATTGCTTCCATCTAAACAATATGTCTAGAAGTGTGATCCCTCTCACCTTCTTTTTCTATGCAAGTTTTTGAAATAATTTTTCACCAAGCAATCTTCCACATACGCCTCTTGTATTTTCCTCTCTAAATTGTTTTCTTTGACAAACATAGCTTGGACGATTTGAGTACTTTCCCAATGCTTCTCCCCTTGGTAATTCTCTTTGCAACTTAACGCATTTAACACCACATTATCTTTGCCAGGTTTATGGATCAACTCAATGTCCATAAGGGCCAAAATATCATGCCAATGCAACTGCTTTGCTATGGACCTTGGTTGGGTTTCAAAATCTTTTAAGGATACATTATCTATAAAGATGTTAGTTTTATGAACCCCAAGTAATGTTGCCATGCCTTTAAGCAATTCACTATTGCAAATAGCTCATTTTCATGAGTTGGCCATCTCAATTAACCCATGTTAGCTTTTGTTTTCAATGGCAATTGGATGTCCTTGTATGAGGACCCCACCTATCATAAATCCACTCACATCAAATATGCACTTCAAATGGCTTTGGAAATTTTGAAAATCGCAACAATAATGCTAATGACAACTTCCCTTTTAAAAGAATAAACGCCTTTTGTTGTTCACCTTTCCACTCAATTGATCCTTCTTTTTTTCAAAATATTAGTGAATGGTTTAGCCAATGCCAAGAAGTCATTTATAAACTTCCTATAGAAGTTGACCAACCCTAATAATGACTTCACATCTTTGGCGAACATCAAGCATTGCCATTCCTTAATTGATTCAATTTCTTTGGCTCAAGTTTTACCCCTTCCTAGGACAACACATGCCCTAGAAATTCCATCTCCAAACTTACAAACTCATTTTTTGCCCCATTGGCATATAGTTTGTTCTCCTTCAACTTTTGTAACACTAATTCCAATGCTTCTTTACATACTTGGAATACACCATGATGTCATTTATGTAGATGATCACAAATTTATATGACTTATCATGAAAGATAAAAATTCATCAACGTGTTGAATGTAGAAGGGGCATGACAAAGCCCAAACGACATGACCAAAAACTTGTATGATCCATAAATTGTTCTCATGGCAATCTTCTTGACATCTACTTCCCCCATGCGAATTTGATAATAGCCCGACTTCATGTCAATATGGGTTAAATAACAAGCCCAATTTAGATGATCGAAAAGATCATCAATTTGGGGTAGGGGGTAGTTGTTTTTAATGATGATTTTGTTCAAGGTGCAGTAATATATGCACATGCATAATTTCTTATCGTTTCGGTCCACACACAAAACAAGCAATCCATAAGGTGATTTATTTGGCTTAATGTATCCCCGTTCCATTAAGTTATTTATTTGAGCTTTGAGCTCTTGTAATTCTTTTCTATTAAGAAGATAATGTGATTTAAAAGGTGGTGCAAAACTAGGCACCACTTCATTTTTATGGTCCACATCATGAAAAAGAGGTAAATGTTTAGGGAGATCATATATTAAAACATCAAAAAAATTATTAATTGTGTCAAAAATACAAGTAGCCCAAAACTTAACCCCTTTGGCTTTAAACTTGGCACTAAATTCATCCACATGCATAAGAATTAAAAATGTGGTCTCCTATAATTCTTGCAAGGATACCAAATGAATACCTACCTTGGTTAAATTAGTCTAGTATTCAATTTATAAACTAACAAACCTATTTGCTAGTCTAATATTGGCTCTTAATTTAAAGCCTCCTCTCAAAACATTTACATGGTAAGTGTTTAAAAGGTGTTCCTTAAGATGGTCTTAATGCCATCCAAGGCATAGACCATGATGTTCTCCATGAAATTCACCGTGCTACATTCCAAAACAACCCCCAACACCGCCTCATTTGATGGTGTTACAACTCCATGTGCCAATTGGACCTTGATGGGCTTGGCCACCTTTGTGGCCACCCATCTAAATTGTGTTATTGCACTTGGGTTCACAAATGTGTGTAGCTCTTAAATCCAGAAGACACAACAACCCATTAATTCCTACCTTGAATTTAAGTAAGATTAAAATTAGGTTCAACTTGGCCATATTCATTTTTGCGATAAATCCCCCTTGTGCAAGCAATTATGCCTTACCTTTTCACAATCCTTAGCAAAATGTCCTAATTCTTTACGGTTGAAGTACTAAACTTTGGCGATGTTTTGCAGCTTCTTTTCTTCCAAAGTCCTTTTGTCCTTAGGTGGGTTTTTGTCCCACATTCTCTTTTGGCCCCTCTTTGGGTTGCTGGCAACTTGCATTAAGCTCCCAATACTCATTCTCATTGTGAGTTGCAAGACTTGCAATGTTCCTACCTTTTTATGCATGGTGTCATCTTCCATACATTTTGCAACCTTCATCATTTCTTGACAACTCGTAGGGATTTCACTCCTTTGCAAAATGGCA
>Ga0209208_10013853_pt1 | contig 10006 bp, 8 predicted proteins | sample S1TSphfallax_3_FD_187694 | JGI IMG/M metagenome (GOLD analysis project Ga0209208, IMG submission 187694) | Host-associated microbial communities from peat moss isolated from Minnesota, USA - S1T2_Fd - Sphagnum fallax MG (SPAdes) (version 2) | ecosystem: Host-associated > Plants > Peat moss >... | reverse complement strand
ATTAATGCATTAAGACATGACATGATAAAAGAAATCCCAAAACCCATATATGCATTGTTGTGACCAATATAATTAAAAGAAATGGCAACAACATCTAGTCCAAATTATGTGATTAATAATGGTTTTCAACTCAAATTTAAATCAAATAACAAAACTACCCAACAAGAAACCACATTACCAATGACCATTAGTCACAAACAATGGATGATTTTATTTTTTGTAAATAAACGTACATCAACCATATATATGTATTCAAATGTGTTCTTGTGATTATACTTGCAATTATTCAGTGTGCACTAACTTTAATTTGACATGTGGTGGCCAAATAATCATCCACTAAATGACATTTGGCAACATCTAAGTTATTATTATATTATAAATGATAAATAATAATATTTTTCCCACCATTTGATTAAGGCTAATAAGACTATGCCACATGGCATCCCAACAATAGTTGTTTTTGCAACTATCTAAAGATAGTTGTAGTAGACACCTACACGTCTAGGGTTAACTTATGGTTAGCCCATTTACAATAGGCCATGTGGCACCTAGGCTAGGATTTGGCCACTTAGTCCTAACCTAGTTAAGTAACTTGCAACCTATTTAAATTTAACTTATTAACTAACTACCTACTAGATTAAAAACTAAATAGGGTAGCTAATAAGGTAGAATAAGGTAGTTAATGAGGCTAGGCAAATTACCCTAGCTTAGCAAGGGTCTAATTATGTCAATGGACCTTGAATGTTATGTCAAAGGTGGCTTGGGAGATGGATGGATGGATGAATTTGGATGAATGGGTGATGTGGTATATAATATGGATGAATATGACATATAATAATCATGGCAATGTGTTGGCATGAAATTCAAATTTCAAATTACTGTCATTGAAGTTGAATATTTTGAACGTTGGTTCAAACCTAAGGTTAAACTTAAGCTAAACCTAACTTAAACCTAAGTGAAACCTATAGGTTAAATCAAGATTAAACCTAAAGGTTAATCTTAGAGGCTAAGTTTAGCTACTAAACTTAAAGGCTAAATCTAGGTTGAACTTAGTTAAACTCAATTAAACCTAATTAACCCTAAACTAAACCTAAAGACTAAATTTATAATTGAAATTTAAAAGTTAAACTTAAGCCAAACCTAGAAGTTAAATATAAGTTAAATGTAAAGATTAAACTTAAGTTAAACTTGGGCCAAATTTAGGTTAAACGTAAAAGTTAAGCTTACAAGCTAAACTGAAAAGTCAAACCTATGTTAAACTTGTAGACTAAATTTACATTAAATTTAGAGGCTAAACCTAGACTAAACTTAAATTAAATTTATGTTAACTAAGATTAAACTTAGGTTGACTAAGACCAAACCTATGCAAAACCTTGTGTGAATGTATTTTAATATTGAATGCAAAGAAAAAAATGTTCAATGCCATGAAAGTGGATTAAATCTATTTGTATGGTTCATGTGCAAAATAACAATATTTAAAATCATTCCCAATTGGTTGATACTTATAAATCATTCCAAATAATGAATTAATATTTTAAAGATACCTTTGAGAATATTTAAATTATATATATATATATGATTTTGATAATGATAAATATGAACATATTGCTTTTGAAGCGTGCATGCAACAAATTGTTTTCATATAAAATTTTCTTAGTTTGTTGGTATGCCCAATACATTTTGCTACTTGATTAAACATAGTTTCGAAATCAAACCACATGTTATAATTAGGTAGTTGTGAATATCATGACAATATCATGACATGATTCACCACATTGCAATGATGACATTGTCATGTCACCGCATGTCATGTGGTGTATGACTTGCGATGCGTCCAACTTTTTTTTGACCCATACATTCATTTAATTCCATAGATTTGCCAACTTCCCCACTTTTAATAAGTTGGATGAAATCTAAAACATTTTGCGCAACCTATCATCCAACTAATTTGACTACTTGAAATGTGCTCTAGATTCAAAGTGTTTTTTGTTTTCTGACAAATTTTCATCAAATGGTGGTTTTTTTTTTTTTGAAATGGCAAGACATAAGTGTTTTTTTATGTTTTCAATCATTAAATTTCGAATTTACTTTTTGATTTTTTTTCTAAAACTTGTCAAATTTTATATTAAGGTCTGGTAGGTAGCAAAAATATATAAATATATTTAAAAACTTCACTTTCATATTTTTAATAACCAGATAAAGCTAAATTGTCTTATGGATGATCACCACAACATCAGCCACATCATAAAAAAATTATTAAAACAAACACTGCGAGTCTAGATCATATTCAAGCATTCACTCCTTCAATTCTAATGGTCGGGGTTCAATCAGAGCATCAAATATCCTTCCTTTCATTGCGCCTAATTTCAAGCACACATAGAGAGTTTGTGTAGGGTAAAGCTTCAGGGGGTGGGCTTTATTGGAATAAAGACCTCACCTCGGGAGGTCAAGTGCAGTCCCCAATCCAGTAAAGCCCCACCCTAAGGTCTTTACATGGCATAGAAATAAACACCATTCACAATTAATTTAATTTTTTTCATCTCGTGGGGAAAAAAAAGAAAAAGACATTGGGCTTTACAAAAACATTAATATTTGCAGTGAATGATTATGCCATTTTATTTTATTTTCCATGTTAAAAAGCATAGTAGGCTGATGTGGCATTTGCTGCTCTTGCTTGTGTCACATCACTTGCATATCACTTCATAATCTTCCAGGGCAGAAGATTATGCTACAAGAGTAGAAGATTATATGCTATTATGTAGAAGATTATGATTGACATGTCTCAACCCTTCACCACATTGATGTTAACGTCGTGGAATGGTGGAATGGGCTCACAGCTGGCCATTATGCTAGGTGTGTTGCTTGTCTCGCTCCTAACTGGCTTGCCAAGTCAGCTTACCAAGCATAATGGGCAACCGCTTGCCCATTATCCTGGGTGGTGTCACTTGTTTCGCCCCTACCATGCTCACCAAGTCAATGTACTCAGGATAATGGCCAGCCACTTGCCCATTCCACTTTAGACGCATTCGGACTTGGTGTTAGGGACTCTAGTGTTGAATCCCCTAACATCATGCTAGTTGTTGAGGACTTAAAGCTACTTACCACAAAGATATTATGTTAAGTTAACATTCACTTAACACTAAGCTATCACCCATTTAACATCCATTGGGTGCCACGTGGGATGCCACGTGAGATGCCACCTATATTTTCATTTAACACTGGCTTAACATCAAGTGTGAATGCACCAGACGTACACTAAAACAGCTAACTCAGTTTTTTTTATGATTATAAAATCAATTAGAAAAATTGAGGAAAACTTGCCAGGCAAGCCACACCAGTAGCAGGCATGCCCAACTTGGGGGAGAACAAGATACACGGACTAAGGTTGCGATTCGGTGTGCGAAGGCACAGTTGCAGGGTCCAGACTTGAGCTGTGTGCCCTCTATACTTGTCGTGGGCAAGCCACTCACACGTCGTTTTCGCTGTGGGGGGGGGGCGATGGGGACGCTTCAGCAGCGGCAGCTGGTGTTGGCCGTGGAGGGCACATCGGCGTTGGGCGCTGCATGGTCAACAGTGATGGCCGAGTACATCGAGAAGATCGTGAGGTTAGACCGACCATACACAAGTGCATTTTGTCGATTACGCATCAAGCGAAATTATGGCTTCTGGTCACAGTTGCAAGTGTTTAGGGTTTAATCGATGCACGCTAGAGTTTGTACTCAGTAGTCAACCCCAGTTACGTTATAGGTCTTTCGGGTCGGCTAGTTCTCCAAACTACGGAATGTAAGTGCTCAAGGGAAAAGACGGGCCACCTGCCTTGGTTCCCATGGGTTGGGGTTTCAATGGGTTCATGCAGAGTGTTGCCTGCAGTCGGCAATCCAGCTCTGATGTGGGGTTGGGCAGCCGTTTATACTGTGGGAGCCTAGAGGCTTCTAAGCTTTGTGGTGAGCAGAAAGTGCTGAGATTGGGGCGGAAGGCATCTGAATGGTGATGAGTTTCTTGGTCAAGGTTTTTGTCAGATACTGCATTGTTTTTGTTCTTCATTGTTTTTGTTCTTCGGTCAGTGAATCTTGTTGCACCTTATGTCACTTGTGCTTTCCACATCAGAGCAGGTAGGGTTTGGGGTGTAGGTTCAATGTGCACATTGGCAAGGCACTTTCCCCATTCACTTCTCAGATTGTGCATACAGTAGCAATTGTCTAATTATGATCTGAAGGCAGTTGCCTTATTTGGAAGAGGCAGTGAGACAGTATTGCAGGCACACTTTTTGTCATTCTTCTTCTTCTTCTTCTTCTTTGCAGCAACTGTTAACGATGACAATTGGAATGCCTTACTCTTCTATAGCAGAACATGGATAGGATAATGTGTATAGGTCCTAAAGATTCCAGATTAATTAACTGTTACTTCAAGCCAATAGTTGTGTTTATAGCTTATTGCCAACTGGCCAATGGCAGTTTTAGTTGCTGCTAGATGTCTATCTTTAGTCAATTTAGCTATATTGCTGCTAGGGGAATTCAAGTCTTCAACTTCTTGGAATGATTTGGTCATGGTGACTATAAAATTTCCCTTTTGAAAGCAAGGCATTAATGAAATGACATGGTTCAGTAGTACTCTGATGTCTATCTTTGGTATATGACCTCAAGGAGCTGAGGGATAGAGTTCAAATAATGTGTAGCTAAACTTCAATGGCACAATAACAAACCTGCCCAACAATTGGCAGTTAATAATGTATTCATCTACATCATTAAAATGTGAAAAGCTCAAAAGCTGCTATGATTCTGTTACCTGGGTTCATTGGGCTGGACTGTTTTCATGGATGAAGGTTCTATAGCAGCTGTAATCTGCTCTAAGGTGTTTAGTCCATAAATATTGGTGGTGTAAGACCTAAAGTGTCTTATTTAGGACTTGGAAGGTATTCTAACCATCAAAAATGTTGTGTGTGTGTGGAACTTGGGATTTTTTCTGCAGAGCTTTCTGTGAAGATTCGAATGGTCAGGTATCAAGTTTTTTACTTGTTAGGTTGGATCTAAGGGCTATTTCACTACAACTGATTGAGTAGACTAACCTGTGATAATGCAGAAACAGTGGTTTACACTGGTGAAATGCATCTCAGTAGTTAGTTGATCATTCAGTATCCAGTTGTTGTTTTTTTAGAGACAGATACACATTTGGTCTCTTTAGTTTATTACACTGTTGGAATATGACTTGTAATTTGGTGTTGTGCAGAAATCACCTGTGGAGTTGGCACTGGTTGTGTTTCATACCCATGGTCCTTATTCTGGTAGGTGTTCTGTCCTGTTTGTTGTGTGTCAGGCTGAATATCCTTATGTTCATGGTTCATGGGACTAATTTAAAGTGAGTCAAATTGGGTTTTGAAGTTCCATTATGATGTCCTCTGGGAGGTGGATGGGGCCATGGCAGGGTGCTTGCTGCAACAGTGTGGATGGACGTCAAGCATGGACGTTTTCTTTAAATGGCTGGGGTCCATTTCTTTTCTTGGGGGTGGCTATGGTGATGCTGCTGTTGCTGAGGCACTTGCAGAGGTTCTTATGGTACCAAGCTTTTTCTCTCAATAGTGATCACAAGTTTTGACATCTGGTGGAGTCTTGGTGTCTGTGAGGCACAGAAAACAGGAAGTCAAGGATATGGTTTTCAGATGATTGTCCTCAAATGTTGCTTTGGGGTCATCTGGTTTTCTACTCTACTTTTTGGTGCCTCTTGTTGCTCCCATTGGTGTGTTCTCTCTTCTCTGTGCAGCCTCAACACACTGTCAACTGCAAAGAGCTATTTATAAAGGAGGTCCTTGTTCCTTGGATAACAAGATAATTCCAATCAGTTTCAGTTATTCAGATTTTCTGAGGCCACATATATATCATTTAGGGATCTGTTATGCTTTCTTTGCCTGCATTTTTATTTCAAATCATCGTTTTGTAAGTTGTGATAGATAACTTGCTATCATAGATGTTACTGTTGATGGTCCCTGAATGAGTGAGAGACTGTCAATGCTGTTCATACTGCTAGTTTTATTGTTCTTCATTCTAGTTCTTTCCTTCTGTTATTTTCTTCTTCCCAGTTCTTCAGTCCTTATCTGGGAGTTTCTTTTTGACTTAAAAGGAACAGTTTTTCACCTTTTTGTGGTTTATTTAATTGTGAGGATGGAGATTTCTTGATATTTGTGAGAGTTATTTCAAATCACCATTTTGACTTAACATTGTGGCAGATGTGTTGTCCAGGACCAAGTGTGCCCCTGCAGTCCCAGGTGTGGCAAAAGCATTGTGTTTTGGTTGCTGCATCAAATCCACATCGTCTTCCAACACCTGTTGTTCGCCCCCCTGTCACTGCGCGGATGCAGACGAGTGCCACTGGAGAACCTCAGGCTGAACAATGGTGGCTTGCTGATGCTGAAACAGTCGCCAAGGCTTTTCCTCTGGTATGGCTACTCTTGTGCTAGCTTTGGGGGTCAGGCATTTTTTGTTGCTCTCACTCAACAAGCAGGATATGTGGGGTTTTCATTTGAATGTAGAAGTTCTGGTTGGTTGCAACCATAACTTTTTGTTACAAGCAGCTCAAAATCCAGTAAGTTTGTCAATATGTGGTTTGGACATAGATGGATGTCTCATGGGTTCAGATTTCAGAAAATGTTCCAGGGCAGAGGCTGTTCCTCCCTTAACTACTATTTGGTTGTCAGTTAACAGGTGTTGGTGATCACCTTTTGTGTCAGATTCATGGCACCAGCCATGAATGTTTGGCAGTGTGTGATGTGTTTGGTATTTTGTTGTGAGGGAACAATGCAGTGCCAAGTATCGCTTTCTATCATTGCTCCAAGACAGCTTCCATTGCTTCGTCAGGTTTACAATGGGGTATGTGTTCATAGTTGCCTTCTTTTCCTTATGATAGATGGTCTTTATTTTTCTATTAGACAAAGCTCCTTTTGGTATGAAGAATGTTGTTTTGCTATTTTCCATTGACTTCCCTTGGTCCTTTCATGTTGTTTAGAATTGATTTGTAAAAGTAACAGCCCCTGAGATATACCATTGAATTCCTCTGTATTTGTTAAGTACAGGGGTAGGTCCCATCTGCAGATGTGGAAATTGAAAGGAAAAATGGTTGAGGTTTCCAGCTTGTAAAACAATTATTGAAGCCCATAGACTTCGACAGTTGTGTTGTAGTAGGAGGTACTTTCATGGTATATTTTGAGAACAGTTTTTGGGTCCCAGAATCCACCCTCATTTGCATGGGGTCTAGATTCCATCTGCATAGATGATTCAAATTGGTTCCAGTAGGGGTGGACAGATGTAGTAAAGACCTGGTTTGTATTTGCAATCTATACCACAGTTCCTGAGACTTTAGCAGTTGTTGAAGTAGGAGGTACTTTCATGGTATATTTTGAGAACTGTTTTTTGGTCCCAGAATTCATCCCCATTGGCATGGGGTTTAGATTCCATCTGTGTACGGTTCCTGATTTAAATAAAGTTCCAGCGGGGGTGAACAGAAGTAGTGAAGACCCAGTTTGTACTTGCAATCTGTACCACTGCTCTTTCTTAATTTCTGAACCTACACTGCAGGCAAAGCGCAACCCACGGGTCTTGGAGTCTGTGTCAGATGCTTCAAAGCTATATCCTCACCATTTGGTTCTACTTTCTGAGGGGTTCATGGAGGGGAGGATGGCACTCCGAAGTGCTGTGGTGACTTCCAATGTTGTTGCTCCACCTGGTGTTTCTGCCAAGCTTGAGCAAACAATCCCAACCACTAGTCAGGCTCCAGCAATCAGTGGTCGATCTTCCTCTGTAAATACCAGTAAGATAACCATTGTTGCACTTTTCATGTTATGCATGCTCAGAATTTTTGTTGGGATATTGTTTGGTTTGCTCCAACAGTACCCAAAGCTGTGTTAATGGTCAGACTCGTGGTCATCTGGGCCTCTCTCTCAGATTAAATGTGTGGACAACTATATATGTATACATATACATATATTGGGGGATGGTCGTGCGATGTTGCAATTTGTCTACCTGTCATACATCTAGCTATCTGGGATGCAATGTGAGGGTCTCTAAATGCCTGGATAATTGTCAATGAGAATTTTCATCTAGTCACCTTTTAACCTTGTGCTCATGTGCAGCCATTGGAGGTATGGCAGGACGGCAGCCTGCAACAAATACAGTGGTCAGTGTCTATTTTGTGCTGGAAAATTGTGCTTGATTGCTGTCACTGGTAATATTGTCTTGGTTGATGTGGCTCAGTTACCGATGCATCAGTCAATGGGGCTCTGGCTCCACCTCATATTTCCATGTTCTAACATGTAAGGTCTAGGAATTACTTGTTTTATGTTATAGTTTTGACTGCTATGATTGACTCTTTATTCTGGATATTATGTTCCAGGATGCAGTCTCAGGACAGGGACTGGTGCCAACTGCTGGTTCAATACCTACCATCCTGCACAATAATGTTGGGAATCCCAGTGTTCAAAACTCCACAATCTCAAATCTTTCAGGCCCTGAGATCCTGCAGACCTCTGAAACATCAGCATCCAACCAAGATTTCAAACCTGGTTCACTTGTTGCAAATTCTGTGGCAGCCTTACTGAATAATACATCTACCCAACCACGGCATGTGCCAGGGCCAAGCACCCTGGGAGTTGCCAATGGACCACCAGCTGGAATGCCAGGTGCAAGTGTAATCAATGCTGGAGTCTCAACTCCGTTGAGTGTTGGGCAGCCAACCACCCTGACTACTTCAAGCAATCAGCTTGCTGGGGTTGGATTGGCTGCAAGTACTGTTGGGAGGACAGGGTTGGGTCATAATACTTTAGGAGTGGGAGCACACAATACTGCAGCAAATTCTGCCGGATCAAGTATTCTTGTTACTGGTCAGCCAGGGGCCCCTGGTGTCAATAATTTAGCAACAGGTGGACTGCCAGGAGTTGGACTCTCTCAAGTTGGGACAGGAGTGGGGCAGCCTCAAACAAATGCTATAGCAGGGCTTGGAGGATTGGGGAGTAGCAGTGGTGGGCTGGGAACACCTGGCGTAAACCTAGGTGTGGGCACCATGATGCCAACACCAGGGCTTCCTCAGCCAGGTCAAGCAGTACAATCGCTTGGACCAAGTACAGCAGTGGTTGCGGGGAGTGCGAATGGGATGTCCACTGCTGCAACCCCACCACAGCAGCCGAACGTCAAATACACCAAGCTTTGGGAGGTAAAGTTCATCTTAGAATATTGTGAAAGTGCCAACATTGCTTTAAGATGTTGAATCTTTGTGAACTGTTTTACTATCAACTGAAGAAACTGGAAGTTCTACCTGCAATAACCAGTCAAGCAGTAGAAAGATAGGTCCATGCTACATTCTGAGCGATTACTCCGTAAAGTTATTATGTTATTGTGTTCTGAGTGAGTTGTCATGTTTCATCTATGGTGCATGTAGGGAATATTGGCAGGACAAAGACAACAGAAGCCAGTCCCAATTTGCAAACTGGAGGTATGTATGCTGGCTTATCCTACCTTCAATGCTTCAGGTGATACTTCTCCCTGCTTCCTTTCTTCTTCTGGTGTGGTTTTGAATGAACATAGCTGGTAAATTGCCACAAGTGTCTCACGACTGCATTTTGAAGGGCTGGAGTAGCATCTGGTAAGCAGAAATTATTAGCATACAGATCTAATTAAGCTTAAGGATTGCATATCATTTTTCTGGAGTCAAGCTGTAATTCCCTCCATGGCAATATGTGACTGAGTCTCACACCCTAACCATTTGCAATATCTTTACAACCAAAATTGTAGGGAATATTCAATCCCATGTATGAGTATGCATTCAAGAGTGCCTGTAAGGTAAATGAAGTATGTTTGGTCTAATAATAATTATGTTTACCAAGAAATGGGGATTTGTGAGGAGAGTGGAGTATCAGTGGAAATTTGATGTACTGCAGGTTGATTAACATGGATTTTATTCTAGCCACTTTTGGATCAATTCTGTGCCTTACACCCTTTTTTTTTTTTTTTTTTTGCATGTGACC
>Ga0209208_10013852_pt1 | contig 10006 bp, 11 predicted proteins | sample S1TSphfallax_3_FD_187694 | JGI IMG/M metagenome (GOLD analysis project Ga0209208, IMG submission 187694) | Host-associated microbial communities from peat moss isolated from Minnesota, USA - S1T2_Fd - Sphagnum fallax MG (SPAdes) (version 2) | ecosystem: Host-associated > Plants > Peat moss >... | reverse complement strand
CTCAAGTAGTATAATATCTTTCTTCATACATGTGTATACCATTGTAGTGGTCATTGACAAACTTCAATGCATAAATTACTAGTTAGGAATTTGAAACCAAAAAAACAAAAGACAATTGATAATAATAAAAAAAAAACTTGTAAAAAAGGCCATGCATGTATCATGTGCATAGCTATTAATGGTGTGATAAAAGACCATCTTAATCTTTGATAATAAACTGAAAAGTTTTTGTTGCAAAACCAATAATTAGGCATGTTCAAAAAATATTTTAATTTTGTTGGTATAACAATAAAGATCCACAAAAGTATGAACACTACAAAATTGCAAATGTTTCAACATAGATGAAAAAATACCAAGAAACACTATAAAAAAGGCCATGCATTAGTCATGCACAAGTAGTAGTATTTTGATTTAAAACAAATCAATACTAACTTTGATAATACAAAATGAAACAATTTTGTTGCAAATTTAATGACAAACCATGTTAAATAATGATTAAGAAATTATCATAAATTTGTTAGTAAAAGCATAAGTATTCCCAATATGCATTCACAAGAAAATTGCAAACGTTTTATCAAAGAGCCTACATGAAAATACCAATAAATTGTGTCAAAAAAACCATGCAAAAGTGATGCATAATTGATAGTGTTTTAATAAACAATTCATCATAATCTTTGATAATAAATTGAAACATTTTTGTTGCAAAATTGATGATTTATCATGTTGCATAATCATTCAAAAATTATTATAAAGTTTTTAATAAATTCATAAGTATTCTTAATATACATTCACAACAAAATTGCAAATGTTTTGTTAAAGATGGCGTGAAGATATGAATAAATAGTGTCAAAAAAGCCATGCAAAAATCATGAATAGTTGATAATGTATTGATAAACTAATAATCACAATCCTTGACAATAAATCAAAATATTTTTGTTGCAAAATTGATGATGTACCATGTTGAATAATCATTCAAAAATTATCATACATTTAGTACTAAAATCAAAAGTATTTACAATATACATTCATAACAAAATTGCAAATGTTTTGTCAAAGATGCCATGAAAATACAAATAAATAGTGACAAAAAAACGATGCAAAAGTCATCCATAGTTGACAATGTTTTGATAAACTAATCATCAATTTTTTTGAAAATAAATCAAAACAATTTTATTGCAAAATTGTTGATGAACCATGTTAATCAATTGAAAAACTCAAGTGTCACAAGATTAATAATTTGTGTGGAAATTCTATCATAATTTGTGATAAACATTCAAAAGAGCCTAAAAAAATTTAATCATAGCATAGAAAAAAAGTCAGAAATATCACAATTTTAGGATCAAATGTGCAAGAAATGTGTGATAAATGTATGACACATGCATGGTAATATGTTATTGAATATATTTCCTAACATAAAACAAGCATTGTGAATTTTCATGATATTCCTAAATTAATCAATTAGGAACACTAGCGCATATGCATGTTCAAAAGATGTTGAAATTAAGTTTGTTCCAATGTTAAAAAAAGTGTGAGATAACAATGTTGGAGATATTATGTAATTATGTTGTTTTTTCAACATGTTTTGTTTGACACATTTGTACTTACCCATGTGATTTTGTCATATTATCATCGAGAAGGAACCTTGAACTCATGTTGAATATGTTAAAAACACATGAAAAACACAACACAAATGTGTTGAAAATTGTAGTAGTGTGAACTCATCACTAGACTTATGAAAAGCAGAAAGGTGCAAATGTGTGTTCATTTCACATTCGTTACATGTGTGGTACATATTATTGTGTTATTTATGCTTGCACCCCATATTTCTTGGTTGAGTTGAAATGCTGCATCTTCTCAATCAATGTCACATTTTAGAAACAAATGGCAACCACCTGTGAAAACATGGAAGGTATTAGCTCATGGGTTTTCACTGGAATTGATATGAAACAACACTCTATTAGGTAATGGGTTTTCACTAGACTTGACATGAAACAACACTTTCTGGAATGTGCACAAATTCAACACAACTAGATATGTATATTTTTCCACAAAAAAATTTCACGTTTTTTTCACACTTTTCACCTCCTCCAAGTCATTTATCCATGTTTTTTCCACATTTTTTTCCAAAGTTTTTCTAGGTGAATTTTTCACATTCTTTCCACTATTTGGTTTTTCACATTTTCCCCACACTTTGTTTCCTCATTTTTTCCCCATTTTTTCTACAAATTGTTTTTCACATTTTTCCAAGATATTTTTCACACTTTTCCCTTGCTATTTTTTCCATGTATTTTTCACACTTTTCTCACAATATTCTTTTCCATATTTTTTCCACACTTTATTCACAATATTATTTTCCACATTTTTTCCACATTATTTTTTAAAGAAAATTTCCATAGTTTTCCCATGTTATTGTTTTCCACATTTATTCCACATTTTTTTCACAATATTCTTTTCCACATTTATTCCACACTTTTCTCACAATATTCTTTTCCACATTTATCCCACACTATTTTTTTCATAGTTTTCCCATGTTATTATTTTCCACATTTTTGCCACACTACCCATACCCACATAGCAAGTACATCAGTTTTTGTGGAATAATTTTTTTTTTTATAAATACAAAGAACAAATCAATTTCCTTGTTCCATGACATTCTTTCGAACACATTACAAAACCCTTTGCCTTGAGTTGTCCACATTATAGAAGTACCAGAAAACTTAACTATGAAGCTGCAAAACCTCAAGAGGCATAGTTAATTTGAAAACTCTCATGCATATAACAAGATTTATGCCATTGCAACAACAAAATCATGAAAAGTTGCAAGTTTTCCACGGTGATACAAAGTTTAAAGTGTGTAGAATAGTTCATCAAATGTTTATCCATTTACTAGACTTGAAGAGAACAAAGAGGCCCCCTGCCACATCGATTTTTGACTTTTCCACCTTGCATAAGTGAAATAAAGTGCACTATGTCATTACTGGAGTCATGGAGATTGTCAAAAGCACAAGCAACTGCACATATTTGTACATGTAGCACAAGCACATGTCCCACTACTCAAATGGACAAAAAAAATTAGTTCTTCAAGCACTCCAAACTTTGATCTGACACACAGGCCTATTGCAAGGGTTATTCATAAAATAAATCATGACACCTACATGCCCAAAAATAGCTCCAAATGTTCATTTAAATGTGGATTTAAGTGTGATCTTCTATGCAACTAAATTCTGCATCCACTAGATTTCTAATCCCATCACTCATGGATGACATCCCATTGGAACAGGACTTTATATAGTCACTCACATCAGCCATAAATGTAAAAAACTTGACACGGTGATGTTCACCAATTGAATTTATACTATTGCCAACCTTTTAACCTAACATATCCTTGTTTCAATATTGTGGGGAAGTTTTGACCCTAGGAATAGTTGGAAGAACATAAGACTCTGATGCATCTAGTGGTTACAAATTTCCTCTGCTTAATCAACCAAGGTAAGCATCTTATCCAAAGGTCAATTTCCATCCTTGGTTTAGGAGCCCACTAGAAAGAGGCAACAGAATACTAGGTGTAACGCACGAGCACGTACTTGGGCTAATCATTCCTATCAAAGAACTTCCTTTGTATGTCTTCATGTTCATTCAGGTCTACACAATACCCAACAACATATCAAACTTCAAGAGCAATTGCATTTAGTTTGCCACTACTACAAGACCAATAAATCCATATGGTTCACAACTTACTCTTATACCATCCAATGATAGACTCAAACTAGATGCAAGCATGAATGACAACAATCTAGGAACAATTCACATTGCACTCGCATCGTTCCTCCACTTTTTCTCACACGAAGTTGATCCCCTTCTTCCTGCGACACAGCTTCTTGCTCCAATTCTTTAACTTCATTCACCCTCGTCGCTTCCGACGCAACAAGACCAAACAAAGCACCATCCTCCTTTGGTGGTCTTGAAAAACAAACAAGTAACAATAACTCATTCTTTGTTCTTGAATGGAGAGGCGAAGCAAACATGCTAAAGCTACTCCTATTGTTGTTACTGCACTAGAGCCTAACTTTTCGATAATTCAAAATGAAGCTTCACTATTTAGAATTTTTTGAAAATTTTGAGAATAGGGATGCAACATGTGTAATACAGATTCTTAGCACACCACAAAGCTTGATAGGGTAAGGAAAAACACAGTTAGGAAAACATGTTAGGGTAAAGAGAGAAAAAACAAAAAGGTGGGCCCATCATTAGATGTTTACATGTTAGGGTATCATGTTAAACAAACATGATACCCTAATATGTAGACATGTAATGATGGGCCCCCCTTTTTCCTTTTTCTTTCTTGAGTTGCAAATGTTCTCTTTTGCGTTGCGAATGTTTTCATAAATTTTTTTATTGTCGTTGCAAAGAGTGGCGATGGGTATGACCATAGTAGCCATGAGCAAGTGAAGGACGAAAATGTTGTTGCAATAGCTTGGCCATGGAGCATATATCTGGATCTCTAGAAAACCAGCAAACCTTTCCCCCACATAACCCGATGAGTATTTTATTATTGTGTTTTTTCTCCAACTAAACATAAAGAAACACAAAAGAAAACAAAGATTCATGAAACAAAATGTTCTCAGACTATCCTTTTGTGGAAAAGCTTGTTTTTCTTTAACTTGAGCATAATATTGTCTCGGTTGATAGGTTCTCATAACTGTTTGTGACTCCTAAACATCTGTCACATGTAGGTACAGAGTTCTAGGTTCTGATTCCTTGAAGTAGCCGCTCCTGAACATGGTCTGATTCCCAGTTATTTGTTTTTACTTTACATCACATGCGTGTTGCAAAGTTTTGGTCTAAAGCGATTACTAAGTGGTGTTTTGTTTTTCTATTTGTTTGTGTTAACATGTTTTTTTTTTCTTTTGACAGATGCAATCTAATTTGTAATATCTTGATGGTGATTCTAGTGTAATGACCATCAAGAAACATGATTATGAAACACCGAAACCCAAGCAATTCCTTTGCTTTGGGGTTAAGTTTATCTTTTGCAAGAAAAACTTGTTCAACCTCATTTGGAAATACAAAGGGTTGGCCATTCATGCAGCCATCCCCAAAAAATTTGGAGGTGTCAATTGAGCAGAACAAGCAATCTTCCAATTGAGTAGTGTTGTGGAACCATTGCACCTTTAAAAATAAGGTCTTGAAACTTTTTAAATCCACCTCCAAAATCTCCTCAATTATTCCGACATAATCAACCTTTGAGCCATTAGGCTCTTCTTTAAATTGACAAGCAATGCAAATCACATGTGGTTTGCCATTCAGTAACATGACGCATTCGAAAATGCCACCCATATGACCACATTATAGTGTAGCTCTATGCAACAAAGTTGCATCCAACTACAATGTCACAAGTCCACATAAGAGTGTAAGAAAATATAAAACTTAGATATTAATCTAATCAAAACCTCATACTTTGAGTTAAGATTGAAACAACCCATAAATGCCAACTTTTTCAAGAAAGAATTTAGCAACAATTGTTCCCCTTACATTGCTTCAATGTTGCCCTTATTGTTATTGCCCTTGCTAACATTATTACTACTACAATTGTTCCCACTACCATTGTTGCTGCCCCTACCACTACCCTTGTCTTGCAACTAGATAAAATGAAATAGAAACCACTAGGTCATATCCTTGAATTTCTTTTTGGTCTAGCATGTCTTACATATCAATAACTATGTTAATGTACTACTTGCAATGTCATATTTTTTTTCAGACACACATCCCCCACTTTCCTTTCTTGCAACAACTTCTTGATCAATCCATGTAACACAATCTTTCAACTTCTTAGCATGTTGTCCCCATGATGATTTTCTATCCTTGTTCCATAATTCAACATGCAAGTATAATTGATTTTGCCTTTCATACTCTTCAATCAATTTTGTCATCAACACATATTGTTGGATAACATAGTTGTTGATTTGTTTGTAGGTTATGTCTTCATAACCATCTTGAAATAGTTGCCTTCTCCCCTTGCCAACAATTGCTTCCGTTGGTTAAAACCAAGCATACACATCAACAACAAATTTAATAAGGTGCTTCAAAACTAAAATGAAAGTTCCATCATAGCCACTCACACATAGAACGCAAAATAGTTTTAATGATTCTTGAATGTGAATTCTAGCTAGCTATAATTTTAGTTGGCATGTGTATGACCTTCATAGTATTCTTGAATTTGAATTTAGCCTTTAGTTTTTGGCTAGGTCCATATATTCAGTTTCAATTTGATACACTCCAATTTTTGGAAGTTTATACAAAGTCTTAACAATGGCTAGCAAAACAATGAAATTAAGCTAGTATGTTGAAAAGAAGGATCCAAGATACGAAACACAACATTCTAAAGTCATTTGGAACATCAAAATGATGTAACAAATCTAGGTAAAAAGAGGAAGAAGACATAATAAATGTAATGTCAAAAAGCAATAGTCCAAACTTGTTTTCCATTCATTTTCTTCTTCTTTCCACACCCAAGGTGCATACTTGTCCATGTTTCCAATAATGTCGTGGCAAACTCCCATAGCCTCCTACTGATACTCCCCTTTGGTCGAGAGTTTTGTCTCACAAACCCCTTCAAGGTCTTTAGATATCATTTTATGGGGAACATCCAACAATATGAGATAGGGCCTCCTATGGCCACCTCCTTAACTAAATGAGAAATGAGATGGATTTGGCTATCAAAAAAAAATGTTGGAAGTTGCATTTCCAAAAGATTCATCACTATGGTAGACTCTATCTTCATGAGATCCAAATCCCTAACATCCACATTCTTGGAGCAAACCTAACGAAAAAAATCTAGCCAATCTACACACAGCTTGACAAACCCCTTCTGTTACAAATCCATGTATGGTAATGGGAAGCATAAAATGAATTAAATTATTGTAATAATGTGATTTGAGGCTTGAGAATCTATCCTTTTGACTTAAACTATTCTTTAAAGCTGCCCCAAACCCAATAGGTGTTCTAAGGGACTACATTGTATGGAAAAATACATTTTTATCTACCTTCGGCATGACATAAGGAGCAACTCCATGTTCTATTGATTGCCACAACATATCTTTGGTGTTTGATACCTCCAAGTCATCCCTTCTAGAATCTGTATCTTTGGTTCCTTGCAGATGGAGGAAAAGAGAATGGCACACATTCTTCATTATGTGCATTGGATTAAGCAAATGCTGGATGGGTAACTCTTTCCAATATTCAAGCTGTGAATTCAAGGCTAACAACCTATTCATTCCTGGAATATGCAAACTATTAGCGGTCGTGACCCACAAATTCATCCAATCATATGTTGTGCATCTTCGACAAGGTGGCCTTCTTTCCACTATGTTGTCAAAGTACATCCTCAAAGAGGTTCGAAATGGATGGTCAAGTGGCAACTTTCCCTTATAATGACCATAGATCATCTTTCTCAATGCTATTGACCATCGGGCATCGAGCTGCTCCATGCACCATGGGTAAACATAATGCCCTTTGGTTTTCAAACCTGAAGAAACCATCAACCCTAATTAATTTAGAACATTCAAACCTTGTAATAGTCTACTCTAATAAAAAATTTCTTATAGTTTATAGTAATGGGTTAGTAATGGGCTGGTATGATGTATCCCTAACAAGATACAACATCTAATTTTAGTTTCTTGACCAATAATATTAGCTAAATTATCCTTGCAACTCTAAAAAGGTAATGACAATAAAGTTCTCCTTTGAAAAATTCAACCCTAAAACACTAGCAATAGCAATAGCTAATGTTCATAGACTTAACATCTCTTGACTAGGTAATGACATTTTAGACAACAAGACATTTTGAATTTTAGCATTTGCAACCACTTTGTATTGAAGGATTTGTTTCAATAGCACTCTCATAGGTTTTTCTACTTTTTGTATCTAAAAAGATACAATTTATAAAAATGGGTTGGTACAAATGCATTTTGTACAAAAAACTCAAAAAGTACATGATGAAGAGATACTTGACATGACCCCAAGACCAAGGTAGTCATGCAGTGTCCATAATAAAATAACATTCACAATCAGTAATTAGTCAATTGTAAGTTTTAAAACATCATTCACTTGAACTCCCTGTGTCCATAAAAGTTGCAATTCATCAATGAGTGGTTGTAAATAGATATCCATGTTATGAACCTGCCTTCTCCAGGGATGATAAGTGTGAGCCACATAAATGCATTGTTTATTGTCAAATGAGGTGGTAAGTTATAATTTAGCACCACAACTGGCCACACTGAATATTTTGATTGTTGTAAAGAATATGGGTTGATTCCATCTGTTGCTAAACCTAACCTCAAATGCCTAGGCTCCTATTTAAATTGTGGCCATTGATCTTCCACAATTTGCTAGATTTTTGAATCAGCAGGACTTCTCATCACTCGATCCTCACTCTTGTTTGCAACATGCCAATCCATCAACATGGCTTTGCTCTTTGTAAGGAAAAGTTGTTTGATCCATGGTATAATAGGCATGTGGCACATCATCTAACACATACACCAAAAATTGCATAAAGTTTAGTGGCTTAAAGTTGGATTTTGCCAAAATGGAAAAGACTTCAAGGAATTACAACATACAAATTGCTTAGCTTGATAGAAGAAATAGAACTATGAGCCTAGATTAACATCAAATTCCGAGCTTTGATGCTTGGATAATCTATGTTTACCTTTTGGGGTGTGCTAGTTCCTTGAACATCTTGCCTATATCAAGGCTCCCCACACTTGGGACAATGCACCAATTTTTTTGCCTCACCCTTAAACAAAACATAATCGTTCTTCCAAGAGTGGATGAACTCACACGGTAACCCAACAACTATCAAAATCTTTTTTGCATCTTTGTGGGACCCAGGGTGGGTGTTTCCAGGAGGTAACATCTTATCCTTTAATAGCTTGCGCACAAAGAAGCCCAATCATGCAACTAAGGAGTTAGAAGGCATCTTCAATAAAAATGATGCTACTTTGGTCCACAAATTTCAACTTGTCACTCACTTGAATAGAGCATTGACGCTTGTATCATTCCAACCATATTTGGCTTGCAAATTGAGTAGCAAAAGTAGTGTTGATAGGGTGCTGACATCACTGATGTTGTACAACTTTGTTTGTGTCAATCTTTGAATTGGATTATCTTCAACATCTCCTTGTGGCAAATGAAGGAAATCTTCAATCACCTTTGCATACTCTTCTTCTTCCTTGTGTACCATCATCTGTGTCATCAGTGCTAGTGTCCATTGTTGGTGAAACACCTTCACAAGGTGATGGTGGACTATCATGGCTTGCAGGTGTATCTTGCAAAGAATCCTGCATTATTAACCTATCCAAGCTTAGAGTACTGCCATTTTTCACCCTTGCACACAATCAGATTTCACTGTTTCATTTAAAATAAATGTTAAATAAAACTTACATCATCAACTACAATTGATGGTTCCCATTTGATCATGTGGTTGTGGATGATACTTTCATTGCGAAGAAATAACCCTTTGCAGCGTGCACAAGGACATAAGGCTCTTCTTTGTCACTTTTGTTTAGCTTTATGTTGCTGCCCTTCATGGCTTGAATTTTCCTTGGATTCCATAATTGCAAAGCTAAAGCATTATTCACAAAATTGTGTCATCAATTCCTAACACAACATAACAGAAATGACATAATGAGTGAGGTTATACCTTGTGAAGGTCACTCACAAATATTAGGCAATCACCTTCATTAGGAATAATACTTGTTACATTACCATTATTCCCCATGGCTAAGCAAAATTGCTCCAAATCAGGAATGACTACCTTCACACAAAGAGAGTGGGGAATTAGAAATAAAATTCTTCATGATGATAAATAGAAAGAGACAAAACCAACTGTTTTTCTTCCAATTCTGTGAGGAACTGTTCAAGTGGCAATCATCTATATATGAAGAATGTCATAGAAGATCAATTTCTCAGAACACTAGTTATGACAATAAAAAAAAGCTATTATTAGCTC
>Ga0209208_10013850_pt1 | contig 10006 bp, 9 predicted proteins | sample S1TSphfallax_3_FD_187694 | JGI IMG/M metagenome (GOLD analysis project Ga0209208, IMG submission 187694) | Host-associated microbial communities from peat moss isolated from Minnesota, USA - S1T2_Fd - Sphagnum fallax MG (SPAdes) (version 2) | ecosystem: Host-associated > Plants > Peat moss >... | reverse complement strand
GCATGTGCCTAACCACTCATTAGCCTTGCAATCATAATCACAAAAAATCATGAATGGACACTTCAAGAAGCATGGGAAAGTGGGGATCTTGTTGAGAACCTAACTTTGAGCCTTGCCCCTTTTGCTTTCGATATCATCCCTATAGATGCAACTTCATTGGCATCTAAAGGTCTCAACAATCTTGCGATCATTGCTACCAACCATTTGTGTAATGTTTTGCAAACTAAAATCAATCCAAGGTAAAGTGGAGGGAAAAAAAAATGTTAATTGGGTTGTAAGCCTTAGCCTTAAAGCTTTTACCTACAGCTTTGCCAAGGTTGAAATAGATCTTAAAGATTAGATTGAGGATAACCTTGCTCTAGGGTTTTTGGGACTAAATCCTAAAGAAGCTTTTGCTTAGATAATAATTGTGGGAAAAAATGACATGAGCAAAAGAGACCAACAAGTTGTTGCGGAATTGTGTTTCATGTGGAATAAGACAACTCTTGGTGCTCCTTTTGTTAGTGGGTTTTGTGTATCTATGTTGTAGTTAGTGAAGCCAAATATGTGTTTTAGCAAGGTTCATTTCCATATGGGTGAGAGAGAAGTATGATGGTGTAATTGGCATTGAAGTTTTTCCACTCTTGTTGAACAACAAATATAATGTAGATCCCCCCAAATTGAATAATGGAAAAGCTTTTTGAATGTCAATGCATCCATACACCACAATGACACTATACATTTGATTTGATCCTGCAAACTCGGTGGTTTTCATGGTTGCCTTTTTGGTTGCATCACATCACTCTAACAATAGACTTAACACTATGGGGATTCTCTAATGGAACCATGATTTGATTTGATTTGATTTGCAAATTTGGTTTTTAGACATGTGTTTTAGGTTGTATCATTGTTGCAAAAAACATTTTAACCACTTTGATCATCGCATTTAGTAATAAAATAGAAAGTTGGAGCAAATGATATAATTCACTTGATTGTAAATAACAAGATCCACTATGGCAAACTCAATAAACAAATGTTGCAATGACATTTTGACATGCATGGAATGGATATAAAACCTTTGAAATGGAATTTGATGAGTTGCAACCTCTCAGCAAACATGGGGTGGATGGTCTTGGTGGCCTAGGGGCAACCATAGTAGATGCATTGGACATTGCTATGATTATGGGCTTGAGCAATATTGTTAAGGATGTAGGATCATGGATCAAGAAGGAGTTGCTTACCAAACTAAAAAAGAAGGGATGTGCCACTACATTGAACTATTATCTTTGTCTTTCATGTATATAAGAAATACGTTTGAGACCTATAGTTGGCAAATAACATATATTTAAAGCATACATTACAGTTTTAATATGCCAAACACAACAAACATGATGTGCATCATTGTTGTTTAAAAAAATGATAACATAAGTTCAGTTTGATGGGAAGAATGTTTTTCATAGACAAATTTGTTTAAGATTGTAATCCATATGTTGAGAGGTTTATTGAGTGCATATCATTTGAGTGGAGGAAGAATAATAGTGTGTGGGGTGCAAAAAGAAGTGGCCACCTACAAGGACCAAATCCTAATGTTTTATTTGGATGATGCAAAAGATTTTGGAGATTGCTTGATGGTTGCATTTACAAGTGACTCCCATGTCCCTTATTTTCAAACGTGATTTTTCAAGAATGAAGTGCACATACAATTGGTTTTGGTGGTGGGTTCAGTAGCACATTTGAAGTAACCACTATGTAGATGGAATTTTGGTACCTTAGTTACATTACTAGGGACCCCAAGCAAAAAAAACTACAATGGCCATGTATGAGCATTTCAAGGGTCTTCCAAAGATAAAGGGTTTTGTCTTTATCTATGTCAAGTGGATTTCCTAGCAACCTCATTCCATCAAATGCATTTGTTTTTATTTTATTTTCATATGACCAACTTTGCATTGAATTTTGAGTAAATTATGGTGTGACTACTTTAGTCCACAATCGAGGTAGTTTGAAAGTAGTAACATAAGGATTGGCTCACATGGAGACGTTTATTATGGATATCTACTCAAAGTTTGGCTATAGCAAGGTGGTGTTGCATACAATAAGAGTATTGTTGCATATTTGTGAAATATATATGAAAAGGCAATGGCAAGTGTTATGCATTTGTTGATCAATAAATGAAAACCAAGTTGCTTGGTTTTTGTTGGTGAACTACCAAATGGACCCAATGGAGTTGTGCATCCAAAGATGGACCATCTGGTATGTTACACATTTTGATCCACTCCTACATTGGAAGAGATATGAAAGTTTGCAACTGATGAAAAAAATCACAAATTGTATATGGGTTTATTGCCCATAAGAAACAAAAGTAGTTTGGGAGGCTAGGGAATTCTTTGCAACAAGTTGGCATATTTTTGAATTTATGTATCCTCATTAGTTAATCGTTGAAAAAAAGTTCACACTCTTGACATCAACATGGTGATTATGTTTTGTAGGTGTGTTTTTTAGCAGGGAATTTTACTCTTGGGGCAATTAAAGGACCGACTAAACAAGAAGCAATTGCCAAGGGTAACCATTCAACATGAACCATGGTTTCATGTAATTTTGAAGAGGTCAACTTTACAATGATCATGTTGGTGCATTGACACACATCACACATGGATATGTGTTTTTTGGTGTAATCACATGGTCCAACAAGGTCTTGCTATGTAAATCTTATGAACGAAAGCACCTTGCAAGATTTGGAGCTAGTAGAGGAGGAGGCAAAGACCTATTATGAAATGTACGAGGTCACGTAGATTGGCTTGGCTTTAAAAATTGTTTACTTCAATCTATATGCAAATGATATCTTCATTAATCCCAACCCCATCAATTTTTTCTTGTGTATTTATACTTTATGGCCTTGTTTATTTAGATTCCATAATCACCAAAAAATAAACTGTATTTGTAGAAAGTCCTAAAAGTGGGGAAGTATTTTGTTGTAAGCTGAAAATGATGTTATGGATGGAAGAAAGGAACATTCAATGTACAAATGTGACATCTGTATTAGACTTGTGGATCGTCACAACCTTTTTTGCCCAAAAATAATTGAATCCATTTTCATACTTCACAAAATCATTAAGGATCCCAGGTTTGTTGAACAATAATTATTCATTTTTTCCTTCATTGTAGAAAGTACAACTTGACCATCATGTAACATAAAATGTAACATAAAATGCAACATGTAGATTTTATATAATAGTTTGCTTGAAATTTCCAGTCATTTTAGCATATGTTCTACATCGAAGTAGTGACCAATTGGGTTCATCAAGGTTTATCTTTTGGGGAGCATTGCCCCCCCTGCCAAGCTGCTTGTAAAGGTTGGTGCATTTTATGAAAAAAGGTTTATTTTCTTCTAAGGTAATGGTTCCTTCTAGATAATGTGTTTTCCATGTTGTGTCTAGTTCTTTTCCTCTTGTCCTCTTTTGTGCTTATGTGTCTTGTTTTAGTCTTAAAGTCATATTTGTTTATTTGCATGGTTTTCTATTAAAGGGGTGAGATGAGTATGTGATTTTGGATGAACAAGGCAATTAAGATAAGGACTGAAAAGGGAACTTTGCAAATTTAAATTGTTTAGATCATGATGATGTGACTTGATATAGTTCAAAAGGGGAAAGTTTTGGAAAACAAAGAGGAGGAGAGAAGAATATGAAATGAGGAAGCTTTAGAGAAAAATAGGAGGAGTTGGAGGTATTAGGGGAAAACCACAAACTTTATTTTGATATAACACAAATTTGAAGTGTTGTTTTCGGATTTTTTTCAACAAAACATGCGATTATGTTGTAATTTGGATTCATGATTTTAGTAATATAAAAAAACAAAAAATTCTATAGTGAATTTTATGTTCATTTCTTTATGTGAATTTTTTGTAATGTTAGATTATGATGAAACGAATTATTATCGCAACCCTAGCTTTAAGCTTGCGACAAAGGCAAGGGCTTGCAAAGGTGTGGGCCAAGAGTGAACCATGGGAATCACATTTCATGCTCCCGGGAGTGTGGGAGAGTGTGAGGGAATGAACCCCCACACTCCCAATTGAGCTCCCATTTTGGGAGTTGGGAGTCCCGATGGACTCCTGAATCTTCAAAGAGCAATTATAGGGGTCAAACCCATTGGACTAAAGCGTTATTTATATCATTGAAAAGCTCTTGGAATGTAGATGTTTAAAATGGGTTCTCATGACCCATTTGGGTACCTAAAACACAAGTTATGGCCGAAAGAAGGGTCGAGAGTCAAATTGACAATTTGACTCCCGACCATTAAAAGTCAAGAATCGCCCTAATTTCATTGCATGAAGGTGGCATGCAACATACCATTGGAAAACTCTCAATGAGGGCTACAACTTTTATTGAGATTTCACCTCGATTAGAGGTTTTCACACAAATTTGTAGGCCTTCAAAGTCGAGGAAGTTCAAATTTCGAAAATTTCGGGACTCCCATTTGTGTGCTAGCCACTTGGGAGTCTCGGGACAAAGTGAAATTTGGGTGCTGGCCTTGTGGCCAGCCACAAAAAATACTATAAGGAGGAAGGTGGTGGCTTCCCCCAAATCTAGGTTGTGGTGAATTTTGTGTGTTTACTTGTGGTTTGTCCGCGCACCAAAAGTGTTCCAACTATGCATTAACCAACTTATTGTTTGGTTTGTGCCGGACCATGTGAATAATTGAATTGTTTGTCACTTTTCCTAGTCCCATCCTAGAGCTCCATCACGCCCTTTTACCCCCAAAGTGTTGCGAGCCAGGGAACACACCCGAAACTCCTTCTCCTTCCATTATTTTCACCTTTGGACTTGTAATTGAATCTATCGAGGAACTTGGGGGTGTGTTAATTATAATCTTGTTTCTGGGGTTTTTACAATGTATTCTAAAGTGCAAATTTTATTTATATGCAATAACCATGAATCTTATATTAGAATAAATGGTAGTGTTAATTTTGTTGAGATTTAAGACATAAATAATGAACATATGCATGTGCAATGAAAATTTGTTGTTATAGTAATGTGAAATATCTTGCAAGAATTTTAATTTCATTTCTACCATTTTTTAATAGGTTCAAAGTAGTATGGCTTTAACTCCTTGGAAAGTTATTTTAAAGTTTTTAATGTCTTTTAAGAGTTTTAAATTTATTTTGTCCTTTTTAATGTTTTTGTTTTCTTTTTGTTTTAAATCCTTTCTTGTTTTTCATGACATTTTTTTGTTATCTATAAGGTCCTCTTATAAGTTCAAAGTAATAAGCCTTTAGCTCCTTGTGAAGTCATTTTAAAGTTTTACAAGTTTGTGTTTGCAGATAAACAAATGTTTGCAATAGGTTCATGTTTACCATTCAATCCTAGTCTTGTTTCACATTCTACACTACCACGACCTTTCTTTCCCTTGCAACCAAGTGGGCATCCATAGCCACCGACGTTGCATGTTGTTAAGAGCATAAGCACCAAGCCACAACAATTTTGTGGTCTGAATGAGTTCAAGAAAAACAATGTTGGGGGTTCTTCCACCATTGCCACCTCCACACATTTGTGGCCTTCCTCCTTGTATTTCCTTTGCATGTGAAATTTTACCAAAACACCCTCCATCACAATGTGGGTCGTTTGTTGGGGTAACCTTGTTATTTTAAATCCCTTTTGTCTACAATAAAAACCTTTGTATAGGCTATGTGGCAATCTTTTGAATCCCATTAGTTCTATGATAGATATTGCATGTAATTCTCAACAATGTAATTAGTAATGAATAATTTTCTATGTAAATTGATTAAAGGAAGGATTTGTCAAAAAAAAATCCTTTTGTTATTTCAGGTTATGGAGATTTTTTTTGGTTTTTTCCTTCAGAATTCACATTTTTTTTTCAAGAGTAGGATTTTGAAAGATTATTATTATTATTATTATTATTATTATTATGAAATAATGTAAAGGTGAATAAAAGAGGAAGGTTGTCAAAACTTCTCCCCGTTGTTGATTTTAGCCATGGGGAATTGTTTTGATTGCTATCTTATTTTTGACAATGGTATTCATTAGCTTTTGTTTTGAAGAAAGCTTGATGGTTTTCATTTGTCAATGAGTTGTTTAAACCTTTCCCCCTTGCTGAGTTCAGCCATGGAGAATTGTTTTGATGGCTTTCTTCTTTTTTAACATTGATGTTCTTTGGCATATGTACTCCCCATGACTAAAGTTGTTGTGTTTGTATTGTGTTATAATTGATGAAGGGGCTAGGACTTTCTTGTTGGAATACTAGTATTTTAAAGTTTAGTTCAAGGTTTAGATTTTATATGTTTATACCATCCTAGAGTGTTGTAATTGAACATGTTTGAGAACTTGAAACATTTTGACATGCTCACAAAAATATGAAGTGCAAAGGATGTTGGTGAAAAACAACATGGTTAGTTTCTCTTTTTAAAAAATCATTGCGGAACATAAAGATTCTCAAGCTAATGAAAGTCCCCACCACCTTTCCATGAAGCTATTTTATTATAAAAGGAAAGTTAAAAATCTAATTTGTAGGAACAATTGTTCTACTGGGCTTGCTAAATTGGTTATATATATTTTTCATGTAATATTTTTGTTTATTTTTGGCTTATTGTTGTTAAAACTTGATTTTTGCCATGCAAATCGCCTTCTGCATACAAGTTCAATTAAAAACCAAAAGTTACTAAATCTATTTTCTACTATACTTTGAAATTCTTGAAAATTCTTGAAACTCTAATGGAAATATGGTAGTAAATTTTGAAATCATGGGTGGTTACACCATAAGTTAAGCGAAGCAAATCTTGCCACATTGATCAATAAGAGTATAGGAACTTGGTCGTGATGTTCTTGCATGGGTTTAGGGTGTAGGGTTGCATGAAATCCTTAAATCTAATCCAAAGTTTTGAAAATTTGAAAAAACAACTCCATGAGGAAAAGAAATATGTTTTTGTTGAATTTCTACATTTTTTATTGTTCTAAAAGAAAATTGCTATAGGAAATGTCATGGAATCATAAGTCAAAAGGTTTTCAAAACTCTAAACCCTAAGCCCTAACATTGACTTTTTGAGGTTTAAATCATCACTCCCAACATGTAATCTAACATTTACCTCCTTTGGTTTACCCATAATCTATGAGGATAGAGGTTAAAAAGTGGGGCTATTATGTCCCTAGGTAATAATTTTATTCCCATTGGTTGTGCTCTTGGGCAAATGACATATTTCAAACATCTTGTTCCTAATTTAAGAGATGTAAGTCATGACATTGAACCCAATTGTATGTTACAAAGTCAACCACAGTATGAGAAGCATACACAACGAATACAAAATAATTGATTGGTACTAAATGCCAAAATTTGTAATTTTCAATTATTGGCTTCCTAAAATTCACCTAAAGTTGGACTTTAACATTAACATGTTATTGGTTGAAAAGAAGACTCATGTTGGACATAATGCCAAACTACACAACATTACATCAAAATCCACATATCATTTGGAGAAGAGAACATTTTACTAAAATCTCATGCAGTTCAGACACCCATTTCATTTCAAAGGATGTTGTTACACTCATTCATTCATAGTTTCATAACATTGTGGCAACAAAAATTGAAATGAATGACTTTCATTAGGAATTAAAGTGGCCCCTGAATAAGATGGATTTTAGTTGTTACATCCAATAGCTACCTAGTAATTGGTGTTTCCCACATTTCTTCAAACAAAAGGAAAATGTGCAAGGTTTGATGCTGACCAAACAGAGGAAGGATTATTTAGTACAAACCAATTGTTTGGGACCCAAAAATGAAAAACTTGTCAGAACAAAAACAAATATAATAACAACTAAAACCATCCATAATCATAAGATTAAAAAAAAAACTTGTAGAGTTTTATTTTTATGCAGACCATTGATTAAGGTGGGATATGAAATAAAGTTGTAGCCCTTGTCACAAGCTTTCCAACGATATGCAACATGCCACCTACATGCAAATAAATCAGGGTGATTCCCAACTTTTAGTAGTTAGGAATCAAATTGGCAATTTGACCCCGATTCTTCTTTTGGCCATAACTTATGTTTTAAGTATTCACATGAGTCATGTGAGCCCATTTAGACATTTAAGTTTCAAGAGCTTGCCAATGGTATAAATTTTTTTTAATCCAATGAGTTTTGGCCCTTGTAATTTCTCTCTGAAAATTTGGGATGTCCATCGAAATTCCAACTCCCAAAATGGGAGCCCATTTGAGAGTGTGTGGGTTCATTCCTGCACACTCTCCTACACTCCCAAGAACATGAAATGTGATTTTCAAGCTTCACTCTTGGCTCGCACCTTTGCAAGCCCTTGCCTTGGTTGCAATCCCAAGGCTAGGGTTGCGACAAACCATGTCTACTCTTATGTTATAACTATTGGAACTACTTTTGCGACTCAATTATTGAATTTAGTTCCTAAGTTAGTTATACTAGTGTTGTTTGAACTTTAAATAACTACAACTCAATTTCAACTAGTTGTTAACTAACGAAAACAAAGTTGTGCAACTTTATGGCCACTCATTACCAACTCATGGAAAGAGTTTTAAGTTTATAGATGGCAACTTTTAAGGGACTTGATAACTACAAAGGAGTTACTTCATAATCATTACAATGTAATTACATCTTCCATGTGTACATTTTGTTTTGCAACTAGGGGTTTGGTATTTGTTCCAATGTAGTTGCACAATAGTGGATGAACATGTTCAATTTGGTCACTATATGGCAATTAAAAAATAATTGTATGTGTCATTTAAACAACTATTTCATAACTACATTACAACAACCAAATGTCAATTGCAACTAGCACATCAGACCATTTTAATCTTGTTTTGGGTCAATTGATTAACAAATGTTAAATAGGTTGTAACTCCATTGTAACTAAATGGAAACTAAGATACTTAGCCATGATATTGTTTTGTAACTATGCTCCCACAATAGGGTACATATATGTAACCAAAAATACAACTAATCTTGGTCATTTGAAGTTGTATTGTGTTTGTTCAAACAGTGTGTTGCAACTATGTGAAAACCTAGCCAAATTGATGTAGAGGTATACATGTCATTCATTGACAACTAAATAACAACTTATATTTTCTCATTTATAATTGTTATATATATATTGCATGGTTAATCTTATTTTAGAATTGTTCATGTGCCAAATAAGTTGAGAATTAATTGATTTGAATAACTATATACAACTATGTAATAACACAATAGAAACTCCAACCCAAATGTTAGGCCCAAAAATCTCCAATGTAGAACATCATTTCCAACACAATGCTAAAGCTTTGCCTAGCAGCAATAAGACACAACATGTAGAGTTTTGACCTTGAAAACAACATAGCTTGGTCAAAATGCCATGTATTCCGAAATGTTTTACAACCCACATGAAAAGACCTACATCGTTCCTTTGGAGCTTGCAATCACTTTAAATCCTTTCTTCACATAAAAATTGATCCCAATGTCAGCCATTGACTACATATTGCTTACATAGAGCCCTAGTTGTTGTTTTGTGTTTTAATATATTATATATCCACTATGGATGTAGATGAATGATAGATTGGTGGATACTTTGTAATTTGTAATATATTTGTGTACATTTATATTTGAAAAAATTTTAAGTCCTTGTGAATGGTGGTTGTTAAATTATGTCGTATCATCATAACAAGGAAGTATGTATGTTGGCTAAGACCGGGATCACCCATTTAATGACAACCCTAGGTCCATGTCCTCCTATGTTAATCATATCAGCTGCCTTGGACATTATCCTTTGTGCATTTTTGAATCTCATATGTGCATTGTCTTTTCTGCATTTTCAAACATCATATGTGCATTTTCTTTTTTGCATTTTTGAGTCTTATATGTGAATTTTTTTAATGTTTGGAAGCGACATAAGAAATAATATTTTGTAAAATGTGTACCTTTTGTACATATGCTTTGTTACAATGTTTTTCCCCCCTCCCCTTTCCTCAAGTTACACTAACATAACAGACTGAACTTGCTAATTTTGACAGGTTTCAAGC
>Ga0209208_10013849_pt1 | contig 10008 bp, 7 predicted proteins | sample S1TSphfallax_3_FD_187694 | JGI IMG/M metagenome (GOLD analysis project Ga0209208, IMG submission 187694) | Host-associated microbial communities from peat moss isolated from Minnesota, USA - S1T2_Fd - Sphagnum fallax MG (SPAdes) (version 2) | ecosystem: Host-associated > Plants > Peat moss >... | reverse complement strand
AATAAAAAAAAAACATGTTAATCTCTAGAAACAATCTCAACATATTCAAATGAAATAACACATATTTACATTTATATGAAATTACATGTAAACATGTGTAAGAAATTGGAAAGACACAAAGATTTTTTTTTTTTTTGAATTACACAAAGATTCTAAAAAACATTGAAAAAAAAGAAAAAAAGTTTCTCTTTCGATATCTTAGGATCCATAAGGACACTTTGAAACATTACAACTTGGAAAATGTTTTTTTATTATAAAATTTTTGGTTTGGAATTGACATTTAATAAATTTGCAATTTGGAATTGTTTTTTTGTACAACTTATAACTATAGCCCATCCCACCTAAACCAACTTTGATGAAATCATCGTCACTAGAATAAATATAAGGAATAATGGTAAAAAAGATGGGGGTTCATCAATTTAATAATATCCCCCTCTCCCCTTTTAATTTCTCACATATGTTTGTTTCCATATGATGATTTTCAATAGTTCATCATTATTTATGTCAATCTCAAATTTGATTTTACTATATAACATGGACACGAAAAGGCACACTAACATGTAATTTTTCATGTTATTTTTTGAAAATATATTGAATAATATTTTTTTGAATTAATTAATTAATTATATATATCAACCACTTGAAACCACAAACTTTGAATAAATCTAGAAATTTTTTTAAATAAAAAAGTTCCAATGACAATGGGAAATAGGCTCCCATAATATTTTGTCTTACCATGTTCCTTCCCATAATATGCTAAAATGAATTATTTTAAATCAAAATTTATTATATAATTACCTAGAATGACATATTTATATAAACATTGAAAACTATGACCTGTTTGGGACCTGGAATGTAAATGTTGAGATCTGGAATGGACCGACTTTTTGGGACCTGGAATGTAAATGTTGAGATCTGGAATGGCCTGACTTTTTGGGACCTTGTGGTATTGACAAAACGTAAACTCGCACGAAGCGGCGCCCGACCCGCGGACAGGCACGTCTGGCGTCCGTTGGTCCAAGGGTCGCGGCTCGTGACCGCCGACTCTTTTGCTCTTTCTACCCGGTGGACAAAATGCGGCTTCGGACTCTTCCGCGTCTTGCCTGGTGGTGAAGGAAGGAAGGAAGCTGTGTTGCAGCGGCCTTCGCCATCGCCGCCCTGGATTGCCGTGCTCCTCCTCATAGATCCTTGCCGTAGATGGTCTTTAGAAGAGAGATGCCAAGATGATATGCAAGCTTGCTCTGTTGACGCGATGGGTGAAATTGGGTATCCAAAAGATTGTACCTTTAAGAAAGAGAGTAGAGAGATTCTTTTGGCAGTAGGAGAATGGGGGGAAAGGGCAACGGGAGAAGGAGTCGACAATAGTAGGGGGAGACGAAAACCGGATCTAGTAGTGTAAAGAAAAGTGTTTACAAGAGGATTCTTTTGTTTCTATTTTGAATTCAATAGCTGATGATTCAAATCATCTTCTATGACAGTAAGGGTTTAGAGGGTTTGCTAACAAAGGATTCTTCGGCTTTGATCTTCCACAAATGAAAAGGTTTTTGTGAATGCAAGGGTTTCCATGGTAGTGAGTGTTTGTCAGATTCAAACAGGGATGATTTTCAAAGAGACTGGTTTCCGTTAGGGAGTCTTGAAGAGGCTCACAATTCTCTGTTGGTGAACTTACATACAGCAATTAGGGTTTGGGTATTTTTGTCTGGTAGCTTTGTGCATGAAGGGTTTTTGTTTGTGACATGGGAGAAGCAATGAAAGTGGAAGAACCAGCAGCAATGGCAAACCAGCAGGAGGTGCAGGAAGAAGCCTTGACCGAGAGTGATATGCCCATTGCTGGGGTTATGTATGGAAGTGAAGAAAGCATGGAAAACTTGGAAGAAATTAGTGAGGATTGGGTTTCTCTTTTCTTGGATTCATCTATTCTGGACAAAGAGGAGACACCACCATCTGTGCCTTGTGATTTTGGACAATTTTCCAGCATCATCAAAGGCGGCAGTGCTGCTGAGGAATTCAATGTCCAGTTCTCAAGTCATGATGTGCTCTCAAACTCTACATGTTTGATCAACTCTATAGATGATGATCAGGCCTCTCATTCACATTCCATTATGGCAAGCTCTCCCTTCATGCATTCAAGCCTTGGACAATTGGACAATCCACAACTTTCAGACACTGCTGTTGATGTGAATCCAACACTTCAAGATGACATTGCACATGTACCTAATGGGCCTCTGTTCTCAGCTTATCCCCCCCTAACATCACCATCTGTTACGGCTTTATGCGACCCTGTTGCTTCAGCTTTTCCATCATTCCTCTCAATGTCGCCCCCTACAGTATTTGACTCTGATGCTGAAGCTTGTGCTTTTATGGAGTCCCTGCCAGTTCCACCCATGAATGCTCATGATGATGGGACCAGGATGATTGCACCTACGAACTCTTCTTTGTTGTCACCTGCAAGCAGCCTTACTCAAGTCAGTGCAGAATCAAGCTCTAGGATGGGAGCAGATCATGTGTGGAGATCGAATGACACCAATCCAGATATGCCAGTAGTGCCGAAGTGTGAATTGATAGGTGATCTCTCTTCAGGGTCAGAAAGCCCCACCTCACCAGTCAACCCTATTTTCTCTGAGGTGCTAGGGTGCAGTCTCAATTCACAGTTGCCACATGGAAATAAACTGCAAGATGAAGAGGGAGGTTTAGGTGAAGCAGTGTTTGGGAATGAGACAGCCTTGAGTGGAGCTTCGCCTCCTACAGTTGAAGCACAGCAAAATGCACCAGAGACTCAGAAGTTCAGTATGCTAAACCTTCATGGTATTGGCAATGCAATAAAAGTGGGTTCACTAGGAAGGAGCGCAGATAGAAAAAAGAGACCTGAAGTGGGTAGAGAGTCTGACAAGGGTCAGAAAAGTGAAGGGGAATGGAAAGAGTCTCTCAATCTTCAGACCTCTGGAAGCTTTGATGAAATGCGAAGTGATCAGAGTGATGCAGAAAACAAGGAAGAGGGGGGTGAGGATGACAGTGGAAAGCGACAGGCACGACTGATGCGAAACCGCGAGAGTGCCCAGCTTTCTAGACAGAGGAAGAAAGTGTATGTGAGTGAATTGGAGGGAAGGCTTAGGACTATGGCAGCCACAGTCGCAGAGCTCAATGCCACCATCAGTCATCTCACTGCTGAAAATGTGAATCTCCGAAGGCAGCTGGGCTATTATTATCCACCCCCTGGTGAGTCATACTTCCTGTGTACTGAATTTTGATTTTCAAACAGTAGAAAAGAAAGTCTCTTTGCACAATATGTTTCTTATGGCTTAAAGGGGATGCTCAGGGCCAGGTGATTGTGTGATACTATGTGACACTCACAAGGTTATGACCACACTCATTCTTGTTGCATTTGGTTTTGTTTTAGTATAGCTTGTTGTAGAGTTTTCTCAGCAATTGCATAGATATGGTAGCAGGGACTAAAGAATTTCTTCTTGTCATCTTCAGGTATTTGCCCAAGGCCTGGAGTTCCCATGGTCGGGCAGCAAGTATTACCCATGACACCTTATCCAGGCATGGTGGGGGGAAGGCCGATTTACCCTGCTGGTCAAGTACCTTCTCTTCCAATCCCTCGATTAAAGACTCAACCACCCCCTGCTAGGACCTCAAAGAGATCAAATGTTCTGGGGTCAAAGGAAGAGACTTCTGGTGACAAGAAGAGGGCCAGGAGAAAACTTGCAGCTGCTGCATCAGTTGCTGTTATGAGTCTGCTCTGTGTTGCCATGCTCTTGGGTCCCTTTAATGACACACCAATCATTTCTGGTGGCGATATGGACATCAGCTCTAATACTCGGGTCAGTGGCATCCGAGTTGGGGGTCGGGTGCTCACAAGCTGGAATGACTCAGGGAATCCATTCAATCTTAACCAGAGCAGTCAGTGGAAGCCAGGGTCAGGATGGACACCACTTGAAGAAGGGGAGTATGGGCCTGAAAGAGAGGGGATCACAAGGATTTACTCGAGCAGACCAAGTGATAGAAAGAAGACCAAGATCATCAACCTGGAGAAAAAAGGAGCAAGGATGGAGGCAGGGACCAGGTCTCCTTGGCAACAGCTCTTGGGAATGAATTCCAGTGTGCCAACATCTTCAGAGAGAGGAAGCCAGGGTCAACCTGACTGCTTTGGCCCATTAGAAGCTCCAATATTTGTTGGCAGCACATTTCCAGTGAACATGACTGAGCCTTTTGCGGCATCACTTTTTGTTCCAAGGGATAACCGCCTTGTGCAGGTGAATGGTAACCTTATCATTCAAGCAGTTATGGCAGGAGACAAAGCTGCAATGCAGTCTTCAGGGAAGACACCCAAGGCTGGGATCAAGAAGGGAAAGGCACTGAAAACTGTTTCAACAAAAGCATTGGAAGCCAAAGGAGCCAGGCTTCCCACACAAGCGGTGCTGGTTGCAGATAAAGCTGTGGCTGCTAATCAGAAATCACAGCATGGCAACAGCAATACTGTTCCATCAGTCGTACAGCCAGGATCATTGCAACAATGGGTGATGGGTGGCCTTCAAGGTATGTTTGATGTCACTTCATTTCACTGTGAGCCTTCATTTCTTTTGAACCCTACTTCCTTGCATAATGGTACACCATTCATTCATCACGTGGGGTCACACTTTCTGTCCTTTGACTTTTTGATAGCTCTGAAGGAGACTGATCAAAAGGACCTGAACAAACAAGAGGGAAAGAAGCCTAAGTCTTTAGTTGCCATTCACAAAACCCAAAAGAACAATGGTCCGTATGCTGTGGTTCCAAGAGGACCATTGCATTCATGGGTTTTCTCTGGGCTTTCAACAGGTAATCTGCATTTGTCACTATTCCTCAAGGAGTGAAAGTCCTTGTGACAGTTTGGTTCTCCTGTACCTTGCTTATGAAGACAATTGAAGTGTCTTCTACTGTCATGGATGTGATTGGTGTCCAGATAGAATCTACGTACATAGCAGTCAGTTAAGAAATGGGTGAGGATTTTTTGTGCTTATAAACCATTTACCAGTATCTCTCTTGCCTCAATTTCTTCAAGAAGTCAGTATGTAGAAATCCAGAAAAATAAATATACACAAAATAAACCTGAAACATCTGACCCTGATTCTGAGTGTGAGCTAAAGCAGCATACAATTGTATCTTTGAAGCACAGTAAAATAGAACTGAGATTATCACTAATAACATATGAGTGGCTGGAAAAAATGAAGAGGTGCATGGGGGAAAGGGAAACCTGAGCTGCAAGAGGGAGATCATAATGGCTCTGCTGTCAGAACATGAAGAGAGGTTTGGCACTTGTTTACCTTCTTGGGCTGGACTGCCCCTGAATCATCATGTTCAAGAGCTTGGAAGGAAGGATCATGAACTGGGTTACTCCTTTTCATGCAACAACACACTTAGTAAGCGTAATCTCAGCAATGGCAAATAGGCATGGTTTGGAAAACTGGGCCTTTATCTGCTGTGGGTACCTGAGGTCATGTTCTACTGGCTCTCTTCATTTCATCTGACAGTGGTATTTTCTCTTGTTTACCAGGACCTGTGCTGACCACAGGTATGTGCACTGAGCTGTTCCAGTTTGATACGTCACCTGTGACCTCAGCTCCATCCGAAGAATCATCGAATGCTGCTGCTAAGGATGTCGCAGAGTCAGTGGCTTCTGAAGCTGCACAAGGAAACACTCACAACAATGCCTCTTCTAAAAATTCTGTTCCTTTGATGCCTCAAAGTCGGAGGAATCCTTTTGCAGTTCCTTTGCCCCCCACGTCACCCTCTGGAAGAGTTTCAGGTGCAAAGAATGGGTCAGACCCAACAGTGGAGAAACTGGTGAGGGAACAGTTGCACCAGCAGGGTGAGATGGGGAACCAGTCAAGCATGGTGGTGTCAGTGTTGGCAGGTCCACAGGAGTTTGCAGACACAAGTAGGAGGAAGGGTGCCAAAGGGATGTCTCGAATTTTTGTAGTTGTCCTTGTGGACGGGGTCAAATATGTAACTTACTCATGTGTGCTCCCATCAACTGGCCCTCAACCACACATTGTCACTGCCTAGCACTATTTCTTTGCACAGGTTATAATCTCTCTCTCTCTCTCGCTGTGGGTATGTGCATGTGTATGTGTGACTCTTGACAGGCGCAGGATTTTTGGCTATGGTGTGGTTTCCACAAACAAATGCAAGCTTGAAACTGAAGGAGCTATGGTATACCTGAGTAATTCATGGAGTAATTCATGTGCATGATATACCTGGGTTGTGGTGGCAGTGTGCAGCCAGTGGAAAATTTCTTTGTCAGCAAAATGCATTTGGGTGTTCATATTTCCACCACAACATTGCTGGCAGCAGTATAGATTGCCAGTTTGGTAGTGCTCTACCCAAAAGCACTTCTTTAAACTGCAATCTGCTATGTCGAGAAGCATCAGAATTGAAGGCTTGTCCCCTTACATTTGGCATCAAATTACCTCCAAAAGCTAATTTTCTCCACTTGGAGCTCACAATTGATTGTACAGTCCTTGGTCCTCCATAGGTAGGAAAGATGTGAGGTGCTCACTGATTAGCTGTAGGCACATGGGATTGTGTTTTTACTCTTATTTCTGTTAGGTAGACTTGATGGGCTTTGAGTTATATTTGTGGTGTAAAGAAATTTTTGCACCTTACATCAAACATGTAGCATGGCCATGTTGGTGCTATATTTTGTGAATGACACATTCACTTTAAAGGATTTGGTTCTGGCAGGATTGATGATCTTTCACCATATTCTGCTTATGTGAGGGTCTGAGAGGAGTTCCAGATCCTTGTTTTTCTTCAGATCTTGCGTATTGAGGGTCAGTAAAGTATTTTCTTTTTCAACAAATGTTGCAGTAACTAGGTGTTGGGTAAGCCGAAGGCTGGCTTTACTAGAATAAGGGACCACACAAGGTGGAACCAAGTGTGGACCCAAGTACAGTAAAGCCCTCAGCCAAAGGGCTTTACCCTACAAGTAAGAACCTGCTCTGATTTGTTTTTCCTTCTTTTCTGTGGTACACACACCAGGTCTCACAGGAAAAAAGTGAGAGCTCCATTTTTTGAAGTTATCTCTGCAGATATAAAATTCATTGTTTAGTCTAGGTCACTAACCTCAAGTAGATTTGCTGAGGTAGCAACAATTTCTCTCTCCTGCTTACGTTTTTAAGCTACAAGCCCAGTCAGTACCACACCAACAATTTGCATTACATAAAGCACTAATAAACCATCTTCACCTGCAGCCCCCTATTTGGGCCTCTGTTGGTATTTGTTGCATCCAACTTACAGTGTCAATTATTCCCGCATTTCCAACAACCTTTCCACTCTTTTCCTTGCAATTTGTGAAACTTGTTTTAGACGGTTCATCATGCACGACACAAGCTTTCCCTACTTGGAAACAATGTACATCTTCAGCATGTCTGTAAACATCTTGCTCTGGAGTCCTGATGCTACACAGCTCCTCCTTGATCCCCAATAATTTATATTCGTGCTCTTATGCACCAGCTACCCTCAAATTTGATATGAAATTGTCTTTACTAGTTCTTCCTACTTTTGCAAATAAGAATTGATGTAAATGTCACACTAGCCTACATGAAATAATCAAAACATGTTATGAATGGTCAAGCTAACCCATTATATGTTCAGTAAAGTGCCAGCACCCAACATGATGGGCAAGAGTGATGCCATTCCATGACATTAAGGTCTGCGGCGGTAGATTCAACAACAAAAAAAGCATCTTCAATAGACACATTTTGGTCAATATTATCAGTGCATGATCATCATCGAAAGACTATGTCATATAATGTGATCAAGAAAAGGACATAATCTGCCATGGCGAGGTTGCATTTTTAGCATTCCAATTGCAACTTACATGGATTGTGGCTTAATGTGCCAAATTACAATGCCAAAACATTGCATGTTCAAAGCCAAAGGAAAGGAATCTGTTGAAGTTTGTGGTCACCATCATCACAGTGCCGACAAATGTGAAGTTCTCTACAAGTGGCATTGATTTGGTGTTCAATAAAACACTCATTAGAGCTGGCAATGTATGAGTAGCACACACATTGCCTATCTAGTGTAATGCCATCAACAATATTTTGGTGAGGTCTTGTTCTAAATCGAGTTGGAATCATTTGGCAAGAAAATGTCTTCTCTTACAAAGAAGGTTGGAAATAGATGAAATATTGGAATTTTTTCATTTCCAAATTTATGAAGCCCTCAAATGTATTTTCAACTTTTTTCATATTGTAATTATAATATATTAAATTCTTAATGCAAAAGTATGTTTGGACACAATATTCACTCTAGCCAATCTCAAACATATTTGTTATATATTTTCATTATAATAGAATTCATTAAATTTTATATTCGACTTACCATAAATTCAACAAAGGACCTAATGGTTTTATAATGTTATTGAAAAAGGTCTTGAATTTTTTTTATAAAACTTATGTCCAAAATTGAACCATTTTGAGGATCCCCCCCTCCCCTCTTTCCCCCTTAATCATGTTTTCACCTTAATATTTCTATCCCATTGGTGAAACATCTACCCTAGTATGCATAATTGCCAAAAATGTTTTTTTTCCTCAATATGTATGGCAATTGTTTTTCTTTCTTGCAATGTCACCAAAGCAAATAAGTATTGGCCATCAATTTTTAAAATGGTGTGGCAACAATGTTCATTCATTTGGCAAGATGAAACAACTTTCATAAAATCTTCCATGTAAATTTGAAGGTTATGTCTTTTTTTTGGTTGGAGGGTCTTGGCAAAGAAGAAGTCATGAGGTGAATGTTAGAGTGTTGGCATGGATGTGAGGTTGTATTCATTGTCCTTTCCCCGAAAACAACATATGTTGAATATTCTTATTGATTACAACAAATGTTGAAGATTAGAATTACAAATTCTCCTTTATTTCATCCTAAAAACTTTTCATGCACCTTGAGTCTAAGTGATTTTTGTTGCAATTCATTATTATTTTGGCTAGTTTGTAATAGATATGTGTAAAGAGGAATAGATGAAGCTAACAGAAGCAAGTGGGACAAGTGAAAGGGAATTGTAGTTTCAAATTGTGTTTTTCCATCTATTGACTTAGCTTTTCTGAAAAAGTCCTTCAGGCTTGTGAGCTTTCGATTGCATCCTCTTCATAAAAGACGTCTAATTGGTGACAATGGAGGTTTGATTGGGGTTTTTTTTTTTTTTGTTGGGGATTGTAGTGTGATACATTAAAAAAATTCATTTGTGTTGTATTTAGTTTTAAGGTGTTATATTTTTTGATTGATTTAAAACATGTATGAGAAATTATATAGTTGTCATGTTGTTGTTTCTATTGCCATGCCATTGTTTTGATTGTCTCATCTTGAGAGTTGTTGGTGTTGTTTTTGGTGCTTATGTCCTTATGATAATGATCCGTGAAATTTTTTTAAGTTCATTTTGTTGGGGGAAGGAATCCTCTTTTAGCTCTTCCTGGATTTTTTAGGCCCAACCAAGGGCGGCCTTCAAATCCAGTAAGAGCCTCAAAGGGATTCATTATCCTATACATTAGTTAAGTGTAAGCTTTGCAACCTTTCTTGGAAAGTGTACATGTTTTTACATGGATGCATGTGTTGCCCATGTTTGTGTGCCAATGCATTGCAACAAAATCCAATAGTGTGAAAGAACAAAGGAAAAATCAAAAGGGTGAAACTCCAAAAATGAAACCTATCCATTGACACACTCAACAACATATAAAACTCACCACTTTCATTTTTCACTTTGACCTCATTCAAATCAAATCAAGTTATAAATGATAAAAGCCCAATAGTATCCTAGTATCCTAGTATCCATCAATTAGATGGATCAAAACATCAACACTTCAAAATCCACTAATGTACACAATAGTTCAAAGTTAAGAGGGAGATGAGAAATCTTTACAATGTCATTCATTGTAAAGATTATTGACGCTTGGCAAGTTTTCATCATAGTGGAGTCTTATATATCCCTTATAGATTGAAAGCATATACAATCAAACTATGACA
>Ga0209208_10013848_pt1 | contig 10008 bp, 13 predicted proteins | sample S1TSphfallax_3_FD_187694 | JGI IMG/M metagenome (GOLD analysis project Ga0209208, IMG submission 187694) | Host-associated microbial communities from peat moss isolated from Minnesota, USA - S1T2_Fd - Sphagnum fallax MG (SPAdes) (version 2) | ecosystem: Host-associated > Plants > Peat moss >... | reverse complement strand
AGAATCCATTGGAGGATGCAAGTACTACGTGAGTTTCATTGATGACCACACAAGGAAGGTGTGGGTCTATTTCATGAAACACAAAGGTGAAGTGTTTCAACATTTTTTGAATTTCAAAGCAATGGTGGAGAAGGAGAAGGGTGTGAACATCAAGTGCTTAAGGTTTGATGGAAGGGGATAATACTTTTCAAATGAATTTAGTGAGTACTTGAAAGAGCATGGAATTCAAAGGAAGTACTCATGTAGTTATTCCCCACAACAGAATGGAGTTGTTGAAGTGAGTAGAGATGTTGTGTTTGATGAAATGGTTAGCTGGTATCCACCACTAAGGATAACAAAAGATGGAGAGGCTAGAAATGGTGATGTTCCATTAAATGTGGAACAAGAATCACAATTAATTAATGGACCACGAGAGTCCTCAATTAGTGGGTCCAGTAGCACTCCATGGAAAGGAAGATTAAGATCTTCAAACATTGTAGATGGTAATTCTCAAACATCATCTAAAAATCCTTATGTAGATTATGAGTCAAGTGATTCAAAGAAGAGTGTGGGTGAAGAATTAAGAATCCCTTCAATTACTACTCCCAGAGCTCGAATGGCCAAGAAAGCTTTGAAAACTCCCGACAACAACAATGGAGTATGAAGATCCACACGAGTCAAGTACCTTGTACAAAGACTCACATATGATGGCTTTGTAGTTCATCATTACGCATACATGGTGAAAGTCATACAAGAGTTTGAACCCATTTATTTTGAACAAGTAGTCCGAAACCCTAAATGGAATAATGCCATGGATGAAGAGATGGCGGCATTGGATGCTAATGTTATTTGGGAGTTGGTAGCTTTACCAAAGGACAAGAAAGCAATTGGGTGCAAATGGGTGTACAAAATCAAGCACAATGCAGATGGATTTGTGAGGAGATACAAAGTAAGATTGGTTGCCAAAGGTTATGCCCAAACTTATGGCATAGATTATGAGGAGACCTATAGTCCAGTTGCCAAAATGACAACTATAAGAACAATCATTGTTATGGCAGTAGCAAAAAGATGGTCTTTACATCAAATGGATGTAAAGAATGTTTTTTTTCATGGAGATTTATAAGAAGAAGTGTACATGGAACAACCACAAGGTTATGTGAACCAAACACATCCTAATTTGGTTTGTAGGTTGAAGAAAGCTTTGTATGGCTTGAAGCAAGCACCTAGAGCTTGGTTAGACAAGATAGGTCAATATTTTTTCACAAGTGGATTTCAAACATCCAATGTAGACTTTTCATTATATGTGAAAGAGACAAATCATGGGATTGTTGTCATAGTCATCTATGTTGATGACTTGATTATCACAGGAGATAGTGATGCAGACATCTTTGATTTGAAGAAGCTTTTCAAGCAAAAGTTTTAGATGAAAGATTTGGGAGAGTTGCATTACTTCCTTGGCATTGAGGTAATCCAATCCCCGAAAGGGATATGGTTACTACAAAAGCAATATGCCTTGAACAAATTATCTAAATATGGGATGACGAGTTGCAAACCCATTTCATTTCCATTGGAGCAAAATGTGAAGCTAAGTGCAGATGAAGAAGACCTTGTGGAGGATACCACTATGTACAAATGCATAATGAGGAGTTTGATTTACATGACCATCACAAGGCCAGATTTGAGTTATGTAGTTGGAGTGGTGAGTTAATTCATGCAAACACCACGGAAGCCACATTTGGATGCAGTGAGGCGCATATTGAGGTACATAAAACATACTTTGTAGTGTGGAATTTTTTATGAAGCTAAGAGCCAATTACAAGTACATGGATACACGGATGCTAATTGGGCTAGCAATGTTTTAGATAGAATATCAACCAATGGTTTCATGTTTTCTTTTGGAAGTGGTGCTATTAGTTGGAGCAGTAAAAAAACAACCAACAGTTGCATTATCAAGCACACATGCAGAATATAGAGGCGCAACAATTGTTGCATGTGAAGTAATTTGGTTACAGAAACTACTCTTAGATCTGGGACAATTAGTGGATGCTCCTGTTGTCATTTATTGTGATAACATCAATAGCATACTACTTGCTAACAACCCGGTCTATCATGCCAAGACAAAGCACATTGAAGTGCACTATCATTTTATTAGAGAAAAAGTTTTAGCAAAAGAAATTGACCTTATTCATGTTAGTATTGAAGATCAAGTTGCTAACATTTTCACAAAGGCTTTAGGTATAGACAAGCTAAAGTAGTTTCAACAAATGTATGGTGTACTATAAATGGATTTGAGCTTGAGGGGGAGTGTTGAGAATTCAAACTCAATTAGTTAGGTTTCATTAGTTACTGGAGTAAAAAAATAACTATGTTACTTTCACAAGGTTGAGTTACTTTCTTTACTTATTTTAGTTTAGTTATTTGTGGTTTGGTCTTGTAATTAAATACCTTGGTGTTGATGGTTTGTTTCTCTTTTCTTCATTGCACAAGTTTGTGTATTTTATGTGACAAGAACCTTAAGGAGTTCTTAACATTATGTTTTGTGTTGTGAGCATCATGTTATAGTCTCCTTTCAATAAAGTTCTATGTTTGCACTTGAGTAGATCTCCTATTTGTTAACAACAAATGAGAAAAATTAAAATGTACAAAGTGTGACAAAAATGAAAGCAAAAAATGGAATTTCTCAACTTACTTTCATGAATAATTATGTCAAGCTTTAAAACCTATCATAATTAGAGTTTGGAACTCCAATTTAAGGTCAAGAAAATCACTATAATACCCAAGGCCATATTTGCTTTTGCAAATAATAGATTGATTGTCCAAGTTTCCCCTTCAATTCTGCAGCTTGCATTACGATATAGTAATTCCCCAATTTAATTTTCCATAGAAAGCAATGACAAAATGGGTTCTGGATTAATAACATAGTATCATAAACCTTTGCAAGCTTCTCTTCAACTATGTTTTTACATGTATAATACAATAAAATTGTCATTTTAAAAAAAAATGGTAAGCTTTCAAATTACCATTCATAGTAAAAAAATTTGTCAACAAACCCACAAAGATTATAGTGTAAAAAAACTAGTTATAATGAAACAAGTTGAAATTGTAAAATGGGGACATAAAGACAAATGGAAAAAGACACAATTGAAAACCTTACATTTTATTGACACCTATGATCTTCTTGGCCTAGGTTAGTTGAACTCCATATGCTTTGTTGGGTTTTCCATCCTCTTTGGGACCACCAAACCCTAAGCAACCCACCCAAGTTACATTAACACATAAATCTAATAAGGTTGTTTAACATTATTTGTAATGGGATCATGATTGAAAGTAAGTCATCTTGAAAGTGCAAACTATTTAGAAGGCATGCTGGAAGAGATGGCCTCTAACTCAACATCTCCATTTCAATCCTTAAGCTCCATCAATTATGTATTCTAACTCCTATTCCAACACCTTTAGGATATGAAACTACAAAAAGCAAGTCAAATGATCATATAAACCATCTAGATTAAAATGAAAATTACTAAAAGAAAAAGAAAATTGAACATTTATTACCATCAAGAATATGATTATCTATTGTCATCTTCATTGTCTTCATCATTGCTCTCCTACTCACTAAAATTGTAGTCATCAAGTACTCCTTTAACTTCTTGTAGTTACTTTGCATAAGGTTATACATAGCAAAGTCACCCTTTTGGCAATGTGATTTATGTATCATAGGAAACTTGGAGGCCATGACAAGATGCGAATAGATGAATGTCGACCCTAATCTTTGACTAGAACAAAGGAGGTCTTTGCCCATCCACTTTGCTTGTAATACTTGCCAATCACAATTTCATCTCCCACTTCAACATATTGTTGCCAATCATGTGGCCCTACATCAAATACTACAATGTGCAATGGTTTTAAAGACTTCAAAATGTAAAAGTCATCCCTTCTTCATTTCATGCCTTTGCCCTTATTGCAAAATTGTCACCAACCTCCAAATCTGCAACTAAACCATTCCTTCTGCTTCCCATACTCCAAGCTAAATCATCCAGCCCCATGTCACACAAAACATCAAATGTGTCACATCAATTTAGAGTGGCCAGCTTCGAAGGCTTGATGTAATCTATGGACACATAAACACCTAATGTTCCATTAATACAATGGCAATAGAAGCAAGAAAAATCCTTGACTTGCAAAAGGACATTGTTGTGATGACTCATTGAGCGGATTGAATGCATGCTATGAAAACCAATGATTGTCCTACAATCAAACCCATGATTTCTATTTACATCCCCAACCTTGATTTGCAAAAACACTTGTTGTAATTGTCGTTTAGCTATTACATAGGCAGCATGAGGCAGTGACATTTTGGCTCTTAAAAAATTAGCCACATTTGTTGAATTATTAAGAAGGATTACTCCAATTTGCCTTCAATTGTTCTTTTCAAATAACTTGTTTCAAACAAGCTCCAACCCCATCATGAAGGCCTTTCCCATGCCATGTCCCCCAATAATGCCACTCCATGGTGCATCCAAATGGCAAGCCCTCACACGTGGTCAGACTTGGGTATTTGGTTACATGAAACCGATTTATGGCTTCCTTGAACTACGACACACACCCATCATTCCAGACAACATGTTTCTTGGGATAGAAGCCCTTGCCAGTTAAATGACCCCAATGTAGGTTAAAACATTTTTAGACAACAAATTTTCATGTTTCTTATCATTATAACAATAATATGGTATTTGGCAAGTAATTGACAACTCTTCGGATCATCTTGATTATAATTTGGATTCACCATGTATGTGATATGCACCAAAATAGTCATTTAAAAGTTGTACCAATGTTGTTTTTGTACTTCATTTTGCTTTTTTAAGTTATTATTTTTTGCAAAATCTATTAAAGACATTGTTTCACCCTCTTTCATTTCTCGAGACGTATAAGCTACATCTTGCCACTTTGCCACTTGGTCATGCATCACATAATAAATAAATTTAGGCGTAGCATATGCAACAAACATTTTGGGGCTTATCACCTTTGTTTCCAAGCTTGTGACTTCTTTTTGTTCCCCATTTCTAGTCTTTCCAGCCAAGACTTTCTCAAACTTCCACCATTCCACAATATTGTTCATAGTAGGTTGCAATTCTTTTTCACAAAGTGGCAAACAATGGAATCCACAAAATTGACATCTTCCTTGCACACATTCTAGTTTGAAAAACAAAACATTTGAAAGTTTTGGAGATAAGTATAACTCCCATAGACTAGAACTCTTGTTGTACACATGATGGTGAGATTGGCGAGTCAAACTCCCAACTACAACACCATTAGGAGGGTTAGAACATACATTGTCATAGCCACACATACAAGGCTCATTGGTTGAATCCAAACGCATATGGGCTACCCTCATATTATTGAAGATTGACTTGATTTATGCTATTTCTTGGTGATAACGACAACAACATGAATTGAAGTCCGTCAACTTTCACACAAAATATGGCTTCAATTTTTTGAAGGCAGACAACTTTGAATTTAATGGAGAAATCTAGCTACAACACGTAACATTTAACATGTTAAATGACATCAAATGATTCCTAAGACTTAGTAGTATTGGATTGAGCCTTGTATGTTTATACACCACTTGAATCAAGACTATATACATGTTTCCAGGATTATATGCACAAGTATCAAGACTAGATGTCCTTTTATTGATGGACCCAAGACTAATGTTCTTGATGTTTATTTAGTAACTTCAATCAAAACCTAGTTCAAGGATTCAAGACTTTCAATCTATGGACTTAGGACTATATGTCCTTACATTGCTAGACCCAACATTTTCTGTTCTTGATATTTAAACAATAGCATTATCAACCTACTTGTTCAAAGACTTAGGACTATAAGTTTGGACATTGTTGGATTCATGACAACATCTTAGGAATCTATAAAAGTAATTTAACAAATGGAAGGACTAATAATAGGACTTTATAACTATAGAAGAGTACTTTGACAAATGTAAGGACTAAACCCATGACTATAACAATATGAAGGACTCACATTAACAAGTTTAAAGGTCTAATAGGACTAAAGATGAAATTTTCTAGACTTTGAAAGATTCTAAACAAAAATAAAAAAACAATCCAAGATTTAGAGATCATACTCAAGGAAAGGAGGATTGAAGAAATAAATGTTTAAACATTGTAGGAAATAGACTAATACAAGACTCAAATCCTTATTTGATATGTATAGACATTCTAACATGAAAATGTGTAAGTTAGGATATTCCAAGGTAATAAACAACAACCAATAAGATCTGCACACAAGATTTCCGCATACAATATTAGTAAGCTTAAGGAATTAGTGGTCACTCAAATGTTCAAGACTTCAAACATTAAGCAAATAATATATACACATAGATCTCTAAGTAAGCAATTTAGGTAAGTAGTCATTTGAATGTAAAACATATGATAACTCATGAAGACACAAATTCTAAACATACGACAACATGACAATTTGAAAAAGATGTGAAATAATAAAAACATTGGGAAACACAATCGCATGAATAAGTTGTAGGATTTTATCTTTTCGAGTATAAAATCAATGGTGGACAAACATGTAGTTCCAATAACTAATTTACCCTAAACTTGCTCCTTGAACATAAATTGTTCTAGGTTTAAAAATTTGGATTCAAAGCAAATAAGCTCAAACCCTAAAACAAAAATTGTTTTAAACATATGAAAACATGCAACATGATTATCCTAGAACTAAACCATGACAATTTGAAGATGATATGATAAGCAATAAAAAGTGTGAAAAACACATTAAATTATAAGAAGTTACCTTTTCGAGTATAACATCAAAGGTCATAATATGAAGCTCTAGTAATTGAAATCCTAAACTTGTTTTTTGAACAGAATTTGTTATGGGATGAAAAACTTGGATTCAAAATAATAAGTTCAAAAAAGAATTGTAGCAAATTGCAATAAAATTGTGATAGGATTGCATTACCTAGCTTTCTTGATAAAAATGGCCAGCATGTGGTTCCCATTCCTTGCAACCAATGTGTCTCCTCACAACATCATGCTCTTGAAGGCTAACACAAGTTAATTCAAACTACCATTTGAAAACCAAGTCCTGAAGAAATTGGGTCAAACCATCCTTCATTAGCTTTCTATCAACTTTCACCCAATTATGCCCTATTTCTTGAAAATATATCAACTTTTTTCGTTGATGCATCCTATGAACTATTATCTTGTTCATAGTCAAACAATGTTTTCCAGCTTGTAAACAATTTAGACCACTAGATGACACCATAATAACTTTAGCAACATTACGAACCACATATTTGTCTTTCTTGATACCATACTTTAGGCCACTCCAAGCATTAGATATGCTCTCGCAAATTGTGGCACATTGTTGCAATTGTTTTTGGTTTTGAAAAAACCCAGGCAAGAGAGGATGTAAGCATGGTAGGCACCATAACTTTCCATCATAATCTTTTGAAATTCTATAGTTTTTGGGTTTAACATATCTAAAACAATGGAAAATATTTCTTTCACAAAGATGTGTGTGGCCTTGTCAAAACTTGTATTTGGTGCACTACATTTTGGAAGGGGAATGCAAGTTTTTATGGATGCCCAAAATCTAGGAAGGGGAGCAATGATGTCTAGGTTTGCCATAGCCATCTTTCTTTGCCTTTGCCTAGAACGTGTTTTTTTTAGCAACAATGACTTTTTTTGCCTTTGCAATCCTCCTTGAAGCCTTTTCTAGAATAGACCTATTGCAATTATTGCCCATGATAATGCCAAAAAAAACCTTTAAAAAAAATTTGTTAAACACAATACAACACTAGAGATTTGAAATGTAATTTTAAACAATTGAGTTGCAAAAAATTAGACAAACAACAAATGTGAGTTGCAAAATGTTGATGGACAACAAGGAAGCTTAGGACATAGCAAACATGGTACAATTGTGGGAGACGGTGAAGCTCGATTGCATGATCAAAACATTTCCAAAGTGAAAGTCAAAATGTTTTCAAATCACATATGTGCAATTAAAAGTGATTTTTAATGGATTGTAGGACGAACTTTGATTTTTGTTTTTTCCCTCCAAACATGGGTGCGCACGAGATCATGACATATTGTGCATAAATCATCGATTGATTAGTCCATGCCACATAATCAAATGCACTTGAAAAAAATTAATGCTTATTATTTAATTTTTTACATGTGGTTTTAGCTTACATCTAGATTGTTTCAAGGTTTTACATAATATTAAACAAATGCCATTTGATAGTCCTTTTGCTTGTAGCCATAAAATTCTTGAATATTCATTTTCTAATCACCTTAGTTGGGATTTCATAAATAAAAATGCCAACATTTCCATGGCATGTGATTTCTACCAAGTTAACTTATCTTATGTTCAAATTTAGTCCCATTTAACATACTTGGCCTAGTCCATATGCTTCCTTTATCATGTTGCAAGGACTAGTGACTGTGAATGTGGTAACTATAAAGGACTATAAAGGACAATGAGTTGTGCATCAAAATTTTAAATTAAACTATATATGTGTCCATTCCAACTCATAGGGATCATTGGTTATTCCAACTTTAACAAATTAAAAATTAAAAATATTTTGTGCATAGTTGAATTTTGTGAGTTGTAATCCTTTGCATTGTGACAATCCTTTTTGGGTACCCTAATCATGATTGTAGCAAATGGCCGTTTCTTGTCAATGTGGTACCATCGCACATACAAGGAACATAATGTTTATGACCATGGTTGGGTTATGTGTTGCCATTCAAAATCTATTACCACCATCAGATTTTGAAGGGCTTCAAGTTCTACATCCACTACAAATAATCCTATCCATTCCAACCCATGCGTTTGTGACTTTTGTTCAAATCAACTATTTTTTGCAACTTTAAATAAGATTGTCCTTCGTGGCACTCGGTAAAAATGACTAATAGTTGCATAAATGACTACAAAGTGGTTTGTAATTGCATATGCAATTTATATTTGTGATTAATTTTGATTTGGATGAAAATGAAAATGAAAAAATATTTATATCATCCATTTTTAGTGGCATCCCAAAATAGATGAAAATATAATTGTGTTTGCAACTTGGAAGGTAATTCAAGGCCCATTGGATATCACATGGCAACTTTTCAACTTGATTTGTGATTATAAATTTTAATCGCAAATGCACATGTAATCAAATGTGAAAAAATTTGAGTTGGCTAATGAAATTGCTAGATTTAGTGGTCTAATTGTTTTTTGTTAACTTTTTTAATGAATTATTAAATGTGTAGTAGGGTTTGGTGGGTTTGTGAAAAATCCAAAGGACCCATGGCAATTAATGGTAGAAATAGGGCTAAGTAGTAGGTATTTTATCATATTGTTGATATGTGACAATGTTTCTCCCTCACATAAAATAATTTAATATTTTATTTATTCTCAAGCACAGTATTCCTAGGTATCAAGTGGGGTTATATTAAAAATTATAATTCATATAATAATGGAACCCATATCATCTTGCTACTTCAAATGATACATTGCAACCATCAAAAATCACAAATTTAACATGGATATAATATTGCACTAATACCAAAGTACCTTGGTAGTTTTGACACTAATTGAATTATTTGTAGTTTTTTTAATTAAAAAAATGAAGATATTATTTTTTGGTAATGATTTTTTTTAATATTGAAATATTCTATTTTTGACATGAAATCTTCAAATTTTATTAATTTTTTGACAAGCATGCGTTGAAACTATGTTTGTATTACAATAATGTAAATCCCAAGGAAAATACTCCATTCAAATGATGGAGTAATGCAATAGTGATGTTGAACATGGATTGTATGTGTGCATGTAATTATGTGTTTGATAGACTTTTGTTGTACTATTGTTTAGCAATGATCAAGTTTTTCATTCAATTCACATTGGAGGGGAATATTAACATAAAAACTTACAAGATTAATGCATGCTTTGAACAATTCAACAATTTATTCATTTTAATTTATGGTTTGCCTATGTATGTTTAGACCA
>Ga0209208_10013847_pt1 | contig 10008 bp, 9 predicted proteins | sample S1TSphfallax_3_FD_187694 | JGI IMG/M metagenome (GOLD analysis project Ga0209208, IMG submission 187694) | Host-associated microbial communities from peat moss isolated from Minnesota, USA - S1T2_Fd - Sphagnum fallax MG (SPAdes) (version 2) | ecosystem: Host-associated > Plants > Peat moss >... | reverse complement strand
ATAATGTTTGTGATCATTGGGTTTTTTTTATTATTCGTATAATTATTGTAACTCCTTGAGCCCACCATTGCCATCTCTCTCTCTCTCTCTCTCTCTCTCTCATATCACAATAGGGGGTTGGTGTGTCACACCATGGCCTTGCCATTTACTCATTTTTATAAAAAAAAAGTATTTGAAGGCAAAAGAAGAATTATGGAAATTCATTCATTTATTTCACCATGCAAAAATATAATATTTTCAAAATAAAACCATCTAAAAGAAACCAAAAATCCTTCAAGATGCCATAACTCTATAACTAATCTCAAGTTTTAACACAAGCCAAAATATTTATTATTTTTCAAAAAATGCTCATATAAAAATAGACCTATTATTATTATTATTACCTAGGGGCCAAAATCCCTTAATAAGCTACTATACTCTATAGTGAATCTGAACACAATATCGTTTGCCTAATTTTGTTAATATTTTGGGGTATTCAAATTTTTTTTCATTCATCAACGGCACAACCTTAGTCGATGATGAATTTTTTGCTACCCATGCTATCCTATCCTATCCTACTCATTTCAGTTGTCAGTGCACACCGAAAACGCATTTTTGTGTGTACATGTTCTATAGACATGTGCGTGTATGGTGCTTAGGAAAAAATAATTCGGGCATTTCGTACTCCTTGCAAAAACAATGTTAAGCTCGTGACCACTTAACCCAAGGACTAGGTATTAACCAAACCAATAGCCTAGTTTCAATTAGTTTTGGCCAACAATGAGCATCGTCATGGTTTAATTTTACCTACCTTTTTCTACCAACATCAATCTAACCCTAACCCTAACCCTAACCCTGTGTGCGACCAAATCGAACCAAACCGAACCGTGTGGGTGCCGTACAAGACACAACATGACCACCCACTTCGGGGTTTTAGGTTTGAACCAATGTTGGGTGGTGGTTCTTAGGCGTGATCCAAAAGGGGGGCCTACACCAACTTATTCTTTACCATGGTTGCTTTGCTTCGAAGCTGGTATTAGCCCACCACAATGAACTAGCATCCACCAGCACACCGTGAAGGATGAATGAAAAGTGGTCAAGAAACGGTTTTCTGTTGGCTTCCCTAGCTAACCATGGTGGTGAGTTAGCTCACTTGCTCTCTTTTTTTCCTACCTACTAACAACTCGCAAGTCGAGTAGGATGTTTGTTAGTAGGTAGTAAAAACAAACCTTACTACCTACCTATGTATAAACCATCTACTTACCTAACCTAGTAGTTACCTATTTTCCTACCTACCTGCCTATATACGAGACCTATTTCCTACAGGATTGGTTACCAAGGTGGAACCATATATTAACTCAGTTGAGATTCATCCACAATTGAGTAATGACGAGCATCCAGTGGATGATATATTGGTGGGTGCTGGTTCATTGTGGCCCATATTAGCCAACTTATTTTGACCATGACCATGTGCTTACAAATAGTAGCAAAATGCCCTCCACAAATGATTGCCCGGATTATTTTATTAGTAGGGGGAAAGCCCTAGAGTTTCATCATTAAATGAATTTTTTTGGTGGTGAATTTTTGTCATTTTGTGAAAATTATTTTGAAAAAAGAATATTTTGTCACAAATTTCCTTTTTATTTTTTAAATGAAAAAATTTGACACAATTTGTCACAATTGCCTATAATATGAAGGGGGGGTGTTTAATTTATTTTTACTTTCATATTTTGAATGTCACCAAATTTGGTGAAATATGCTTATGGATTGTCACCACTTGAGCAACATCACAAAATTGAAAAACAAAATCATTGGAATCACCATTGGAACTTAACCGAGGAACTAGTATTATTTTCAAAACTGAATTAGAACTTAAACTAAGGGTGCTATCCCCTTTTTAAAAAGGTTCAATTTTTTTAGGTTTATAAACTTGGCCCTAGATATTAAATAAGTTGTTGCATTTGATTGATTGTTAATAATTAATATTACATAATTTTTATCCTTGAAGTGTGCACTAGTTGAACAAACTAATATTACACAAATTTCTTTTGGGTTTTAGTTGTGTGTAATGGAGATGGAATGAGACCTTCTCTTATCGTGGACAAAAAAAATTTTAAAAAATTGTGACAATGATTGAAATTGGAGGTTTTAAAAATTGGAAGAACCAATCTCAAGAGTGAACCGGAGATTTCATAAATTTTTAATTTAAAAATTAAATATTTCCCCAAAAAAAAAAAAGGAAAAAAAAGTTAGAGCTAGGACTTAAAGTTTCTTTTGAAATCAAGAATCAAACAAAATTGGTTTGGATGGTCTTTTACAAATGTTTCACCACTTAACGCAAAAAGAAAATTATTTTTTGGGTGAAAACTCTAAACCCTAAACCCTCACAAAACTGAAAAGAAAACCCCAAACATGAAATCCTCTTGGGGTGGATCATTGATTAATTGATCAAGTCCCATTTTCTCGGGTTTCTTAAATATAATGTCCTTTGGTTTGGTGAGGGGGAATTGGAACTATAAGGGCCTCCTTTTGAGTACAAAGATTGAGAGACAAGATCGAGCCCTTGACAATTGAAACACAAAAATGCTCAATTGGTGAAGGAAGTGGGGGAAAGGGTCAACATGGGTACTTGCTACTAACTCTCTCACTTTAGACACTAAGAGTAGGTCCACCACTATGAATATAATGACTTGTAAAGAACAATTTGTAGAAAGTTCACACAAAACATATACTCATATTTCCTTTCTATATTGTGCCAACAAGAGAAAGTATACATTATATATAATATGTCAAAGCCAAGAGCAAAGTTTATGGTACCCTAGTACTACTATTGCAAGTACCACCTTTTCAGTGTCCAATATCATAGTACCTTTTCAGGTTTGGCACTTGGGTGCCGAATAATTATTTTCCTTTTCATTTGAAAAACCTCTTTTGAGGAGGTTTAGAAAATAATAATCTATAAATATTTGGCAATTGAGTGCAAAAAAAAAATTTGATTAAATTTTTCATGCAAAAACCTCCTCTTTTGAGGAGGTTTTTAAATAATGATTTATACAATTTGGACAATAAATATAGCCAACTTCTTTGGAAGGTTTTTCATGGACTTTGAACTTGTATCTTAATGAGACCTTTTTACAACATTTTGTACTTTTTTGGGGGGGAAAAGTGAGGAGACATAATGTTCCATGGATACCATAGAGAAATGTTGTATATTATTGGATACCTACTCCACAATGGTGGATTGGCATGAAACAAGAAGGTCATGGGTTTCCTATCAATTTTTGTATTTTTTACTCTCCCTTGAAACTCTCATTCTATTTGCTCTCACTCTTCCTCTCTTATTATTATCATTCTTCTTTTCACCTTGGTGGCCTTTGCTCAAAACTCAACCCTTCAAGTTGTTTGTGCTTGTGGAACTTAGGTCACACATCACATACTCAAAATAATACACCCCCCGCCCCCCCAAGGGATTCTCATCATCAAAGGCTTTATTTGGGAATTACCATTTTTGTAAGGTCCTTATGAAACAAGCAAGGGGTGTAAAGCAAATATTCTTGTTCTATTTCTTCTCCAACTTGGTGTGTTTTTGTGTGTTTTTGAACCCCTAGAAATTTATTAATTTAATTTTTTAAAAAATTACTCTTGGGTATAGCAACCAAGTAGCATTATTTGTTTATGGGATTTATATAAATTTTTGGAATGATGTAAATGCATACTATAGTACCTAGCCTGTTTTGGAAGCAAGGTGCCCAATAATAAAGCTTTTTGGTCAATTATCTTCAGCAGTAAAAATAATAGTATTTTACAATTTGTCGTTATATTGTAGTTCCTTGGTGGCTTTGGCACAAAGATTATTATTTCTGGAAACACATAAATTTTCAATTTTTTTCTTTTCTCAAAGAGAAGAAAATTGTTGTGAAGGAAAAATGAATAATCTTTTTAAATATTTTTTAAATAGTCTGTTTTCCAAAATGAAATCTTCAAAGTTAGTTAATTATTTGGCAAACCATGCCAAAGCCAACAAGCTACTACACTACTAAATAATGAGGCTCCTTGGTTTTTGAGAGACCCATTTAGATTTTTGGCATGGCAAACCAACATTTTTATATTGTGGTGAAATTTCACTTTATTTTTGAGGGCAACCTCAATTGTCATGAATCCATTGGTTGCATCTAGTCATTGAAAATAGGCCATTTTCACTCAAACATCCTATCATTATTAGGGTTACAAATAATTGAAATGCGAGGGAATTGGGGATAGCTTTCACCATATTGGTGATGGCTTTGTTTATAAGGTTCACCAAAACCTTCCATCATTGTCATCCTCGTTACAAAGAAGTCGTCATCATTGACATGTTTTGTTTTTTGGTTGATTTCCATGGAGCCCTTGCACTTTGGTTTCATTTTAATGCACTCATCAATAAGCTTCTATCACATCTTGTTTTTAATTTTAAAGCTTTTTCACATTTTTATTTTTTGAACTTTGATTACTAACATTCTCTACAAGCTTTGTACAATATCATCACTTTTACAAACTTTACAAAGTCTCGATGCTCATTGATTTTATTTTAATTTAATTTTGGATTTTTGTGCATTGTGTTTCCTTAAGTTGTTGAAGCTCAGATTTTTTAGTGGCAATGGTGGTAGAGGTCATTTATTGTGCAAACTCTAAAATTGTAAGTGGTAGTGTAACAATTACGTACCCATTAGACATCATTGGAAAAAATATATAAAAACCAATGATGGTTGTTACATTGTCATGTTTTCACAAATTTGTGCTTACTTTTAACTTCATTTGGGGTGGGGGGGTGTTATTTTTGGTAAAGCTTGCTCTTTGAGTTTTACATTACACAAAACACATCTAGTGCTACAAGGAAATTATGCACAACACATTATGATAATACAAAATAGAACTTGGGGAATTAACCCATATAACAAAAGGAATTTTTGCCCTTGTTGTTACTACCAAAGAAAAAAATTCCATTGAAAATTACACAAGTTCTTTGTGAATACCTTGTGATTCACATCCATTAAAAATGAGATAAATAGTTTTTTGGTCAACCCCACATAATGTTTTGTTTTGGTGATGTTGCTAGATTTTAACAATGAAATAAGGTGTGTAGAAGGCCCTTTGTTATTTTTTAAATTTATTTACGAATCACCTTAAAATCCCCCCCACATGACATGTCATACATAGTCAAATAGGCAATATTCATGGTTTGCACTTTGTTTACAACCATCAATTTGTCAAATGTAAACATTGTTGATCTCCTTTATATTTTTAAAAGTAATTTGCTTTCATTATGACAATGATACATTAAGGTTTACCAATTGTAGATGTCAAAGGGGGTCGTTTGCCTCCAATATTATCAAATAAAAAGATTTGGATTCACTAAACATACTTAGATAGGTGACTTGCCAACAAGTGAATGCCCCCTTCCATCTTCAAAGCTTTTTGGTAGTTGGGGTTTAGTGGTGTAAGCTTGTAACAACTAGTTTTTACTTGAAAGTTGTAATGCTTTAATGTTGTTTTTGTTGAATGTAAGTTGTGTAGGTTTTGTTGGCATGAAAATGTTCATTGGTTTTGTTTGGTGATGGAAGTGAACATTTGTTTTAATGGTGAATAATGCACATTTGACAAGATGGCTTTGGACTAGTGTTTAGTGTTGCAAGCTTGTAATGATGGAATGGACAACTTAAGTCAAGCAAAAAAGACACACTTTCATATCAAACTCCCTTTTTCCTTTCTTTTACATTTGCATTTTAGGGTGAACCTTCCTTTCTTTTTCAGTCTTCTTATTTTGTTTGTCTTGTTTAAACTTATTGTTTTTTTTTTCCATCGTACCAACATGATATGTCTAAATCATATGTTTTATAAACTTGAAGTTTAGGTTGTTCTTTGATCAATCGCCAAATACAATTTCACAATTGGGCATTGTTTTACCTTGATACTCACATTAGTTGGTTCAATCCTTGTAGTAACATTAAATTTCCTTTTGATTTCACTCCTTCCTATTGCTTTCATTTTGGATCTATGACTCCTTGTAATAACATTCTTTCCATCATGTACATAGAAAAGCCTTTCGAAAAAAAACCTCATACATCTTATGATAAATCACAAGTTTTTAAAGATATACAAGTTGGTTATCGCAACCCCACTTTTGGAAGAGTGTGAAGATGACACTCACACTCTCGAAATGGGGACTTGGGAATCCTTTGGGACTCCCGAAATTTGAGAGCTCGATTGCAGGGGTCAAAACACTTCACCTCAAAACGTTCTTCATGTCATTGGAAATCTATTGAAGTGTAGATGTCAAAAATGGCCTTGCATGAACCATTTTGACGTTTGTAACACAAATTATGGCAAAAAGAAGGGCCGGGAATCAAACTGGCAATTTGACTCCCGATCATTAAAAGTCGGGATTCGACCCGACCCCGGTGTGTGCAGGTGGAATGCAACACACTGTTGGAAAGCTTTCAACGAGAACTACAAGTTTACTTCAGACCTCATCCCAATCAGAGGTTTGAGCAAAGAGTTATGAACTCATAAAGTCCCAGGAGTCCAAATCGAGACAATTTCGAGACTCCTCCTTGGGACTCCTCCTTGGGAGTCCCGGGACTAAAAGCCATTCAGATGTGGGTGTCGCGGAGTAACATAGAGAATATTATATGGGGGAAGGTGGTGGCTTCCCCCGAATCTGGGCCGTGGTGAGTCTTGTGAGTCCATAGTTGCCCGTGGTTTGTCCTAACACCAAGGGTGCTCCAGAATGCGAACTAACCAACTTGTTGGTTGGCTTGATGCAGGTTTGAGTGAATAACTAAAGCTTATCCCTCTTCCTAGTTCCATCCCGGAACTTCAACACGCCCCTTTACCCCTTTTAGTGTTGAGAGCTGGGAGCATGCCTTCAAGTCCCCACAATTTCGTTATTTTATAAACCAAGGCCCATCTTGGGCCTAACTTGGGACTTGGGAGTACGTCACTGGTCAATTTCCATGGGCAAAGTTCATCATATGGGATGACGGATTAAATATGCATGATGTGCGTTACAAAGTTTGGAGCTACATTGGTGGGAAAGATAAGTTATTCAACCCCAAACACAACACATTTCATAAACATGTCAGTTGTCAAAATGCAAAGGTTGATACTTTTGGAGTGGTATACAAAACATTTATACAACAAAGATTCTTTGCCAAAACAAGAGAACTTACATTAGAAGGAATGTATAATTTTTTGTAAAAGTGTTATAATTTGGGGTTCATTTAAAGTTGAAGAAAAAACTCACCTAATTTGCAATTGTTTTGCATATTTTCATGCATGGAAGGCCAATGGTGGAGTATGAAATGAGAGAGTTGTTTATGTTGCTAAAAGTAAAAAACAACCCACTTCAAAATTGGTTAGACACAAATGGTTGGGGAATATATGCCATGCATGATGTGGTTTTCTTTAAAATTATACATGTTGATGTTGATTTTTTTTTTCTATAAGTGTAAATGAGGTGGCCACTAATAATAATCAACAATAGATTGGTGTACAAATTCTAATTTTGTTCATTTTTGAAAAAAATTAAGTGGATGCAACTTTAAGCAACAATATTGTTATATTCCAAAGGCCATGGCCAACTATGGAAGCCTTACCAATGAAACATGGCCTACCTTGGCTTGTTAGTCAAGTTTGCTATTGTGTGCCAAAAAGAAACATGACTTACCTTGGATGTGATGGAAATGATGTGTTTCAAGGTGATCATAGTGGGTGATTAACAAGTAAGGGGACAAACAACCCCTTACCTCCTTGGTGTGCATTGTATGGCACATTGGATGAATTTAATATTAGATGTATGTACATTAAGGTTGCTCATTTTTTGAATAAACAAAAGTCCATTCTATAATGTTAAATTTTTGAATTTTTTTGGTATCATGGGGTTAATGGTAATAAAGTCCATGTTAATAGGAGCCTACCCAAATATTCCAAATATATACACCTTTAGAAAGAAAATTTGAAATTTGAGGAAAAAAACTATGTTATTAAGGACTTATGAAAATAAGGCTCAATTTTGGTCATTCAAAAGTCCTTAATTAAAACTTGATTATGATTTTGAAATGAGATTTTCACATAAAAGTTTATTATTTGATGTTACACTATATATTGAATCACTACAAATAATTTGGAATTTGGGGGGCAAGGAAATTACTCAAACAAATTAAAAAATACGTGGGTAAAAGTAATAGGGTGTAATATATTAGTTGTGGAGCAAAAATTATAAGTTTATTTGATCAAATCTAGGGTTATTTATATTTTTAAAACCAAATTATAACTAATATAGGGTATGTGTAAATCTTTGATATTAGAATTTGTTTTTCTAATAAAACATGTGCATTAAATTTCTAAGGTATTAAATGTTAGTAGGTTCAATTAGTTGTTAAGTAATGATGATTAAGTAAGGTTAATAAATCAATTTAATTTTTCTTATGACATTCAAGTGGGAAAAAAATGTTTAAAATTTAAATTTTTTAGCAAGTAGCCATTAGTTGAAGAGATCCATGTATTTCATAATTTAGATGTTTATTTGATAATTGCATCATCTAGTAATACATCCTTGTTAGGCATGGGCAACAATTATGGGGTGTACTTTGTGCAAGGTGAAAACATGTTAAAGTATACAATTAATTGTCCTTTGATTTAGAGTGGAATAAAAACTAAGAGAATTTTTGACAAAAACATAAAAAAGTAGATTCAAATTTTATTTAAATTTCATTTTGAGACCAATGTGGTGCTTTCTATTGGGTTATGTTAAGTTGACTACAAAATTTGAGAAACTTTGGAATAATAAAAATAGGGAACAAATACTTTTGAGTTTGACTACAATAAAACCTTTTCAAGTTTGGCATTAATGTGTCAAATGATTATAATTTGACATTTGAGTTTCTAATATTGAACATTTTTAAGCATATAAGGAATAAATTCAATAGCATTGCTACTATTTTCATTAATTTTTTCTTATGCTTTTGGTTAGATTGATGAAAGGTTTCATTACTTTGATGAACTAATCATGGGTTTGAATTTAGTTGCTAGATTGAATTGAAAATTTCAACATTTCATATTTCTTTTTGAATTTTTTGGCATAAATGAAAATAATAGATTTTGTGCAAAACCTAAAAAGGTACTATGGTAGTCAATATGGTGTTCCAAAAGAATTTTTTCATTAGAAAATTTAATGAAATAGATTTGTGTGAAGTTATAATATAAAAATCATTGTATATTCCAAGGAAGGAAAACAAATAAATTTTACTTTCTTTTTGGTATAATATATTTGACATACTTGAAACAAATGTTACACTAGAAAAAGTAGGCTTCAAAAGTTATTTACATTTTAAAAAGTCTACTTGAAACCTATTTTTACAAAGTAAAATTTAAAAATTAGTGAAAAGGTATTTTTTATCATTTAAGTAAAAATATTAAATGTATAATATTTTTATGATGGGTTTTGGTCTTACTTCTTGTTAACTTGACAAGTAGACTACCAACATAATTTAATTGTACGCTTTACCATGCTTTCATTATGCAAGATGATAACAACTAAATTGGTTCAAAATGATGAGTTAGTAAGAATTCCAAGGTAAGAAAACCCACTCATATTTGTAATAGCACAAGTAATGGAACATGCATGGTGGTTAGGGAAAGTGCAAATAATTAGGAGAGTTGGAAATAGATGGGGATTTTCAAAACATTCCATTGACATGATGAATAAACTTAATGTTATAGTTAAGAACATAACTAGGGGCCCAATTATAATGGTGTTATTAAATTGGTTTAGTAAATCCCATGGTAATCTCAATAGAAATATGATGTGACTAATACCAATTGGGTGGCCTAAATATGTGCATATTAGAAAATTAAATAATAACAGGGTGGGAAAAAATACAAATTCAAAAGCTAATTACCCCCTTGAAAATGGTTGAGTGACACACATGGTCCACAAACTTTACATTAAGTGTCCCCTCTATATTTGGAATGGAATTGAACATGAATCTT
>Ga0209208_10013846_pt1 | contig 10009 bp, 7 predicted proteins | sample S1TSphfallax_3_FD_187694 | JGI IMG/M metagenome (GOLD analysis project Ga0209208, IMG submission 187694) | Host-associated microbial communities from peat moss isolated from Minnesota, USA - S1T2_Fd - Sphagnum fallax MG (SPAdes) (version 2) | ecosystem: Host-associated > Plants > Peat moss >... | reverse complement strand
TTTCATCGACCAAACATTTGTCGCCCAACACAACATCCCTGTGGTCAAGAAGTCAACCCCTGTTCCAGTAGAGGTTATTGATGGGAGAACCATTGCTTCTGGTGCAATCACACACGAGACAACCCCTCTAGAACTCTGTATCAGCAAGCACACAGAGAAGATTGTTTTCAACATCATCTCCACCCCTCACCATCCCATCATCCTTGGTCTGCCTTGGCTAGAAGCGCACAACCCTATCATTGATTGGCGATCTAGAACCCTCACCTTCAACGCACAATGGTGCACCTCTCAAGAACCCCACGTTCAGAAAAACACTTTGTCCAGTCCTGCCAAGAACCCTGTGGTCAAGAACCCAAAGAGGGTTGGAACCAATTCTAGTTTTCTCAAGTCTGTTATGTCAAGTCTTGCAATCAAGAACCCCCCAGTGGTCAGAACTAAACCTTGTCCTGTTAAGAATCTTGTTAATAATCTTGCCCAGAAAACCAACCATGTCCAGATCTTCGTTGATGGAGTTGTCCCTTTTTATCGGGCTGCTAAGAATCTTGAAGTCTTCGCCATCCATGTCAACCCAGCTAGCAACAAAAACCCCCAATCAGAACTAACACCTGTCAAACTTCCTGAAAAGTACAAGGACTTTGTTAATGTTTTTGAAAAGATTAATGTTGATCAGCTCCCTGCCCATAGTCCATATGACTGCCCGATTGATCTAGAAGAAGGAAACTCACCACCCTTTGGTCCTATCTATGGCCTATCGAAACTAGAACTCTAAGCTTTACGTGATTACCTTACTAAAAACCTTGCCAAGGATTTCGTTCAGCATTCCAAGTCTCCAACCGACGCCCCAATTCTGTTTGTCAAGAAGAAGGATGGCTCCCTTTGACTCTATGTGGATTATTGTGGACTCAACAAGATAACCAAAAAGAATCGATATCCCTTGCCCTTGATTTCAGGTCTCCTAGATCGGCTACATACCGGGGAGATTTCCACCAAGCTTGACATCCGTGGAGCCTACAACTTATTCAGGATTCGCCCCGATGATGAATGGAAGACAACTTTCCACACATGCTACGGCCACTTCGAATACACGATCATGCCCTTCGGCCTCACCAATGCACCCGCAATTTTTCAGCATCTGATGAATGATATCTTCTGGGAGTACATGGACGAATTTGTTGTGGTCTATTTGGATGACATTTTAATCCTTTCCAAGGACTAGGAAACCCACAACAAACATGTACGATTGGTGTTTGCGACGCTCCAAAAGCATGGCTTATACGCCAAGATGGAAAAATGTGAATTTGACAAATCTTCAATGGCGTTCCTCGGTTATGTGATCTCTCTAGATGGCATTTTCATGGACAAGTCAAAGGTCGAGACCATCCAGTGTTGGGCTACTCCATCCTCGGTCAAGGACGTTCAACTCTTCCTGGGGTTTGCCAACTTCTATTGTCGGTTTATCAAAGGCTACTCCAAGATCACAACACTGTTAACAACCCTAACTTGCAAAGACAAGCCCTTCTCATGGAATCCAACGGCCCATGCTGTTTTTTATACTCTCAAGATGGCATTCACCTCTGCACCCATCCTGATACATCCCGATCCTGCCAAGCCATTCATTGTGGAAACGGACACTTCAGATTTTGCCTTGGGAGCTATTCTATCTCAATTTGGAATAAATGGGTTGTTGCATCCAGTTGCTTTCTATTCACGGAAGCTAACCGGTGCTGAAATCAATTACCAGGTCTATGATAAGGAACTCTTGGCAATCATCATGGCATTCGAGCAGTGGAGACCATATCTTGCCGGAGCTCAACATTGAGTTCAAGTTTTGACAGATCACAAGAATCTCCTTTATTTCACAACTACTCGGACTTTGAATCGTCGCCAGGCACGCTAATTTATCTTCCTAGCTGATTTCAACTTTGAAATTCAGTATCAACCCGACACCCAGCAAGGGAAAGCTGATGCGTTATCTCGTCGTTCAGAATATGAACTTCGAGCAGGGGATGAGGCGTATGGCTAGTAGAACTAGACTTTATTCAACCCCGAGCAATTTTGAGTTGCAGCAATAATCAACACCCTTCCAGACTCATACCTTGTCAGGGACATCAAGATGGCAACTGAGGAAGACATTTGGGCTACCAACATCAAGAAGGAACTCCAGGAACAACCAAGGGACCCAAATCGTGATGATCTGGATCAGTTTGAGCAACAAGACAAACTTCTCCTTCGAAATAACCTGATTTATGTACCCGAAGGACCTATACGCCTAAAAATCCTGAAAGAATGCCACGACAACACCTTGGCGAGTCACTTTGGAATGGCACGGACTCACGAACTAGTGTCAAGGACTTATTGGTGGCCCAAAATGAACAAGCTGCTACGGGATTATGTCAAGTCTTATGATACATGTGCTCGATCCAAGGCTCCCAGGCATCGCCCATTTGGACTCCTAAAGCCTCTGCCGATTCCTAGCCAACCTTGGGGATCTATTACAATGGACTTCATCACGGACCTCCCTACTGTCAGAGCCAATAATTCAATACCGGTTGTGGTCGATCGACTCACCAAAATGGCCCATTTCACCCGTTGTTCCAAGTCAATCACGGCACAAGAAAGAGCTCAATTAATTCTGGATGGGATCGTCCGACTGCATAGACTCCCCGAGGAAATTATGTCTGACAGAGGTCCTCAGTTTGCATCCAAGTTCTGGCGTCGTCTATTTGAGCTTCTTGGAGTTGACATTCGGCTATCTTCAGCTTTCCACCCCGAGACAGATGGACAAACTAAACGGACAAACCAGACACTCGAGCAATACCTTCGTTACACTGTGAACTACCAATAGGACGACTGGTTGGACCTACTATTTCAAGCAGAGTTTGTTTATAACAACACAACGCATGCATCGACCGAGATTAGTCCATTCTTTGCCAATTACGGTTTTCATCCCAGGTTCAACCTTGAAATTCTTGGGGACTCCGTAAACCCCTTGGCTGAAGAAAGGGCCACGAGGCTTGGACAGGTTCAACAGAACCTTATGGAAGAACTCAAGCTAACACAAGAATGGCAAAAGAAGCAAGCAGACCGCCGACGCAAGGACCATCCAAACTTCAAGGTTGGAAACAAGGTCTGGCTTCTTAGAAAGAACATTGCTACCACTCGCCCATGTGCCAAGTTGGATTACAAGCGCCTCGGACCTTTCAAAATCGCCAAATTGGTTGGTCTAGTGGCTTGCCAGTTGGAGCTTCCACCCTAGTTCAAAATCCACAATGTTTTCCATGTCTCCTTGCTTGAGCCCTATCATGAAAACCCGATCCCAGAACGTCATCGAGAACCCCCAGCTCCAGTCGAAATTGAAGGCCAAGAAGAGTTTGAAGTTCAGGAGGTCTTGGACTCTAAGAAGATTTGTGGAAAGCTCTTGTACCTTGTCTTTTGGCGAGGTTATCCTCCTTCTGAAGCTACTTGGGAGCCTGCTGGAAACCTAGTTCATGCCCAAGACTTAGTTAATCAGTTTCACCAACGGTATCCTAATAAACTGGCTCCATCTGGAAGATGTCACTTGAGGAGAGGATAATGTCATGGCCTAGGATATTTTTGGATACTTTTGGCAATGTCATGGCCTAGGATATTTTTGGATACTTTTGGCAATGTCATGGCCTAGGATATTTTGGGATACTTTTGGCAATATCATGGCCTAGGATATTTTTAGATACTTTTGGCAATGTCATGGCCTAGGATATTTTGGGATACTTTTGGCAATATCATGGCCTAGGATATTTTGGGACTAGTATGGTTCAGGGTTATAAAAGGAGATAGTTTGGGGAACAACCCTTTAGCAGACCAACACTAGTTGATGGGTCAATAAAGCTTGTCTTGTCTTGTAATTCTCCACTTGTTTGTAGGTGGTCCATAACACAAACCCTTTTAGGTTTCGTAACATAATTTCTTAGTTATTTAGTTGCAGATTTTAATATTTAGTAAGAAGGTGCGCTTGGTAATTAACTTTCTAAAGAGCTAAGGCAAGCCGAATTTGAACAACCTATGTGTTAGAAACAATTTTCCAAGTGATTGGTGGTCTGCAGTCAAGTCGGACCAATTGCCTTCATAAAACCCTCTCAGGTTTCGTAGCATAACTTCTTAGTTATTTAGCTGCAAATTTTGAGATTTGGTAGGAAGGTGAGCCTAGTAGTTAGCTTTCTAAAGAGCTAAGGCAAGCCAAATTTGACCAACCTATGTGTAAGAAACAATATTTCAAATGATTGTTGGTTATAGCAAAGTTTAAGAAGGTGTTGATTCCATAAAAGTTTGGTTAAAGGGATGATAATTTAATATAAGGTTCTAGGATTTGGAATGTGTGAATCTAAAAAATATATTTATCAATGCTAAGTCGTGAATGATGCATAGGAAGCAAGGTACTTAGCTTCAATTATGACTACAATTTAACATCTAGAAAATACATTCGCATTTGTCCTTCGCCGGTAGCATTTGTGCTTTCAAGCATAGTCACCTTGTAGAACTAGAAGTAGAGGGACAAAAGTTGCCTCACAACATGATATTCATTGGGTAGGTAGATGTAGTAAAAACATTATTACCTAGGCTTGGATGCATGATCGATCAAGTTCTTTGGATAGGTGCATTGAATAATCTAATTGTGGCATTTGGACCAGTAGGTTGATGATATTCATTAGTTCATCCTTCAAAAGTTATTATAATTTATCATAAAAAAAAGCAATGTTTGAATTCATGTCCCACTTGTTGATAATATGTACATATTACATTTTCAACACTAGGATTCTATGTTGGAACTAATGTGCTCTAATGAACATGTAACATTTTGCCTTGACCAAAAATTGGTATGGTTATTTAGGTTTTGGGGTGAAAACATGGTCAAGTGAACAACCATTGTACCTTCTCACAAAAAATTGCAAGTAAACATAAAAGATTTTTTATGCATTGAAATTAGATATATTCAATAATTAATATGAAGATAATATTTCATTTTAATATTGTAATTTTGAAAAATGAACATCTTCATGTAAAATTAAGTAGATTTTACAAAAATTACATCTACTTGTAAGAAGTTTCCGATCTTACAAAATGGGTTGCAAGTGAATGAAATATTGAATTTTTCTTATTTTCAAGTTAATGGAGCTTTAAAAAATACTTGTGTACTATCAAATTATGCATGTTATAATTAGAATACATAAAACTTCTAGTGTAAAAGTAGTTTTGAACACCAAATTGGCCCTACCAAGTTCAAATCTACTTCTCACCTAATTAATGATACCAAAGTCTCTCAAAGTTTGAATTCAACTTATTATAAATTAATGGAGGGCCATGAATTTTCATATTTCTACTTTCACAAGTTTGAAATCTATTTTCATGTGTTTATATATAAAAAATAATCATTTTTAGATTGCATTTTGGGTGCAACATTTTTTTTGTTTACTTTACCATGCTTTCACCCTTTTGTGTAATGGCCATGTTGATTAGTAGTTGGTATTGTTCAAACCTTTATCAATTCCAAATGATGTATTAAAATTGATTGGTTAGAAGGCATTCAATTAATGTGATAAAACTAATCTAATTAGCTTACAAGTTGGGCGCATTCCATCTCTAAATCTATTGAACCATTAAATCAACATTTGGATTTGGTCATTGTTTTGTAACCCAATAAATATTATTGTTTGTATTGGTGTAATGGATCTAGGTATGATATATTTAAGGTTGTAAACTTGTTCAAATGGCTTCATTAGAATTTTGAACATGTTTGTTGAGATTGCCATTAATATGAATACTTGCTCCATGTTATTGGGATGAGATTTGTGGAGTCAAATGGTGAACAATCGAAGGTTCTTTCCATACACCATGTTTTGTTGGCATTTGATTTTGAACATTGATTTCCACCCAATGTGTTGCTTCCATGTTTGGTGCATTCACAAGTTCAATTTTCACATGTTGCCCTTCTTACACCTATACAATCTTAGTTATAAGTTGATGTATAACCTATTTTAATTGTTTCTTAAAACTTTTTATAACTACAGTTTATTCTTGCCATTCCATGAAATTATTAAATTTTAAGACAAGTATTACATTGATTCTAACACAAACTTGGATAGACTCCAACCAACAATTAGAGATTAATAATTAGTCTCCCTTATAAATAGGATGTCCAAGTTTTTAAAACCTTGAACTAGCTTAAGCCTTTCCCTTAATCCTTCAAGATATAACAAAAACAACAATTTAAACTTCTAAGAAATTAAAACACTTAATACCACAACTAAGACCAACATTACACAAAAATAAGCCAAGCTATCTATATTTTAACTTGTTTATAACCAAAAATTGTAAGTGCTAATGCTTATAATTTTGATCCACTACATGGTCACCAAACAATAACAAGATTTGTTGATTTATTTTGTGAGCTTTTAGACTCCTTTAAGACAAAACTCTAAAGAAACTAGAGTAATAGGTTCTTAAAACCATTTCTAGAATCTAATTACAATCACAATGTTTGTATTCAAAATCAAAGTTGTAAAACTCAAAAGATCATTAGAAATGTTCATAACTAGCTCTTCAAAATGTTTTTCAAATTTCTTCCAAAGGAAAAATCAGAAATCTAATTATCGACCATGAATATTTAAAAAAATGAAGTAAACCTCCAAAGTTGTAAACCATACAAAATTCTCAATGATGATAATCAATAGATATAAAATCATGTCCAAAAGACATTAGAAAATGTGTATCTCCTCCTCACTGCCACTGTAGTCTTAGGCCCGCTTTACAGTAGGAGTCAGGGCCAAAAAAACTAGGCGCCAACTTTGAGCATTTTTGGGTTGCATATTGGCCCCAAGTTACTAATAAATGCTAGAACATTGATGTCATGATATTAATAAATGCTGGAACATTGGCGCAAGGGATTACAAATTGGCCTCCCAAATTCGATGGTATCCTTTTATCAGCCTTGGGGCCAATACAAGGCCATAAAGTTCAGCATTTATTAGTAACTTGGGGCAGATTGAAAAGTTCTTTTCTATGTCACCCTTGACTCCTGGTGTAAAGCCCTTGGCCAGATGCTAAACACCCCCTAACGAGCTCTATCCGGCACTGGTTTGGTGCCTGACAGTGCAGCCCTGATAAGAACTGCGTTGTTCTGCAGCAGGGTTTTTAATTTTTTGCCCTTTTTGAGTTTGTGGATGCAATAAATATAAAAATTAAGCCTCCTCTTGCAGGACTGTGAAACGCAGAAAAAGGTGTGCAAAATGACGAGTGAAACCAGCCTCGGGCTGAGCTCGTTAGGGGGTATTTTTCGTCTCACAAGGCCTTGGGGCTGATTTCAACTTTTGCACCAATAGGAATGCTGGATTTGGGTTGAACATTGGCCCTAACTCCTAGTGTAAAGTGGGCCTTACATAGGTTCGAAATTCTCTAACATTAACCAGCCAGTATGAGGAAAATAAAGAGTTTTTTAAAAATTCAAAAACCTTGTATCAGGTCATGGGTTGACTTATTTACAGTTGTGTAGTACTACTGGTTCACACAGAAAACAAGGGGTGTGTCACAGAGTGGCCTTGCCATTTACATTAAAAAGTATCCTAAGGAAAAAGAAGAATTATCAAAACTCAAATAGTCCACCATGCAAAAATACAATCTTCACAAAATCCTCTAAAAGAAACTAAAATCCTTCAAGATATTATAACTCTATAACTAATCTCATGTTTTAACAGAAGCCAAAATATCATCATTCAAAAATCCTCAAATAAAAATAAACCTGTTACCTAGGGGCCAAAATCCATTATGCTATTATACTCTATAATGAATCCAAACACAGTATCCACTGGAGTTATCTCAGGTTTTACTGGAGATAGCCACCTTTGGCATTTTTTGAAAAAGTCTTACGATTTTGTAGATTTGGAGGTAAGAAGAGAGTTAGCTAACTCGGACTTACCTCCCCTTCCACATGAGCATCCATGTAAGAATCATGTAGGTTTTAGAGGTACGTACCTCTCTATCTGTGGCGGCAACAATAGCTTTATTGCCACTAACTCTGACTTACCTCCAAGTGTGGCATGACCATCAGGCTCACTTTACACTAGGACTTAGGGCAATTGTTCAACCCAAATCCAGCATTCCTATTGGTGCAAAAGTTGAGATCAGCCCCAGGTGCTTTACACCCCGAGTCAACGTCGATATAGAAAACAAGCTCTTCAATCTGCCCCAGGTTACTAATAAATGCTGGACTTGTATTAGCCCCAAGGCTGAAAAAAGGATACCATCAAATATGGAAGGCCAATCTGCAACCCTTGGGGCCAATGTTCCAGCATTTACTAATAATCTGACATCAATGTTCTAGCATTTATTAGTAACTTGGGGCCAATTTGTAACCGAAAAATGCTCACACTTGGTCCCAAGTCTTTTTGGCCCTGACTCCTAGTGTAAAGCAGGCCTAAAAGTATTGGGTACTTACTTGCAACCATCAAGGTATATTTGGATAATGGTGCATTCACACTTGATGTTAAATCCATGTTAAATGAAAATCTAGGTGTTGGCATCCTAGGTGGCACTCAATGTTAAATGGGCGATAGCTTAACGTTAATGGAAAAAGCGAATGTTAGTTTAATTATAAAATCTTCACTATAAGTAAGTTCAAGTCTTAAATGACTAGTATGGTGTTTAAGGGACTCAACACTAGAGTCCCTAACACCAAGTGTGAACAGACCTTAAGAAGATTATTCTTTTCTCCCTTGATTTAAAAATTCAACCAAAGAGGAATCTTTGTTTTGCCTTCTTTTCTCTCCCTTACTGTTTTCTTGATACCGTCGGTAGTACGGGCGGAGTGCAATTACGGGTACCCATTCCATCAATTCTTGTCGTCCAAACTTGGCCTTATCAGCACTTGGAAGTTGGCAGCTATAGAGCAAAGAAACGAAAGGCCTGGCCGCAGTTACAAACTGACAGATTGTGTCTGAGAGTTGCGAGACTTCTTCACGAGAGGGATACAAATTACTGAGCTCACAACAAAGCTTCGTTTGCAATTAGCAGGTTTTACGTTGACTGGTGCAGTGACGAGGTCCAGATCATCTGTCATTTGACGTGTGGATCCATGGACAAACCAAAGAGAATCTGGAAGGCGATGCTGACCTTGTTGATTGCAGTGCTGGAAGCTCTAGTGTGCACTCTCTCCAGTGCTCCAAGCGTGTGGGCTCAAATTCACGGTTTGTTTTACATTAATACACACCGTCTCTGATTTGTACGCCCCTTTCGTGGAGTTTGTAACACTCCTGTTCCAGGATAAAAACTTGATTTCGGTTTCCTTATATGCCTGTATTGTTTCTTGAACATGAAATGGAAAACTGACGTTACTAGCGACATAGGAAGCTATTAAAAGAAAGGCTTCAACTAGTGTTTTTGGAATTCTTTGCCAAGACGCGCATCCTAGTATTGTTGACGAAGCATTGGTTCTTGATCTCGGAACGCTGTCCACACAGTGATTTCAAGCCTATCATCCAACTGCCCTGCTTGAGCCAAAAAACGCTTACAGAACTAGCGAAAATTTCTTAGTGTAGTTGGAGGGCACTTACAAAGGTAAGACTACCTCCGCTGCCAGGGAGGCAGGATCTTTCTTTTTTAGCAAGCTTCCTACACTTCATAAGGTTCCTCGCCAGTTCTTGACGTGCGTTAAGGTTCTCACACGGGGACGTAACCGGGATTCGGAATCCACTCTAGGCTCTGCCTCTGACAGACTCCTCATTCTGGTAACGCCTCCGGGCCTTACCTACCACTTAAAATAGGGCGTCAATGAAACAAGGTGCGAATTATCGACTGCCAAACTTGGTGGCAACTTGCAAAGTCTAGCGTAACCAGATGTCTAGTACGTATTTCAAAGAGTCAGGGATCTGATTCAGCTGTGTTATCTCAAAGGTCGGACACTTCAGTTCTTAGTGGTCACCATGTGGGTAGCCTTTCATAGTCCGAGTATAAAATTCTGAAAGCTTTGACTCTTTTTCTT
>Ga0209208_10013845_pt1 | contig 10009 bp, 6 predicted proteins | sample S1TSphfallax_3_FD_187694 | JGI IMG/M metagenome (GOLD analysis project Ga0209208, IMG submission 187694) | Host-associated microbial communities from peat moss isolated from Minnesota, USA - S1T2_Fd - Sphagnum fallax MG (SPAdes) (version 2) | ecosystem: Host-associated > Plants > Peat moss >... | reverse complement strand
AAATTTGAATTCCAAATTATTATTTTGCATTCTTGAAATTAATATTTCAATTCAGAAAATTATTAATTGATTTTTAAAATGGACATTTTAATTTTGAATATTATTACTTGAATATGAAAATTGACATTTCAAATCTGAAATTTGTTATTTAACTTCAAAAACCTTATTAGATCTAAAAACTAATATTTGAATTCTGAATTACTATTTTGGAATTCAAATTTATATTTTAATTCAAAAAAAATTGACTGAGTTTTAAGGGCTCTGTCTACTAGAATCCATAATAAATCACTTTTATAAATGATTATGTTTATTAAATATAAGTTACACTAAATAATTATTTTTATAACATAGATTTGTATATTTTATAATTTATATTCTTACACTAGAAGAAATTAAATTAATGTAATTACTTCAGATAGGAATTAATTAGTATGTGCATAATTATTTTCTAATTGAACACACTCTGGAATTTATAACTTCACACTTGAATTAAAAATTTGAAAAAATTATAGTGTAATTTAAATAGTTGTTTGACTGAATTTAGTTTCACGAATAATTATATAATATTATTATTTTAAAAAAAATTATGTGATTAATCATCTATGATAAATATTTTATAGTAATTTTACAGTAATTATGAAAATTAATGTTATGTTTAACAAAATATTTTATTTATAGTTAATAATTACCAAAAGAAAAAAATTACTTGACCTCCAATAATTTTTACAAAAAAATGTAATTATATAATAATTAATGTAATTAGTTGAATAATTTTTTAAAAAATTCCTGTAAGAATTTACTTTCTAATAATAATTGTTCATGCATTACTTATAATTTTAACATAAATATTTAAAATAGTTAAAATTTAAATTATAGTCATTAAATTATTTTTAAATTAATTATAATATATATACTTCGATCAGATTCTTTAAAATAATATATTTAAAAATATATATTCTAGTTATTTAATTATTTATGAATTATGTATTAATAACTTGTGAATAACTAGATAGGTAATTTATTAAATATTAAGAAGTTATTTTTTATTTTAGTAATTGATAATGAATATTAAATATTTGTAGTGTATAATTTATAATTTAAATATATGTATATTTAGTCATTATTAATTCATTGATTATCTAATTATTTAGTATTTGAATTGTTTAAAAATTTAAAAACTAAGAAAGTAAGGCATGAAAAAACTTTTGGAATTACAATTTACTTTGTGAGGAAGTTGCAACTTCAAAACTTATCCCATATTGTTTATTCTTCATTCCTATTTTGAACAATATATAAATAAAGGGGTGTGGTCATCTAATTTCACATTAAAAATTTTGTGCACATGGGATGGGTTAAAGAAAAAGTTCAGCCCAAAACAAAACAATAAATTATGCACATTTCTAAAATACTTACCTTCCCAACCTATTTATCTATCCAGCTAGGTAGGTACCTAGTGTGACATACACATCTAAGTTGACCTATGTACTTACCTACTTAATTTTTTACCTAAGTAGGTAGGTTGGTATGTAACCTAGGTTTGTAAACACCTATTTATGTACCTACCTAGGTACCTACCAACCTAATATTAATATTTTTATTAAATTATTTTTTAATGTCACGTGGCATATTTACATTGGACCATGTGTCATAATATAATATCATCCAAGTATTTGATTTGAATGTCTTAGATTATTACAAAATAATAATTATTATTATATTTTTAATAATTAAATATTAAGACATTTGGCAACACATCATTTGCCCTCAATTATGACAAAAATAGGTGCATCTTAGTTGCATGTGACAATACGTATACAATGGAGTCAAAGGATGAAATGCATTTGTTAACTTTTTCTTTCATACAATACCCTTTGTCATTTGCGACTAGTTTATCACATGCGACTTGTCTTAGGCGACTAAAGGGATTTTAGTTACAAAATGTCCCTTGTGTTTAACATTTCGTCACAAAGACTAGTAAAAAACACATGTTTTTCTTCTAGTGTTATGTCTTTAACTCAACATTTTTTGTCTCGTCCTGGAATTAAAGTGTCGATAACTTTATTGACTCGATCATTTTGTTTTCTAACAAATTTTTGTCTAAATATGGTGTTATGTTACTTTTCCATGTCAATGACTTTTCCATGCTGAGGATATCTAGTCTTTCCTAGAGAACTATTTTTTGAAGATTCGAATGAAGTGGATTGTGATAAATAATCTTCAACAAACAAACAATGAAGACCTATCAAAGGTATTGATTTTTCTATGTGCTTGCCTTTGATTCAATTTTTGGTTGTGTTTATTAATGTTTTGTTGAGCTTGGGGGTGGATAACATTTTGTCTATCATCCTAAGGTTGGGAGGAGAGCTCTTGTTAAACTATAATATGTAAAAGTTTCCTTTCGCATTGCAATTGCAATTTCTTTGCACAATATGTTGGTTGCCAACTTGGATTAATTCACTAGATGGTGAATTTCATTTTCTTGTGTTGTGTGTATTCACATTGCAATTTGGTGTACTCTAATTTGTAAAGCATTTTGCAATCTCATATAATAATCTTACATCTAATATTTTGACTTTTTTTTGTGTTTGTATGTATAAAAACTATAATTTGTGTTTGCATCTATGTTTCATTATTTGTGTTACACTAAAACCTTAAATCATTTGAAGTTCATTGGACAAGGTCTTGCTATCAATATTCTCATTGTTCCCTTCTTTTTTAATTTTATTTTGATTTTTAAATGTTTTGTGCCTTGGCGTCCATCTTCATATATATTTATTATACATTGACATCTTCTCAATATTATCTTGCATAAGACATCCTCCAATAAACCCTTCCCAAAGGGAATGGGAAATCTACAATTTATATTGAATTATTAGCCACATCAATTTATTTTAAGATGTTTTACTCATGTCTTTTTAGTTAAAGCATATTGAATATTTTAATTTACATGAATTGTAATTTCTATCAAGATTTAAACAAATCATCTTTTCTTGGCATTTGAAAAGCTTCCCCACTTGAGATAGTACTTGTGATTATGTAATTGTGTGTTTTGTTAAATGCAATTCATGAACAAGTTATTCCTCTCATCTATTCATTAACAAAAGAATAATTCATTCCCACCATTCTTTTCATTATTCTTCAATTTGGACTAACTATAAGCCATACATGGATATTCAAAAACTAAAGAAATTCTTTTATAAGATTTTTTTTTGCAAATACTATTTTAGTGTTGTTTAAGATGGTTTTATCCAAGTTGCTAGATTAGTCGACTATCGGGTTTTATCAAAGGTAAGTTCTAGGTATGTTTATGGTGTTTTAATATTAAACCATCTAAATGAATGAAAACACCATAGTGCGTTATACAATAAAATTTCTTAGGGATAGAGATATTTGCAAAGATCATAAGTAAGGATTTTATTCCTTTAATTATGTCTTTATTGTCCTCACAATGAAATTAAAATATTTTCTTCCTAACATACAATTCCTAGCATCCATTGAAAAGCCTACTCTATAATCAATTTCTAGCCAATTTTTTGCACATGGTTTCTTGCTTGCCCCATACGCTAGTTTCAATACATAGTTCCTCTAGTTTTGAATTCTTGGATGTTGACTTGTGTGATTGTTGGACTTTCATTTTCCCTTGCTTAAAACAAGAATTTCCACATCCCATTTCTCCTTCCCATTTTTATCTTTCCTGATTCTATTTTCAGTAAAGGACCACAAGTGGGGGACAACATGGTTAGGTGTCTCAAAAGTGGCATTTGAAAGTCCATAATTTAACACTACAAACTCTTTTGCAGTTTTAACAATTACCAAACCATAAATCCTATCATTATCCTTTATGTTTTTAATCATAAATATTAATAAACCAACCTATGATATCTTTAAACATGTGATTGATCAAAAAATCCATGCAAAAGATTAAAAAATTTAATGTGAAATGGACTTCCAAGGATAAAATTTATAACAATCACGTCACTCAATTTTTTCAGAAAATATATATTAGGAAAATTTTAATGCACTTTACTAATCAACTCTTCATTTGATGATGTTTTTATTTTTAGTTTTTATTTTGACACTACTTTGATGTATTTTTGGAGTCCGCATTTTTCATTTTCTCTTTGTGACAAACGTAGTGTTGTCATTTCAAAAGTTCATTATGAGTCCATAATTTTCTTAGATTTCATCCAATTTTTTAATGATGATTCCCATTAAAGTCTATGACAACATGAATAATTAAAAAATTGATAATGTTAATTTTGAATATGGTTTTAATTTTACATTTGTATGTAATCCAAAATAATTGCAAGTGTGATAATCCAAATAGTCCCCTTATTCATGCTTTCACCTAGGTTGAAATTACTTATAGAGTGTTATTTCAAAACCAACATTGTAGTTTCATCAGAACCAAAGGACAAACTTTTTCTTAGGCTTTTCCGGTGGGGTGAATAAATTTTCAAACTCTTATTCTTCAATTGCTCATCTTTGAATGATTCCCTTGCCAGTATATTACAATTGTTCATTCTAGGACTTATCTTCATTTCTTTTCCTAACGTCATGACCATTGGTAGACCCTTGCAATGTAACACATTTATCAATTAAGTTTGTCATGTTCAATGACTGCTTGAGAAAAAAAAATTGCAATCAAAACATGACCTCCATTTTTTTCATGAAATTAATATCAATATCCTTTCATAGGTACCTGCATTCTAATATCTTGATTTAGGTTATGGACCCTTGACCCAATAATGTTCCCAATTAACCAACCAACCAACTAGAGGTGAGTTTTTTGCTTTGAATTTTTTTTTTTTCAAATTCTGTTGAACAACAACTCATATGTTTCAATTCGTTTTACTTATGTTATGAATAATTCATTGTTCATAAACATCTTTTATCCAAGGTAGCCTTACAAACAACAAACAACATATATTTTAACGCCCATCAAAATCTTATGCTAGCAAACCACATATAGTTCCAAACCCATCCACATCTTTTGCAAGCTCTAAGTAAGCATCTCATTGTTGTCAATGTAATATTATCACGGAATGTATCTTTTCACTTGATTGGGTAGGTCATTTGACTTCATCATTCCACCATATGGGCATGTCTCATAGTCTTCCTCCTCCACCTTGCTACTAATTATATTAGCCTCCACTAACTAGTCCATTTCCCTGCTATAAGTAAGTACTAATGTTTCATAGGGAACACATATTTAATTAATTTCGGACTTTGAAAAAGTCCAAAAATAAAAACAATTAATTTTGAGAATGTAAAGTTAAATAGAATAACGTCTTCAACTTGGCAGGCACCAAACAAAATGTTGCAATGACAAATATTCATAAAAATGTTTTTCACCATTAGAATAATTAACAAACATGATAATAGAGAAACCTGGTCGCCACCAAAATTTAAGAACTAAAAGACTTTAAAAAGAGGGGTGCATAATTAAAGCATTGCATAACATCATCAAGTAAACAATTTAGTGGCAAAATCAAATAACACAATTTGAAATATCCACTAAATTTTATGTCATTGAATTTTGCAAAATATCAACAAAAGAATTTACAATACCTAAAGTTATTGTATTTCATAAATCGTTGGTGGACCATTGAACATAAAAGCTTGGGGGGCACTTAGTAATTGAAAAGAATTATTTATTAGAAAATAAAATCATCTGGTGGCCACCAATGGGTATAATAGTCTTAGCTTGAAAGGTATTAAGACATATACATTAAACATTTAACCTTGAGTAGGAAGAAATTTGCTTATTATGAAATATAAAATATGAATTTCACCCTCTAGAGTTGTCAACCAAAATAAACCTTAAGTGCATGAAAAACAATGATTATCAATTTATTGATTTTATACAAATACATTGAGTAACAAAAATTATCTTGCCATCCATCTTAAAATTCAGAATATGAGCTATTGAAATTGAAATTCCATTCTACAAGCAACCAAAAATTCAAGAATCATCTAACCTTTAAACCAATAGTCAAATATGCAACTACACCCTTCACCTTTCTAAATAGATAACCCGGTCAATAACATGATTTTCTTTCAATTAAAACTACAAATGCCTTCATGCAGTTTACAAACAAAGACTAGAATAATTGAAATTTCCCCAAACTATAAACCTCATACTAGCTAAATATAAAATAAAAATAGATAACTAAACCAATGTGAAATGAAAGACATGGAAAATGTAATTGAAACAAGAAAGGTTTTAGGGTTTACATAGGATGTTACTTAAAGGAAGTTGCACTATTACCAGATCCTCATTTGAACTACCTTCAAATTGCTTGAAGCAAGAATAAGATGGATATTGATAACTAAATGGCGGCTTCAAGAACATGACTACAAAATGGGTGTAAACCGTGTGTACAAAAGGCAAACCCTTCAATGCCATCCACAACTAAAATGCAAAGTCTAACCATTGCACCTTGTTTTTAGATAACTCACATCCTTTGAATGGTTCAAGAAACAATCCATTCCATTTAGGATTTTAAAAGGCCTTGCTAGGTTCATCATTAATGAACAATGTTTGATCCTTGTCCCAATAAAATAGATCTTTGCAAGCAAAGTGAACTGAATCCAAGTCTTTCAAATAGTAATAAACTTTGTGTGTGAGCTTACCCATTGTTACAATGCATTGCAAACATCCCCAAACAAACACAGATTGATCAATGAGAGTTTTGGGCATCAACAAAGGTAGAATTTCAAGGGCATCTTCTAACCACATACAAAACCAAATAACAATGTAAAAATGTTCAAATGCTTAAGAAAAGAAATCATGTACTCCAACATGAATGTCCAACTTGGAAATGTTTAAATTTTTCCTAGTCCTTCATCGAGCCCTTTGAAGAAAGGCACATTTTGGAAAGTAACAAAAGACACCATTGACACTAAAAATGAAGAGTTTTTTAGTTGTGCTAGATTGAGGTCGAAAAGTTTGAATCCGCCTCTTTGCATTAGAAAGAGAAACATCATGCACCTACCAAAAGGAAGAAAGGTTAAAGCAAAGAAAAATTCAAGATTGAGTAAAATCTTCCATCCTTTTCATATGAGATGTTAGTCCAACATATAATTTACAAAAGTTAAATTGATTTCAAAATCTAGAAGGATAATTTTGACCATGAATTAAGTAAGAACATGGACTATGAGGCCTACTTCAAGATTGATATCTTGAAAATGGAGTAGGCCTTTCACATGGGGTATAGGGAAGGGGACAAGGTTTTTTATTTGTCTCCAACGAGCTGGAAAGGGGAGGAGTAGGATGTTTCATTACATAGTGGAACACAAGATGAACATTAGGTTGTTGAAGATGAGCGATTTGAAAAGGTGTTGCGAGAAGACCTAAACTTGGTGCACTTCTCTAACAAGATGTTTTTTATGTGGGACTAGAACCACCGCATCTAGGCTTGGATGCCATACATTAACATATTGCATAGTGATGATCCATCTTGGAACGTATTTGTAGATTCTATTTTACTCAACATTTCTAAAGGGCTTGTGGAGCTACTCATAGCCATGATTGACTTGAACAAGTAAAACCTCTTCATTTTGATTGATTCCTATAAACATGTTTTTTTTTCTCTCCAGGTTTTGATTTTTTGAATTTTTGTTTACGGCGTTGAGTTCAATTATGTCAAGCCAAGCTTGGTGCATGAGTTGTTTCGAATTCAGGGGATTGGAATAATACCCTTGAAGCAATTCAAGAATGTTTTACTAATAGAGGTCTACAAGAAATGGGAAAGCAAGGAAGACCTGGCATTCCCTAACATCGAAGGCCTTTTTTGATTATATGTACAAAGTAATTGTATTTCCATTTATAACATAATATCATCTCTGTACAATTTTATTTTTTGGAATGATCTTATTGAGACTTCATGCATGCATGTTTTACTTGTAGAAGGAGGTTGTAGCTGCTACAAATATGGTAGTCAAGTTTTATTGTGAAGACATTCCCCAAGAAGGTGACAAATCTCCTATAAAGATGCAAGAATTGATAGAGAAGGCAATGGAACAAGTGAGAAAGGAACATTACTTGGCTTTCTGTAAACATCTCCTTGTTTGTGATCTGGGTTTTGGGATCGAACATTTGTAGGAAATTCAAGCCCACTATGACAACAACCCTGAGCCTAAGATGTAAACTGAAAAAATTTAGATGCTCATGTATTCTATTGTGAGTAAGGAGCAACAATTTCTTGGTTGAAGAAATGGAATGAATTTTGAGTTCTAAGGGAAGCTAAGAAGTTCCCAAAATAGGGTTTCTTGGATGCTCAGTTCGACAAATGGTTGCACGAGGCAACAATTTTGTACCAGGTAAGTCTTTATACTTCCTTGCATGGATTTCCATTTTCAATATGATGTCCACTTTCTGCCTATTCTTACTACCATCGGTTTTTGCAGCTTGAAGTTGAGGCACTCAAGCTATACACTGCCATGATCTTTGACCTCAAGCTCATGGTGAAAGACGTCCATGGCTTAATGACATTGTAGGAATATATTCGACATTGGAAACCTGAGGTTTAAGAGACTTGTTTTTTTTTTAGAGTTCAAGCTCAAGGATGGCATTTGTCATAACAAAACTTGGGAGCAACAATCTAGAGGAAAAGGAGGCCCTCAAAAGAATTCTTTATAAGTGAGAATTCAAACCTTGATCTTTGTGTTTATTCTATTTCTATGGTTTTTCTTGCACTGCATTAGGATTCATTCAATCTTAAAGATGATGAGATTTCTTATCTAATGTTTTCCTCAAATTTTTTTACCATGTTTTGCTCCTGGGGGTGCTATTGATGAGCTCCCCCATATGCTTTGGACTTGGTGAGATCCAAAAGTAGAGAACACCATGTATCACAAAGGCCTCCTCAAGGATTGATCGCCATACCACCTTGAAGACTATGGTTGGTACATTGAATGCCCCCAAGATTGTACCCCTCCATTTGAGGTTGTGCTTCAAGAGAGCCATGAGCCCAACTTCCAAAAAAAGCTCGCAAGCTCTAGGGGTTCAAATTTATAAGCAAGCAAGAAAAAATGTGCTACAAAGGGGAAGGGGGAAAAGGCAATTCCTTAAGAGATTGTGGAGCTTTCAAAAGATGTGACAATGGTTGATAATGAGGTCACAACCTCAAAGAAGGATTTCAATGACCTCCTTGAAGGAATTGAGAAGAGAAATTCTAGTAGACACCTTGACTTGTCACTAGAAAGTCATCGCCCATCTTCATTTTGGTTCGATTTTTCTTTTGGAGCTTTAGGGAAATCATCAAGTTTCAATTTGCTAAAAGGTCATCGACCATCGTCATTTCAGCGAAAATTGTTTCTGGTTCGAACAAAAAGACCATTTGGATTCCACAAAAAGGTGATGCATCTTTCATGATCTTTTTTGGTGTCCTCACAAATGCAAATTGGAAAGTGGCCTCCCGAACATGCCATTTTCATCGACTACTTGACTTGTTATTTATGAATTCACAAGGGCTTGTTGATCTTGTGATTGGAGACATGCTAGGACGTGTTGGTGTTCCCATGGTGTCTTAATCTAAAGCTAACATTCTAAAGTGGAATCTTAAGGTCTTGCACTATGTGGACTTTGCTTTCATTTTTGTAGACAAGTTCCTGTCCCAAAGTGGTGCCATCCTCCTTTTCCACTCAGACAACCTTCGAATTCTTAAACAAATTAAAAAATTCTTGGACAATTACTCCATGTCAATCCAAATGAAGTGGGCAGTGGTGAATAGTCTCACTGAGGACCTTGGGTTGAAGGTATATCTCCCTTCCCATATCTTTTCCTTATTCATTTTGTTGTTGGTTTTCTATTGCAATCTTCAATGCCTTTTTCTCTTCTTGTAAACTCTACTGAATTGAGCTACATTTTTGGTGAGGAGCCCCCAAACTTTTGAATTTCAAACACCTACTTCTAGAATACTTGAATAGGGGATCAAGGTTGCGGAGGAAGATGTTATGTATAATTAGATTGATAGCACAACAATGAGAGTCTCAAGTTTGGGGA
>Ga0209208_10013844_pt1 | contig 10009 bp, 7 predicted proteins | sample S1TSphfallax_3_FD_187694 | JGI IMG/M metagenome (GOLD analysis project Ga0209208, IMG submission 187694) | Host-associated microbial communities from peat moss isolated from Minnesota, USA - S1T2_Fd - Sphagnum fallax MG (SPAdes) (version 2) | ecosystem: Host-associated > Plants > Peat moss >... | reverse complement strand
TCTCCTACAAGTGTGGACGCACTGTAAAAAGTTGCAGCAACACTCTGGAGGCAACATCATGTCGTACACTCCCCGCTCCAGGAGACCCCTTCAGGCTCTCCTTTCTTTATCCCTCGGCGCAGCCGCCTTCACCACGAGCGCCCCATACCTTTACGCACAGAACAGCTTTGGCAACATCGTCGGTACCGTGACCGACACGACCGGGGCTGATGTGCCCGGAGCCACGGTCGTGCTCAAGAATGTCGCAACCAACGAGACGAAGACCACCACTGCGGGCAGCGCAGGCACGTACAGCTTCCTGAACCTGAATCCTGGCACCTATTCGGTTACCGTGAAGGATGTGGGCTTTCAAACGCTCACCAAGAGCCAGATCGATGTGACGATCGGCGGCACAGCACGCGTGGACGCGGCACTCCAGGTGGGCGACGTCAACCAGTCAGTGACTGTCGAAGCCACTTCGGTTACCCAGTTGGATACGGAGACGTCGACCCTCGGAGGCGTTGTCGAGGGCCAGCAGGTGGTCGAGTCGCCGCTGAACGGCCGCGACGTCAATAACCTGCTGGACTTCATCCCGGGCGTGGTTCCCGGACCCTACACCGGCGGCAGCACCTTCGCCAACGGGGGATCGGGCAACTTCCAGGCCGGCGGACAGACCCAAGCGATCACCTACGGCGACTACCAGATCGGCGGCGGGTTCAGCGGTCAGAGCCTGTTCTTCGTCGATGGCGTGCTTTCCAACATCCCCGAGAACAATGTGAACTCCATCGTTCCGACGCAGGATTCGGTGCAGGAGTTCCGCGTCTCGACCAACAACGTGACGGCGGAGTTCGGCGGGTTTGCAGGCGGCGTGGTGCAGATTTCTACGAAGCAAGGCACCAACCAGTTTCACGGTTCCACCTACGAGTACTTCCGCAACACGGCGCTGGATGCGAACGACTGGTTCAGCAACCACGCCGGCCTGCCCCGGCCACCGCTTCACCAGAATCAATTCGGCGCGAACATCGGCGGCCCGCTCATCAAAGACAAGCTGTTCTTTTTCTTCAGCTTCGAGCGGGAGACGCTGACCTCCGGCGGATTGGACACAACCACCGTGCCTACGACGGCAGAACTCGGCGGCGACTTCTCGGCCCTGACCGCAAGTGCCCGTTCCGCGCAAAATCCTACGGGACAGCTCCTTTACAGCCCGACCACCGGTGCCCCGCTGGCCGGCTGCGACGGAACCACTCCAAACGTAATCTGCACGGCTACGACTCCGCTGGATGCGACGGCATTAAAGATCTTGCAACTCGAGTCTCCGGTACCCACCAATGGGAATCTGACCAACAACTATATTGCGAACGCGCCGATCGAGGGTTCCCAGAACCAGTTCGACGCGCGGGTGGACTACAGTCCGACCAAGAAAGATCAGCTCTTCCTCAAGTACACGTTCTGGAACCCGCACAACGGGCCGAGCGATCCGCTGCATAACGACACCGGAGCGGGTCCGACGGGCAACACGACCACCGAGGCCGTGGTTGGTGACAATCACGTCTTCAATCCCACAACGCTGGCGGACTTGCGGCTTTCCTACCTGGAAAACTACAACTTCCAAGTTCCGCTCTCCAATGGATTCAACCAGAGCTCCATCAATCCCAACTACGGGACGCTGCAGAGCGAACAGGTGAACAACCACCAGGGTCTGCTGCCCGGCCTCGGCGTCGGCTACGGCATAGGCGCGGAGCTTTCGCAGCTCTACTGGCTGAATACGGCGTACTCCATCAACGGCAGCATCACCAAGGTGAAGGGGCGGCACACCATCAAGGTGGGCGGCATGGGACGCCAGATCCTGTGGACGTCGTTCTCCAACAATCAGGGGCTTGGCCTCAGCGCGTCGAATGGGTTTACTGCCTGCCCGACGGCCACCTGCGGCGCGGCGTTGAACAGCGAGACCGGCAATGCGCTGGCTTCGTTCCTGCTGGGCATTCCCTCCGGCGTGGGCATCACCGAAGTGGGCACGACCCACTCGTTCCTGCACTCGTATGGCTTCTACGGCATCGACACCTTCCAGGCGACGAACCGGTTGACCCTCAACCTTGGTCTTCGCTGGGATCAGCCGGGATCGTACTCGGAAGACAACAACCTGGATACGGTGTTGCAGCCCAATCAGGCGACCTCGTTGCCGGCCTACACGAATCCGGTGACTGGCGCTTCGATGCCGACAGTCGGCGGCCTGGCGTTCGTCGCGAGTCCGCAGTACTCTTCGCGCCGTGAAGAGGCTCTGCACTGGAAGCTGTTCAGTCCTCGCGAGGGCTTCGCCTATCGCATTGACGACAAGACCGTCATGCGCGGCGGCTACGGGATCAACTTCCTGCCGGCCGAATTGACCGCAGACGGACCGGGCAGCGCCTCGATCAACTCCTCCGGCACGGGCATCAACAACAACGTGGGCCAGCCCCTGTTGACCACGGTGGACAATCCATTCCCCAACGGCATCAACCTGCCCGCGGGCCGCAGCCAGACCGCCCTGAACCAGTTGCTGGGACAGACCATCAGCTCGCGCCTCCCGAACCAGGCCTACGGGACCGCACAGCAGTACAACTTCGGTTTCGAGCGTTCGCTGGACAAGCACTCGGTGCTGACGGTCGCCTATGCCGGAGCTCACGGATCGCACCTCGTTCTCTCGCAGGGATATACCGGAACCGGCTTGAATCTCGATCAACTGCCTGACCAGTACGATGCCATTGGCGGCGCGCCGCCGCAGCTCAACGCAGGGGGCGTGACCGTGGTTCCAGGCACAGGACTGTTCACGGCGGAGAAAAATCCGTATGCAGGTCTCCTAAGCGCAGGCACGACGCTGGACCAGCCGACGGTCTACGAGGGTTACCTGCTGAAGCCGTACCCCCAGTACGGTGCAGTGGAGCAAAGCGTGCCACGCTACGGCGCTTCGTCCTACAACGCGTTGCAGGTAACCTACAAGCGGACGTTCATCAACAACGGCATCGTGCAGGTCGCTTACACCTATGCCAAGCTGCTCAGCAACACGGACAACACCAGCAGCTTCGACGACGACCAGGGCGGACAGGGCGTCGTGCAGGACAACACCAACCTGGCCAAGGAGTGGTCGCTGAGCCTGCAGGATCTGACGCACAACCTGGTCATCAACTACGGCTTGGACCTGCCATTCGGACGCAACGAGCAGTTCCTCAACCATGCGAATGGCCTGGTGAACGCACTGGTCGGAGGATGGCGGATGGCGGGCATCACCACGTTCCACAGCGGTGTGCCCATCGCGATCCAGACCGGCGGCAACGATTACACCAACTACCTCGGCTTGTTTGGCGCGGGTCCAATCCGTCCCAACCAGGTTCCTGGCTGCACCAAGAATGTCGGCGGTTCGCAGCAGAGCAAGGTCGACCACTGGATCAACCAGGCGTGCTTCACGCTGCCGGGCGAATTCGCCTTCGGCAACGAGTCCCGCGTGGATGGACAGCTCCGCAGCGCCGGCGCAGCCAACTTCGACGTCTCGGCAAGCAAGGTCTTCAAGGTGTATGAACGGGTGACCGGCAAGCTGAGCGTGGAAGCATTCAACCTGTTCAACCGCGCGCAGTTCGCTGCACCCGATAGCGGTTTGACGGATGGAACGATCGTTACCAACCCGACCACCGGCGCAACGCTTTACGGCTCGAACTTTGGCGTCGTAACCCGTCAAGCCAATCCGGCCCGCGAGCTGCAACTCGCGGCGCGGTTCACCTTCTAACTGCCATCAACCGGGCGCACCGGCAGAGACCCTGCCGGTGCGCTTCCCCTTTTCACCGATCCGTTGAGTGATTACCTGTTCGTGTAACGTTACGAAGAAGCATGAGGGAGCAAGATGCATCGTTCACGCCCGTCGCGCCGTACCTTTCTGCAATCGTCCGCTGCCGCAGCCATGTTGGTCACTCTGCGCTGGCCCTCAGTCGCGCAGACCGCGTCAGCCCTCGAGCAGAAGCTTGCCGCCGAGCCTGAGCGGCCGCAGTTTCACCTGCTGCCGGCCAAGAACTGGATGAACGATCCCAACGGACCCATCTACTTCAACGGCAATTACCACATGTTCTTCCAGTACGACCCGCTCGCCGCCGTGTGGGGCGATATGAGCTGGAACCACGCCATCAGCAAGGACATGCTGCATTGGACCCATCTTCCCGTCGCCATGACGCCCACGCCCGACAGCCCCGACTCCTTTGGCGTCTTCTCCGGCTCGGCGATCCAGGTCGGCCAGCGCGTCTATGCCGTCTACACCGGCACCAAGGAGAGCACGCCCGAGCTCGCGACCATTCGCGATGGCTCGAACAAGATTCAGGAGTCGCAGTGCCTCGCCTGGTCCGACGACCCCAAGCTCATTACCTGGACCAAAGATCCCAATCCCGTTATTCCCCGCCCGCCCGCGGGACTCGACATCACCGGCTTCCGCGATCCCTCGGCCTGGAAGCAGGGCGACTGGTACTACATGACGGTCGGCTCGGGCATTGCGAAAGCCGGCGGCTGCGTGCTGCTCTATCGCTCGAAGGACCTCAAGACGTGGCAGTATCTGCACAAGCTGACCGAGGGCAAGTGGAACGGCATCCCGACAGCGAATCCCTGCGACGACGGCCAGATGTGGGAGTGCCCGGAGTTCTTTCCGCTCGATGGTGGCCATGTGCTGATCTACTCCACGCTGGGCAAGGTCTTCTGGCAGTCGGGAGCGTTCGACGAAGCGGCCATGACCTTCACCGGCACCAAGACGGGGCTGCTCGATCTCGACGCCTTCTATGCGCCCAAGACGCAGCGCGACGCCGAGGGCCGGCGCATTCTGTGGGGATGGGTCCCCGAGCGCCGCTCCGACACCGCGATGAAGGAGGCCGGCTGGTCGGGCATGATGAGTCTGCCGCGCGTGCTCTCGCTCGATCCCGATGGAACCCTGCGGATGAAGATTCTGCCGCACGCCGAGTCGCTGCGCGACGGCTCGGTGAAAGCGGTCTCGGCCGACGGCGAAAAGACGTTGACCCTGGCGAAGGCGAACGGCGAGTTGCTCTGCTCGGGCGAGACGAACAGCCCCATGGAACTCACGCTGGGCTACGGTTCCACCGAGCTGCTGCACATCAGCTACTCGCCGGAAAAGCACGCCTGGACCACCGACGGCCATGAGATTGCGCTGGAAGCGAACGACCAGCCCATCCTGCACGCCTATGTCGACGGATCGGTGATCGAACTGATCGTCAGCGAGCGGATTGGCTACACCAAGCGTTTTTATTACACAGACAGCGTTGCGCCCAATATCATGGCGACCGTGAAGGGTTCGGGCATCAAGGCGCAGGCATGGAAGATCAAGCCCATCTCGCCCAACCGCCTGACCACCCCCGCCAGCGCGTAATCTACGAAAGACCTTAGGGAGAGACTGTGAACGGATACCTTGTGAAGGCCACCGCCGTCGGCGCATTGGGCGGCCTGCTCTTCGGCTTCGACACCGCCGTCATCGCCGGCACCACGCAGCAACTGACCGAGATCTTCCACCTGACGCCGACCACGCTCGGCCTGACCGTCTTCATCGGGCTGGTGGGAACCGTCATCGGCGCGATGGGCTCGGGCGTGCTCGGCCAGAAAATCGGCGGACGCGAGGCGCTGCGCATCATGGCGATCCTCTACACGATCTCAGCCATCGGCTGCGCGTTCGCGTGGAACTGGGATGTGCTGATGGTCTCGCGCTTTGTCGGCGGACTGGGCATCGGCGGTTCGTCGGTGCTTGGCCCGGTGTACATTGCGGAGCTGGCGCCGGCCAAGTGGCGCGGACGCATGGTCGGCCTCTTCCAGATCAACATCGTGGTCGGCATTCTGCTGGCGTACCTGTCGAACTACATCATCACCACCCAGAACCTGGGCGCGCTGCAATGGCGCTGGGAGTTCGGCGTCGCCATCGTGCCGTCGATCCTCTTCCTGGTGATGCTCTACGGCATTCCCCGCAGCTCGCGCTGGCTGGTGACGACCAACCGCACGGACGAGGCGCGGCAGGTGCTCGAGATGATGGGCTCGCCCGACTCGCAGGCCGAGCTGCAGGAGATCATGGACTCCATCCACATGGAACGCGGCGCAAATCGCGAGCCGCTGTTCAACGGTAAGTACAACCTGCCGATCTTCCTTGCGATCACCATCGGTCTGTTCAACCAGCTCTCCGGCATCAACGCGATTCTCTACTATTCGAACTACATCTTCGCCTCGGCCGGCTTCAGTTCGAACTCGGCTGCGCTGCAGACGGTGGGCGTCGGCCTGGTCAATCTGCTCGCGACGTTCCTCGGCATGAGCCTGATCGACAAGCTCGGCCGCAAGACGCTGCTGATGATCGGCGCCATCGGCATGACGTTTGCGCTCGCCGGCGTTGCGGCCGTCTTCTACACGCACGCACATCAGGATCTGCTGGTGTGGTTCCTGGTGTTGTTCATCATCTTCTTCGCCATCTCGCAGGGTTCGGTCATCTGGGTCTACATCGCGGAGGTCTTTCCGTCGCGCGTTCGCTCCAAGGGCCAGAGCGTGGGCTCCTCGTCGCACTGGATCATGAACGCGCTGATCGCGGGCGTGTTTCCGCTGATCGCGGCACGTTCGCAGGCAGCGCCGTTCATCTTCTTCGCGGCGATGATGCTGCTGCAGTTCTTCGTGGTGCTGTTCTTCTACCCGGAGACCAAGGCGCGCTCGCTCGAAGCGATCCAGGCGCAGTTCGGCATTCACTAAACTGCGCGTGGGCCTCGGGCATTCCCTCGGCGGCTAAAGCCGCAAGGCTGTAGTTCGGCTTGTGGCGGGACTCAAGTCCCGCCCTTTCAAAACCGGTCGTTGTTGAGAGTGGAGGCGCATGAAGATTGGCATCAGCGCGTTTGCGTGGACCGGACCGTTTACTGCGCGGCACCTTTCTTTGGTGCCGAAGGTCAAGGAGATGGGCTTCTCCATCTTCGAGATCGCCATGTTCGATCCCGCGGAACTGAACGTGCAGGCGATTCGCCGGGAGTTCGCGCAGAGCGGTCTCGCCTGTACGATCTGCGCCATCCTTCCACCGGGAATCAACCCCATCGATCCTGATCCGCAGGCTCGCGCACGCGCACGCCAACACTTGGCGAGGTGCATCGAGACCGCCGCAGAACTGGGCGCACACCTGGTCGGCGGACCCGTCTTTGCGCCGATCGTCTATCTGCCCGGACATCGGCCGACGACGGACGAGTGGCAATGGGCGGTGGAAGCCTTCCAGTCGATCACCGGGCTGCTCGACCAGGCCGGCATCACGCTCGCCATCGAGCCGGTAAACCGTTCTGAGACCTTCTTCCTCAGAACCGCCGCCAAGGCGAAGCAGCTTTGTGAAGCGGTTGGTCATCCACGCGTCGGGGTGACGCTCGACACCTTCCACGCCAACGTGGAAGAGAAGAGCCTGCCCGGCGCGATCGAGCTGCTTGGCCCGCTGCTCAAGCATGTGCATGCCAGCGAGAACGATCGCAGTCTGCTGGGCGTCGGGCACATCGACTTCCCTGCCATCGTTGAGGCGCTCACGCGGACGGGTTATGCCGGCGATCTCATCCTCGAAGGCTTCGGCTACTCGCCAGACGAGACGCAGGGGCCCGGATATCTTTGGGCGGAACAGAGTGTCTCGCCAGAAGAGCTCGCCACCAGCGGCCTCGCTTATCTGCAGACGCTCATCCGACCCACGCCTTGACCAGCTCTCCGCTGCCGCCGGTGACTGGGTCGATCTTCGGAAACGGTAGCGTCCGCATGCGCTCGATGGCCTGCGCGTCGGGCGCGGCGCGGCAGATATCCCAGTTCTGACCGGCCGGGTACGCCCCGATCACGAGAAAGCGGCTGTCCGCTTCGATCAGGCAGTGACCGGTGCCGGTCGGCAGCACGGCCACATCGCCCGCTTCGATTGAAACCTCATGACCGCCTTCGCCGCCGAGCATGATCCGCGCCTTGCCTCCGGCGAACCCCAGCACCTCATGTGCGGTCGAGTGAAAATGGTGGAAGGGATAGACCCCGTTGCGCCACTGCGCGGGCCACTGGTTGCGCTCGAACGCCGCTTCCATTCTCCCGGCGGCGTCGCCTGAGACGTCAAAGGCGCGGCGGTAGAGCAACACCGGAAGGTGTTCGTTGTTCGGCATCCAGCCATTGCGCGAAAGCTGCAGCCTCTCGACTTGCACCTTGCTCTGCGCTCTTGCCGCGCCGGGCAGTCCGAGGGCGGCTACGGCAACGCCAAACTCCCGTCGATTCATGCAAAACTCCTCGCTTGCTACGATGCTGCGGCACCATGCTTCGACACCTGGCGAGGGCTTTCCTCTGCAATCTTAGCCGTCGAAATTTTAATATTTATAAGGCGGTCGCTCGGATGTATGTTTGACCATCAAGTTGGTCCTGTCCTTGCAGCACGTTTTCTGCATCGGTATTCGTTGTGCCTGATCCGTCCCTCAGAAGTAACCATCGCCCTTTCACCGTTAGCGGCATGTGCAGCCAGCGGTCACGATCGGCAGCACACAGCCTGTTAATTTCAATTGCGAAACCTTGACGCCGTTTTTCCCTTGTTCTATCCGTAATCTAAGCTTTTGGAAGTGGCATTTGTTTCCAGATCAAGAAAAGTAACCGTTTTGTTTACCTCAGAGTTAACAGTAGATGTAACCAAAGAGTCGCTTAAGTGGGGTCCGGGAAATGCAAATTTGTGTTCAAACTCGGGTATGGTTGTGTGAGTCAGAAACCACTCGAATCCATCTCCACATGCCGCGGAAAGTAATCGGTCCTCGCCTTCTCACCACAGAGCTTTTGAACACGTGATGTTCGCAGCAGACGGACACACCCCCACGGAGCCGTAAACCATGATCGCTTCTCTCTCGAGGTATACGTTGAGCATTACCCCCGATCCTTCCCGCCAGTCCCTCGCCACGGCGATGGTGGACCTCGTGACCAGCCTCGCCCGGGCGCTTGTTGATCGTCCGGAAGAGGTGATCGTCGAAGCTGTCGACGAGGCAACGAGCACGCTGCTTAAGCTTCGCGTAGCCCCAACCGATCTGGGTAAGGTGATCGGAAAGCAAGGGCGCACCGCGCGATCGATTCGCACCATTCTGGCCGCGGCCAGCATGAAGGCACAACACCGGTTCGCGCTGGACATTCAGCAGGTCGGGGATGCGTCCGGAGCCGTGCGGGAGACAGTGTTTTCGGACGAAGACTAGTCCGCGTGAGAGACCCGCGTGCTGAGCTGCGATCCAGCGCCCTCCACGGATAAGCACCGCCTGCCCAGCGCTTTCGGAAGACCCAGGGTCTTCGTGCGTTTCCGTTCGACGCGCGAACTCATGCAGACCGGCGCTCATCAGCTTATCCTGTCTGCATGAGCTCCTCCGACTCGTCCACTTGGACCGTTCTCGCCCACCTGCTCCGTCCGCAAGGACGGAAAGGCGAGGTGCTCGCAGAGTTGCTGACCGACTTTCCGGCACGGTTCAGTCAGCGCGATCAACTTTTTCTTGCTCCGGTCGGCTTTACCGGGAGCGCGGCGGAGGCTCGCGCGATCAGCGTGACCGGTCATTGGCTGCCTGTGGGACGTAACCAGGGCCGCGTGGTGCTCGCGATCGCCGGCGTGGAGTCAATCGAACAGGCCGAGACACTTGCTGGCCTGGAGGTGGTCGTACCGACCGCTCACCGCATTGAACTCGATGGTGACGAAGAGTACATCGACGATCTGCTGGACTGCACCGTCTTCGACAAATCCGAGCGTATCGGCACCGTCGCCAGCGTTGACTTTCCGACGACCCCCGACGGAGCACGGCGGCTCACCGATGCCGCCCCCCTGCTGACGGTGCTGACCGCCGAAGGCGACGAAGTCCTGATTCCCTACGTCAGCTCTTTCCTGGTTTCGCTTTCCACCGCGGACAAACGCATCGACATGAATCTGCCGGCCGGTTTGCTCGACCTGAACCGGTCAAATTCCGGGTAAGCCCGCCATGCGCTTCGATATCCTCACCATCTTTCCCGGGTTCTTCGCCGGTCCCTTCGATCACGGCGT
>Ga0209208_10013843_pt1 | contig 10009 bp, 10 predicted proteins | sample S1TSphfallax_3_FD_187694 | JGI IMG/M metagenome (GOLD analysis project Ga0209208, IMG submission 187694) | Host-associated microbial communities from peat moss isolated from Minnesota, USA - S1T2_Fd - Sphagnum fallax MG (SPAdes) (version 2) | ecosystem: Host-associated > Plants > Peat moss >... | reverse complement strand
TAAAGCCTGCCGCCTTGAGCGTTACGCTACTCATATAGAACCCAATGAGATTTTGGGGTGGTAGATTATGCCATTTTTTTGACTGGATAACGTGACATAATCTTCTGGTGATGATCATACACTCCCCATTGTAACCAAAATCTCTTTTGAACGTATATATATATAAGGGGAAGGGTGCTCCTAAGGGCCTCCCTTAATTTGAGGGTTGTAGCCTTGAAGTCAGTTTCTTGATTATGTAGGCCCAAAATTTAGGGGAGGCTTGTGGGAGATGGGCCTTCCCGAAACAAAAAGCACAAAAGGCTTTTAAATTCAGGGGGTTGAAGGTCTGCTGCATGTGAACAGCCAAGGGCTCCTTGACATGACAAACTAAGCTTTTGTGCAGGAAGGTGTGTTCAAATCCACAACAAAAACCCTTGTAATGAAGCTTTTATGAAATCATTGAATCTACCAACTTAGACATTAATGTCATGGAATGGTCTTGCCCTTGTCCATTATGTTGGGTAAAGCGCCAGGCAAGCTCACATTATGTTGGGTGAGCCCATTACATGGAGCATTATGTTGGGTAAGCTAATGGGCATGTATGGTGCCTTACCCACCAGTACGATAGCCCATGTTAGAATGGGCTCTCCTGGCACCTTACGCAACATAATGGGCATGGGCCATACTACATTCCATACTACAAGTTGGAGAAGGGAATGAGAATAGGTACCTATATCCTATATAATAGGCTCCTAGTAATGTTGAAACGAATTCACTTTAGGTAGAAACCCTAACCAAACCCTAGTACGTAGGGTGTGCAGATAGATAAAGTGGTGCAGATTAAAGCGGTCCAGATTAGGCACGCTTTTTTCGCCGCAAGCGAATTCAGCGTTATCCTCAACGGTGCCGATCCGGAACCTTAGGACTTGGACGGCCGAGATTCCAGGCTACTCTGCCTGCAATAGCTCATTTGGCTGGGTGTTTCCAGCTCGACGAATCCAGAGCGTTCCTTGCTTATCATCGACGGTGACCGTTGACGGAACTCCGTAACGACCACAATTGCCATAGCAAGAGTGGCTCGGAGTTAGGTTCGGGAGGGTTTGAGCAGCGGCTGAAGAGAGAGCTGAGCTTGGGGAGAAAGACGACGGTCGCTGGCTCGAGTGGCTCGGAGTTAGGTTCGAGAGGTTCGGAGATAGGCTCGGGTGGGTTTCCTGAGCGGCAGAAGAGAGAGAAAGAGAGAGAGAGAGAGAGAGAGAGCAAGAGCTTGGCGAGGAAGACGACTCCCTTCGCTGCAGACGATAAAGCTAGCACCAAGGCTCGCGGAGGCTGGCGGGAAGGCAAAGGCGAGGAAGAAAGTATTGCACATCTGGGAAGTAAGGGAGGTCGCTCGCTCGCTCGCACGGAGTGAGAGGTTCTGGGAGTTGTTGCAGGCGAATATGGTGCTAGGGGATGTTTTCGTATTGTGGTTCGTGCCGGCGGCGGCGGTAGTCGGCATTCTGTTCGCTTTGGTGCAATGGTACATCGTCTCAGGCGTCTCGGTTGGCGGTGAAGGCAAGGGTAACAATGGTTACTTGCATGTCGACGAGGATGGCGTCTCTGATGCTGAGGTTGTTGCTAAATGTGCCGAGATCCAGGCTGCCATTTCCGAAGGTGCGGCAACAACGCTTTCTTTTTGCCGTGGTGTTTGTTTGGAAATGAACCAGGATGTTGTGCTATTTGTGTGTGGGGAATTTTTTCTGTGTTTACAAAGTCTTCTGTTTCTTTCGATTTTTTTTTGAGCACAAGCAATAGAAGAAGAAGAGGAAGAAGAGCTGTGATGCATGTTTTCTTGCGCTTGTGTAGTGTTTTTTTCCCCTCGTGTAGCGTTTAGAAGGAAGGTCATTTTGGTTGTTGATGGGTTTTGAAAGTTGTGGGCTGCTTTGCTTTCTGTAGGGGAAATGTATTCCTACGTGTTCCTTGTTTCTTGTGGTCTTCTTTCTTTTGTGATCTGTAGGAAGATGAGGAGGTTGTGAAAACGCAGGTGGTTCTTGCTGCCGTTTTACAAGAGGTTTGGTTGGATCTTGTCATCATGTGTTCGTAGTCTTGTGGAGTTTCCATGAAGGATGAGGCCTAGTGTATGGGTCTTGAAGGTAGTATTGGCTTGCTTTGGAATTGAGATTTGTTTGGCAAGGCGATAAGTTCAGGTGTGCTGCTGTAGAGTGGAAGTGTTCTTCGAGATCTTTGTTCTTCAAGAAAAAACATGTTTTTTCCGTTCTCGGAATACAGTTCTGGCTGTTAGGGGATGTTGTCTGTAATAGCTTTCATGCCTGCTTGATTGTATGTGATATGGATCTGTACTCCTTATGCTCTTGCTGCAGAATGACTCAACAGGATTGCAATTGTCCAGTATGTCTGGTAGAAGCTCTTGTGGTTGTCTCACAGCAGGTGGCTGTCTGCATCTATCATGTCTTTGTCTATGCTGTGTGTGGTCTTTTGCATTGATTTACGTTGTGCTTGAAGAATATTGAGCTAATCTTTGCTTGATGATATGCAGGATCGGAGTCGTTCCTGGCAACAGAGTACCAGTACCTCCTCATATTTATGGGCATTTTCTCTGTGATCATCTTTGTCTTCCTCTCGTCTGTGGGAGGCTTCAAGTGGGAGAGAGTGCCCTGTGAATATGATACCGCTCAGGAATGCCCTTCTACAATTGCTTATGCCTTCTTCACCACTGTTGCATTCATTCTTGGGGCCCTCACATCCACCCTATCAGGATACCTTGGGATGAAGATCGCAACTTATGCAAATGCAAGGACAACTCTTGAAGCACGCAGAGGTGTTGGCAGGGCTTTTATTGTTGCTTTCCGGTCTGGTTCTGTGATGGGCTTCTTGCTTGCTGCCAATGGCCTGCTTGTCCTTTTCCTCACAATCTTGGTCTTCAAGTTGTTCTTCAAGGATGATTGGGTTGGTCTATACGAGGCAATCACTGGCTACGGTCTTGGTGGATCCTCAGTTGCACTTTTTGGACGTGTTGGTGGGGGTATCTACACCAAAGCTGCTGATGTTGGTGCTGATCTTGTTGGGAAGATTGAACAGAACATCCCTGAAGATGATCCAAGAAACCCAGCGGTGAGTGTCACATGAACTGGAATGGGTTTGGTTTGTGTTGTTGAGATCCAGTACCCCTGTTCACTCCTGGCTCATACCTACATCTATTTTTGAGCTTGCATTTACTAGATTTCAATTCATTTTTACTTTCCCTAGTGGTCCATTCATATCATCTTTTAGGCTCGTGGTTGGATTGATTTCTGAAAGTATGTTCTCATTTCAGTGTGAATGCTAAACCCTGCTTATAGAAAAACTGCATTACATCTGTGATTTTTCTTTGAATGGTAATCTCAGATAGAAATATAGTATGGATGTTTGACTGTGCAAATACTGAATCAATCTCTTAGTGTGACTACAATCTGTGGATCTGGTTTAACTAGTATGCATGCACCTCTAATTTGTCTTCTGCAATTTGACATTGTGTGAATGACTATTGTCTCTTGGACTCAACAGGTTATTGCTGATAATGTGGGAGACAACGTGGGAGATATTGCAGGCATGGGGGCTGATCTGTTTGGATCTTTTGCTGAGTCAACTTGTGCTGCTCTTGTGGTTTCATCCATCTCATCCTTTGGGACAGACAGGAACTTTGTTGCCATGAGCTTCCCGCTTATCATAAGTGCTGCTGGCATCTTTGTATGCCTCCTCACAACTCTTGTTGCCACAGACTTGTTTGTTATCAAGGGGGTTAAGCAGATTGAACCCACACTTAAATATCAGCTGGTGATCTCAACTGTGTTGATGACCATTGCCATCTTCCTGGTATCATGGTATGCGCTGCCTGATACATTTACCATTAATGTTGTTGGCCATGATCCCAAGGTTGTCAAGAACTGGTAAGTTTTTCTCCTTTCAATTGTTACCACAATTTCTGTATACTGGACTTTTCAATGTATTTATGCATTCTTCTGCTGGTCCAGGTTTCAAAGGCTCACTTGTGTGTTGTGTTACAGGCATATATTTCTCTGTGTTGGATCAGGATTGTGGGCTGGTCTTATCATTGGTTTCGTCACAGAATATTTCACCAGCAATACTTACCAGTAAGGACCTGGATCTGTTCTCTTGTAATCTGGGCTTGTCTGAAGTATTGTAGTTTTTCACTTCTCTGTAGCTTTGGTTAGAGCACCCTCTTTCTCAAAGTCTGATGTTTTATCTTTGTGCAGCAGATAATATGTTAATGTCTCTGGATTGGTTTGCTCAGTAATGTGTCACAGTTGTTTTTGCACTCTAACACAAGCATTTATTTTTCTATCCTGGAACAGACCAGTGCAAGATGTAGCAGACGCATGTAGAACAGGAGCTGCTACAAACATTATATTTGGTTTGGCTTTGGGCTACAAGTCTGTTATCATTCCAGTATTTGCAATAGCGGCAGCTATCTACTTGAGTTTCAGTTTAGCTGCCATGTATGGTATTGCTGTTGCTGCTCTTGGGATGCTCAGTACACTGGCAACAGGTCTTGCTATAGATGCTTATGGTCCTATCAGTGACAATGCTGGTGGTATTGCTGAGATGGCTGGCATGAGCCATGAAGTCCGTGAAACCACTGATGCGTTAGATGCTGCTGGGAATACAACAGCTGCCATTGGGAAGGTATGATGCCACTGATTTATTGGTTTGCATTGTTTTTACTCCTTGCAAATGCCATTTGCGGAATGGTTTTTGGAACTTTTGCTGAGGACTCCATTGCTTGATTCTATCATGGTCAAGACATTTGATTGTGTTATTTTCTGGACCTTGTTACTCTGGGTTCTGAACTTAAGGGAAATGGTGTTGCAATGTGAACAGGGATTTGCAATTGGTTCAGCCGCCCTTGTTTCTCTTGCCCTTTTTGGAGCCTATGTCAGCAGGGCTGGTATTGCAGTTGTTGATGTTATCCAACCAAAGGAGTTTGTTGGTTTACTTGTTGGTGCCATGCTGCCTTACTGGTTTTCAGCAATGACAATGAAGAGTGTTGGAAAGGCTGCCTTGGCTATGGTTGAGGAAGTGAGGAGACAGTTCCGCACCATCTCAGGCTTGATGGAAGGCACTGCCAAGCCTGATTACAAGAGATGTGTTCAGATTTCAACTGATGCGTCCATTAGAGAGATGATCCCACCTGGTGCTCTTGTCATGCTCACCCCCATTATTGTTGGCACTTTGTTTGGTGTTGAGACATTGGCAGGCTTGTTGGCTGGTGCACTGGTCTCTGGAGTTCAGGTAAAAGTCATCACACACCACAAGACCAATTTTAGTACACTGGAAGTTTCAAAGTTTTTAAAGATTGTCATGAAGTACTGGTTTTTGGTATTTGGTTATATTTGGTGGGAATGCTCTTCAATGGTTTGTAGCGCAGTGACCTGATTGCTTCGGCTGAAATGACAGATTGCCATTTCTGCAAGTAACACTGGAGGAGCTTGGGACAATGCCAAGAAGTACATTGAAGTAAGTTTTGACATTGATTTCAATTCCTGCTTTATGATGTGTCCTACCAGTCTTGTTGGTGTTCAGGGTCTGGAGAGTTTGTAATATTGTGAGGCAGCAAATTGTGGCAATCTGAGTTACAGTCTTTACTGGTCCTATGCCAGTGTAGACTAGATATTGATGTCAGGAACAATGCAAGTAATGGTTCCCAAATGACATCCTAACTGGGGGAATCTCACTGTCCCATTTAATTGCTGGCAGGCTGGTCGGTCAGAGCATGCAAAGACTTTGGGTCCCAAGGGTTCAGATGCCCACAAGGCAGCTGTGATTGGAGACACTGTTGGGGATCCATTGAAGGATACATCAGGACCTTCTCTCAATATCTTGATCAAGTTGATGGCTGTGGAGTCTCTAGTGTTTGCTCCATTTTTTGCTGCCAATGGAGGATGGTTGTTCCGGCTGTAGGATTCTCCTTGCTATGTGTTTGTGCACATGCCAAACAGTGGGCAGGATTGGTTTTGTACTTCCCATTGAGAGTAGTCTAGCATGTGTTAGATGTAACTGTGGGATGTAAACAGCATCTGATATGATTTGTTTCCAGATTCAAGAGCTTGCAATAGTTTACGCCTCTTTACCAGTCTAGCAATGTTGTGCGCTTGAGGATGTAGATTGGGGTTCTCCTTATCTCACCTTGAAATTAATCTCTTTATTGCTCCAATGTTGATTTGTCTTTCCCATTGCTGTTGCTAGACAGGAAATGAAGAGCAGTTTTAATACTCAAAAGCCCTCTTCCAGCAGACCATCTCTTAATTTATCTTAGTGTCTATTGGAGAATATGTAAATAGGGATAATGTAAACTCTGACAGCTTTAATCTCTGGGTTGCTTGTTGTGAAGAACTGAATTTGTGGGCAACAAATCTGCAGGCTATATAACAGCATTGAGTCGGGCAAGAACTTTGATATAGGTACATTTTGCATACTTGAATTATTATATCAACTCTAAATTTCAGCCATATGTGCTTACAATTTTTACATGTCAGTGACCGTCATTGTTCATGGTTTCTCTTTATTTTCCAATTTATGATAGCACAAAAGTGGAGAGTTTTGCTGAAAGAACACATTTTACAATTCAACAACTAGTGATTTGTTTTTCATGTTTTTGACTGTGTCATTGACACGTTCCATCCAATTTTATCGACCAGCATGGCAAGCATGTACTAAAAGATAGGATAACATATTTATTGTATCACACTAGGTCTATGTGAATTGTGAGCTATGTGGTATTTTCCGGAGCAGGATTTTTAGGAGCAACATTGGTGCTTTAGGTTTGAAGTTTTTGTGCAACTCTAATGGAAACCTTACTACTGACATGAAATCCATGATGGAGATTGTACAACATCAATGTACTAAAAGGCAAGGATGCTGCAACTAATACTAAAGATTTGAACAAAATCATATTACACAATTCAAAGACCCTCCTCAAATTTTGTTCATGTTCTTAATCTAAAAGTTCTCAGAATTAAATTTTGACCTACAATTTTGAACCCTTGTCTTAACCTGCCCTTGCTTTTGGGCTGTTAGGGTACTACTTTTTGGACAAAGGAAAAGATACAAGGACTTTATTTTTTTGCTATCTATCAAATGTAAAATTAACATGAAATCAATTTAAGTGAAATTTTGGATTATTCGAATTATGGTAATTTATAGGGTTTTATTTTTTCACGTATATGTAATATGCATAAGTGTTTTGATTAAAAAAGAAAAAAGAAAAAAGTATATGAATTTTTATAGTCAACTTGACATGTTATCTTATGTGATTATTTCTTGCAAATGTGATCTAAATTTGTTGAATATAAAAAATCAATCAAATGGTTAATTTTTTATTTCTTGCTTTCAGATTGAACTATGTAACTTTCAAAGTTTTCACACCATGTCTGATCCAATCACATGCATTTAATGAAAATTGTAAAACATAAATGTAAACATTATTTATCCATGAAACAAAATTGAAATCAATTGCATTATTTAGTGCATTTATATTTATTCTTTTAAAATAAAAATTATAATTAAGACAAGCATTCAATTTATTCAATAATATTTAGAAAGACATTTGTATTGTATCTAATTGAATCCTTTTTTAAAAACATGATATCATTTTAAGTAGAGGCATACAACAATCCACTATAATTACAAGGCAACAAATATTATAAGAAATCAAAATAGTCATTTGCAATACTTTTTTCATTAATCAATCCTTTTGGATGCCTTAACCATGAATATACCTTTTTACATCTTGTTGCATATCCACATCACCATAAATCTGAACAATAAAAAAATGCATCCACTAATGAATGTTTATAACCATTTAAATTGGAACAATTTATAAAACACAACAAAAGATAGAACTTCCACTTGGATTTCTATAGATAATAAAAAAGAAATGAGAAGTGAGGGGATCCTCAAAAGATAAAGTTCTTTCAAGAGAATATTTAATGTTGGAATTTATAAAAGTTAGCAACCATGACAAATGTTTAGGGTTTAATTGACATAAGGATCTCATCCAAAGTGGTTGAACCCCAATCCTTTTTAAGGATTCTCTCCAATTGGAATGGAAAATGATCCACACAAAACAAGCCACCTTAGAATCTAAACAACTTTTAAACTATTAGTTCTAGTCTATTGTGATGGGGCAAATTTGTTGCACCATTCTTTCCTTTCTATCCCCAAAACAACTTGCAAAAGCCTAACCACTTCACCCAACCCAATCAGAATTTTACAACAGAATAAACAACAAAATGTGATGAATTCATGATGAACTTGTTGGAATGGAGGCCAACCTTGAATTATCAAATTTCCCAAGCCAAACTACCCTGAAATTGGGGCATAGATAAATATTTCAAATTTTGGTAAAAACAACCATATAGTTGCATAAGTTGGCACAAAACCAACAATCCCTTGACATACTAGGTTGGCACCATATCTTTTACTAGTATCCATAACACAATTTGTCTTTACCCTACTTTTGGATTGGAGTGTAGAAGGGGAAAATTTTGAGCTTGTAAAACTTTCAGGCATACATTTTGACCACCAAGTCCAAACAGACAGTCAAACAATTATAGAGCTTATATTTCATGAACTTGATTGTGGATAAGGTCCTTTTGTTTGCCACACTACTTAAGACTAGACGATAATGGCCAACTCCACAAGCTTTAAATACTTCAACAACTTTTGACACACAATGGCATTGGAGGCCAAACATCGCCATAATTTTGTTGTGGGGTTATAATTAGGTGGTGGATGTAAAGCACCATGGGAATTGTTATTCATGGTTATAGCAAAAAAATATGCTTGTTGGTTAAAGAATGTTGGATGTAACAAACTAGTAACCAAGGAACCACTTAGAGATATTGGCTTGTGATGGCAATTTTGCTTTTAGAATTGCCAAGTGATTAGGAGATGTCACTTCCATATCAAGTGCCTCCCAATACCAAGGAAAAATGATCCTAGTTGCATTCATTAGGTCATCAATATGGAAGCACCTCTCAAACACTTGTATCAACCTTTTTGTTGCACATGTACATTGGTTTTTTATAGACTTGACAACCATTTCCTAATGTTCTATTATCACCATAGACACATTGGGACATGTCCTATGCATCATAAACAAACAACTATTGAATGGAAATGCAACATATTCACCTTGGGTCTTGACCCCAAGTACCATGACACCATGCGGAATGCATCACAACTATTATGCACCAAATCATTAAACATTTGAAATTTGGGGTGATCATACCTCTTTAATGGGTCCATGTGCATTGCATATAGATTAGCATTAATGACAATGATAGAAGTCACAAGATCACAAAGCTTGCACAAGTTCTGTATTGCCTCCAACATGGGCCACACACAAAGTCAATCCTAAGATACTGTTGTAATCACAAACAATTCATAATTGTTCTTTATAGTTGCATTCCTAGCAAGGTCATCACCCATCTTCACCACAAGACTTTTATACTAAACCAAAACATGTTTGGCAAGTCCAAGGTAGGATATCCACTAAGTTTTGGAATTGTGAAGGATTTTCAAACCTTTTGTTTGAAAGATTTTTTACCGATTTCCCATGCCCCACATGCCTCCTAGGAGAGTGACAAAAATGGACATACATGGATTGCAATAAGGCTTCAATTTTTGCAACCAACAGTAAGTTTGAAATTGTTTGCATGACCATGTTGCACCTATGTGCCATGTAGTAGATGCTAGTGACAAATGGTGCATGTTTTGCAATGAGTTGCATTATCACTTTTGTTTTAAAATGTTGAAATATAATCACATTATTTACACCTAAGTAAACAAGCTTGGATGCCAAATCCCCAAAAGTAATCCTTTAAAAGTAATGATAGGAATGACCAACATGGTAGTTGAGGTTATTAGACCCACCTCCTTTAATGACCATTTGGAAATTCAAAAATAAAAGCATGCTCGTTCACTTTTTAATTGTGCATAACCATGGATGTTGGTAGTTGATTTTTGTGACCTC
>Ga0209208_10013842_pt1 | contig 10009 bp, 9 predicted proteins | sample S1TSphfallax_3_FD_187694 | JGI IMG/M metagenome (GOLD analysis project Ga0209208, IMG submission 187694) | Host-associated microbial communities from peat moss isolated from Minnesota, USA - S1T2_Fd - Sphagnum fallax MG (SPAdes) (version 2) | ecosystem: Host-associated > Plants > Peat moss >... | reverse complement strand
GATCAGGAAAGTCCTGGTCTACCAGCGGACTGGATCGCCGGTAACGATGCAGGCAGGGAGAGACGTCTGGTGGCACGAGGCGATGGCCGAGGCCGCTCCCGACTGCCCCTGCGAGTGGATGGACGCTGAAGATCCGCTCTACATCCTCTACACCTCGGGCACGACGGGAAAGCCGAAGGGGCTGGTGCATACGACGGGCGGATATTCGGTGCAGACGTACCTGACGAGCAAATACGTCTTCGACCTGCGGCCGGACGACGTTTACTGGTGTACCGCGGATATCGGCTGGGTGACGGGGCACTCGTACGTGGTGTACGGGCCGCTGCAGAACGGGGTGACGGTGCTGATGTACGAGGGCGCGCCGAACTTCCCGGCGAACGACCGCTTTTGGAAGATCGTGGACGCGCACAAGGTGACGGTGTTCTACACCGCTCCGACGGCGATCCGGGCGTTTATCAAGTGGGGCAATGAGTGGGTCGAGAAGTATTCGCTCGCCTCGCTGCGATTGCTGGGGACTGTAGGCGAGCCGATCAACCCCGAGGCGTGGATGTGGTATCACCGCGAGATCGGCAAGGAGCGCTGCCCGATCGTCGACACCTACTGGCAGACGGAGACTGGGGCGATCATCATCGCTCCGATTCCCGGAGCGGTCGCGACGAAGCCGGGGTCGGCGACGAGGCCGTTCTTCGGGATTGTGCCTGAAGTAGTTACAAAAGAAGGCGAGCCGGTGCCTGCGGGTCAGGGCGGCCTGCTGGTGATCCGAAAGCCGTGGCCTTCGATAGCGCGGACGATCTATGGGGATTCGACGCGGTATGAGCAGGCCTACTTCTCGGAGATTCCCGGCAGCTACTTTACCGGCGACGGAGCGCGACGCGACGCCGATGGCTACTTCTGGCTGATGGGCCGCGTCGACGACGTGATCAACGTGAGCGGGCACCGGCTGGGGACGATGGAGATCGAGTCGGCGCTGGTCGCACACGCGAAGGTGGCCGAGGCAGCAGTGGTCGGCCGCCCGGACGAGATGAAGGGCCAGGCGATTGCCGCCTTCGTCACGCTGGAGCACGGGCATGTCGCGAGCGACGCGCTAAGGCAGGAGCTGCGGCAGTGGGTCGCGAAAGAGATTGGAGCGCTGGCGCGGCCGGACGACCTCCGCTTTACGGACGCTCTGCCGAAGACAAGAAGCGGGAAGATCATGCGGCGTCTGCTGCGGGAGCTGGCGACGACGGGCGAGGTGAAGGGCGATACGACGACGCTGGAGGACTTTGCGGTGGTGGCGAAATTGCGGGAACAGGACGAGGCATAATCTATACTTTTCGTAGATATGCTACGGAGAGGAGCGTCAGATGCCGAAGAAGTCGGGCCAAGCTCAGACAGATCAGCCGCAGATGGCGAAGATTTTCAAGAACGGCAGCAGCCAGGCCGTTCGCCTTCCCCGAGCCTTCCGGTTCAAGGGCGATTCCGTTCGCATCCGTCGCGAAGGGAACTCCGTAATTCTTGACCCGGTGATGACCACAAAGGAATGGTTTGCCCTGCTTGACTCCTTCAACGACGAGCCATTCATGCCTGAGGGCAGAGACCAACCCGAGATGCCGCCTGACCGGAAGATCTTCGAGTGAACTACCTGCTCGACACGAACGTCTGCATCGCTTTGCTCAACAACAATCGAGACAAAGTCCGGACGCACTTCGAAGATGCAATAGACTCTGGAGCAACGATCTATGTATCCACAATCGTCGCCTTCGAACTCTGGTATGGCGCTTGGAACAGCGAACGGCAGACCCGCAATAAGCTGCGTATCGAATCGTTTTTTGTGGCAGCGGTGCAAACCCTCGCGTTCGATGAACGCGATGCTCAGGAGGCTGGAGCATTGCGCAACGAGCTTCGTGCGATCGGCAAACCGATTGGACCTTACGATTTGCTGATCGCAGCACAAGCCAGAGCACGCAATCTCGTGCTTGTATCGCACAATGTGCGGGAGTTTGAACGCGTTGCCGGTCTTGCCACGCGCGACTGGGAAGTCTGACGAATCCGCGGATCACGCTTCATACGGATGCTCATCCCAGTGAGCCATCCTTGCCACTAGCCCTGCCGAGTGTAATCCTCGACAGATGAACAATCGCGCGACAGCCGCAACCTTCTTCGCCCTGGCCCTTACCTTTACGCTGCCGCTGATCGCGCAGGAGCGCGGCTATTGGAAGCCGGCGAGCAAGACGGCGCAATCGATCACCGGCGACATCACCTTCAACGGCGACAGGATGACGATCAACTTCTTCTCGTTGACCGTCGCCGAGATCCGCCCGCTGAAGCCGGAAGAGATCTCCGCCGCCTTTTCTGACGCCAGCGCCGACGCGACGGCAGGAGGCGGCCATCTCTACCGCCTGAGCATTCCGGGAGACAAGCGGTTTCTGCACAAGAACACGCTCTGCGGCTCCGACGAGACGCAGTGGATGGCGACCTATGTCTCCGGCAAGGAGCTGCAGATCGCGTTCTTCTCAAATGCGACGCCGCCTGTCTTCACCGTCGAAGCACTGCGGGATAGCCCCAACCTTTGCGGCACTTATTCCTACGTGCGATAGCCTCGATCCCAGCCATCGCAACAAACACGAGCGCTGTGGATGGAGCACCTCAGCATTTGTGGAACCCATGTCTCAGAAGCGAGACGTGGGGCACCCGAGCATTTCGTTTCCCACCCATCGCGAAAGACAAAAACGCGATGGATGGGGCACCCGTACATCAGGGGTGAAGGAACACGGGCTCGCTAGAAACGGTGAATGTAGAGCAACTGTAGCGATGGCCCGGCGAGCGCGTTGTGGGCCTCCAGCTTCAGGTAAAGGTTCACGTTCAGTGTGTCGGTCCTGCTGAAGTCGTATCCGCCGCCTGGCCCCAGGTAGAACTGTGTCTCGCGCGCCTTGCTCACATTGACGCTGTTCGTCTTGTCGGGACTTAGCTGGTACACGCCATAGCTGTTCGCGCCAAGATAGAGCTTCCTCGTGAACCGGTAGGAGCCGGTAAAGTTGCCGTAGACGAGTTGCCCGGCCTGTCCATTCACATAGGCCAGATGAGGGATTGGCGGAGGATTCGCGATCTTCGTCGTCGGCAGATTGTATTGGTAGTGCAGCCGCGTGCTCATCTCGAGCCTTCGCCGCGGAAGATACGTGGCCGCCAGGTATGGCACGACTGCCCAGTATCCCGAACCGGGATTGATGCTGATCTTCGGGCTGAACTCCCCGTTCGGTATCTGGACCAGGAACTGCACCCGGTAAGCGAAGTACGGCCCCGGTTCGGTCTGGGACGCCGGACCTCCGCCCTTCGCCATCGCCGCGCCCGCAGGCGTTAGAGCAGATCTGTGGATGAAGAACTTTGACTGATAGGTCGGCCCGGCAACGATATCGCCAAACCCGAAACCATTGGCTGAAGGCCTCTTTGGACTGTCGGGAGCAAAGCTCGTCTGCACCTCAACCAGAGGCACCAGCACGGAGAAGCCCACCGCACCGCCGAACGGATGCCACTTCGAGGCATCGATGAACTGGGTGAGCGAAGGAAGGCTGTCGATTCGAGGCGCGACGAAGTTTATATTCTCATTGCCGTTCGCGTCGGAGATCTCGGTATTGTGGGACCAGCGAAAGTATTGCAACACGGTAATGCCCGGCCTCACGCGTCCGAAGCCATCGTAGAAGCTCGTGCTTCCGAGATTGATCGAAGGAGGCGGTTTCACTACGTCGGGAAGGGCTGCCTGGGCATGGGCCTTGGCAGGACCGGCTGCGAGAGAAGCGCAAAGGGCCATAAGGAGAAGATGGAGTGGAGGCCGGCACTGGGGAATCTTCATCGAACTCCTTACGCCGTGGCTCTCTCACGGACCACACAGATGACCCGGTTCCGTCCGGCCCGCTTTGCTTCGTAGAGTGCATCATCGGCGCTCGCGATGAGATCTTCAGCGGTAAATGGTTGACCGGGCACCCCGCGTAACGCGGCCACTCCAATGCTGATGGTCACCACCGCACCCTGCGCGGCGGGAAGGCCGGCAGTCTCGATGTCTTCCCTCAGCCGCTCCCCGATGAGAAATGCCTCGTGCTCGTCCGCATCGGGCAGGATGGCGACAAACTCCTCGCCGCCATAACGCGCCACGGTATCCACGCCCGCGCGAACGCCGTGCTGGAGCAGTTGCGCCACCTGCTCCAGGCAGAAGTCGCCGTGCTGGTGGCCGGCGGTGTCGTTGAGTGTCTTGAAGTGGTCGATATCGATCATGAGAACGCCGATCCAGCGCTGATTCTCGATGGCGACCTTGCTGAGACGCGCCAGCGCCGCATCCAGATAACGGCGGTTGAATATCCCCGTAAGGCCGTCCAGACTTGAAAGCCGCTCGAGATGCGCGTTCATGCGCAGGATGTCTTCCGTCCGGAGCCGGTTGGTCTCGCCCAGGAGAAACTCGCGTCTGCCCGCGCGTTCGCGGTTGTATCTCTCGTAGAGTGCAGGCAGACTGAAGACCACGACGAAGATGATCTCGTCCACCGCGATGGGCGGACCGAAGTGCCCCGGCCAGCGCGCACGGCACAGCGCACAAAATACGCTGAGGGCAACCACGAGACCACGAACGCAATACCGGAACGGGGCCTGCATGAGAAGGGTCTGTGCAAAGATGCCGACCCCGGCCGCGATGACATACTTGTCGGTCAACGCAGAGCCTGAAAGCCTTCCAAGAAGCATGACCAGTGCGGTCTCCGCGATCAGGGGGGCGAAGGCGGCCACTCCGTGGACCCAGGCAGGCATGGGACGAAGCAGGAGATACACCGCGAGCAGGGTGAGCGGCAGAACGATGCCCAGCCGCAGCTCCATCGAGATGCGGAATACCTGCGAGCCGACTCGCAGGTTCGCGTAAAGAAACGACAGTTTGGCCGTGAGGTAGACGACGAGGTACTTTGCAACGTTCCGATTGCGCACTGGACCCCGGGCGGCCTGGTAGGCCGCCTCAAGACGGGGGATGAACTTGAGCCGGTAGCCCTTGTAGGAGAGAGCTTCCTCGACCTCCGCCAACATCCTGGCTGCGACGGCTAATGGCAATTCATACCTCCTCTTTGTCCCCGGTGCTACAGACATGAGTACGGTATCGACATTGCGAAGCAGTACATTACTCAGCGGCTGGTTCCATCGGCATAACAGCTCGAATGTACCAGTCCGCTGTAATAAAGCCTCTACAACCTTGGTGAATTGTCTTTTAGTTTGGTAGCGCCACCGGGGCTCGAACCCGGACTCTCAGCCTTGAAAGGGCCGCGTGTTAACCAGTTACACCATGGCGCCGCATTGCGATCGGCCTTGCTTTTGAATCCGCACTGCAAATCTAGAGGGATGATCAGGATTTGGTAGCGTCACCGGGGCTCGAACCCGGACTCTCCGCCTTGAGAGGGCGGCGTGTTAACCAGTTACACCATGACGCCAGCATTGCGCGCGATTTCCTAAGTGTATCAGGAATCGGCCTTCCAGAGATACCCCGGGAGACTGCTAATCAGCGGGAGGATTAGGCCTTTGAGGGAGAGATCGTTAGTGCTTGGCTCCGGTAGCCCCACGTCTCAAAGTTGAGACGTGGGGCAACCGCGCGGAAAAGCAGATTCCCTTCGGGAATGACAAACAAAGAGGGTAGGAATGACAAACGGGAATCGGCGAGGGCTAGATGCCCAGCTTCTTTACTTCGTCGTTGTAGTACTTGCGGTAGAGGATGTCCCACTCCTGCGAGCCTTCGACGATGATCTTGCGCTGCGAGGCGATCTTCAGACGCGCCGCCGCATCGAGCTTGGTCTCCTCAAGCAGCAGCTTTTCGAGAGCTTTGCGCGCCTCCTGCCGGATGGTGTTGCGGTCTTCGAGGAAGTCGCACTCGGGAATCTCAGCCAGCGTATCGGCGACCGTGTGGGCGAGTTTGTTCAGCTTGTCGCGGGAGATTCTCACAGCACCGCCTTGTACTTGCGGGCGAGCTCGTTCTTGACCTTCTTGAACATCTCGGGATAGCTCGCGCCGGTCTTGCGCATGTCGTCCTGGAAGGCCTCGAGGATGACGCGGACCTCTTCGTTGATGCGGTCTTCGAGCGAAAGCTCTTCGACCATCGCCGCGGCGACGCGCTCGTTCAGGACGGCCGGCTTTGCGGTGCCTATCATCTTCTGTTCGATCAGGTGCTTGACCGTCTGGCGCGCCAGATACCCTACATAATCTTTAGAAAAAATCATCGCTTTTTACAAGGATACATCATGGCCTCCGCGGGACGGCCGCGCGGCCAGCGTCGCTCAATTCAGTATGTGCGCTGCCTTCAGGCGTTCGGCGAATGCGACGGACCCGGGTGCCGTGAAGTGCGCGATATCGCCTTGAAGCGGCACATCGGGCGAGGCATACTCGACGCAGTCGGCGCCCTTGCAGAGGGTGTCGAAGTACGAGACGTAGGGGACATTCCAGACCGTCTTCGCGAGATTCGCCATCTTCAGGTCGAGTGCACGGGACATTGGCAATTGATGCCGCTCCGGGAGACCGGCATCGGACTTCTTGATCGAAACCGCCAAGAGCCTGGGCAGCGGGGTGTCGTACTGCACGACAGGCCCGAAGAGGATCGGCTGCACGCCCAGCGACTTGATGTACGCGAGCGTCTTGCCTATCTGATCAACGTCCTTTGGCAGCCAGTTGCCGCCGACGATGACTGCCTTGAGGTGCGACTTCGGCAGATAGTCCTTGAGCACGAGATGGACGATCTCCGCGCAATCGGGGCGCGCATGGGGCACCTGGTCCACGAACGGCATGCAGCCCGACGCGGTCGCCTGCAGCATGTGGTCTTCGGGAAACTCCGTTGCCAGACCATAGTAGAGATGCGCCGCATGGCTGTCGCCGAAGATGAGGTAATTAGGCTTCGATGGGTCGGGAGCGAGACAGGCGGATTGGTCGAAGTCCTGGAAGGTGTTCTTGCTGGTGATGAAACAGGAGCCGATGCGGTAGTGCCAGCGGTCTCCCGCCTCGGGGTTCTCGAGGTAGGAAGCCACAGTGATGGCGCTCGGCGGAAAGCGCGACTTGATGCCATCGCCGATGAGGAAGATGCAGGCGATCAGGGTCGGGACGGCGGCACAGATTCCCGCCACGGCGAAGATCTTGCTGTTCGGCGTGCCTTTGACTCCGCTGCGGAAGGGGCCTTCGACGAATCTCCAGGAGAGGGTTCCGAGGGCGATCGCGATCACCGCGATCAGGACCTTGCGAAGGTTCAGAGAAAGGCCTTCGGGGCCGACGCCCATCGCATCGAAGACGATCACCGGCCAGTGCCAGAGATAGAGCGAGTAGGAGATCAGGCCGATGAAGACCACCGGCCGCAAGGATAGCAGCCGGTTCACAAGCGCCGTGCCGTGCGTTCCGGCGGCGATAATCAGGGCCGTGCCGAGACAGGGCGCGAGCGCGGCGAAGCCGGGGAACGGCGTCGCCACGGTGTAGAGCATTCCGGAGTACAGAATCAGGCCGAGGCCAAGCAGCGATGCCGCATTCCGGGCCAAGGCTGAGCGGATCGCGGGTACGGCCCCAATCGCGAGGCAGGTGCCGCACATCAGTTCCCAGATCCTCGTCAGCGGCCAGTAGAAGGCGAGGTTGGGATAGTACTTGACGGCCCACAGACTGAAGACGAAGGAAGATGCCGCGAGCGCGAGCACCATCGGCGTCACGCGTCTGCGATTACGCCGGAAGACGAAGGCCAGCAGCAGAGGAAAGAAGAGATAGAACTGCTCTTCCACCGCGAGCGACCACGTATGCAGCAGCGGCTTCGAGGAGGCGAGCGCGTCGAAATATCCGGACTGCGACCAGAAGAAGAAGTTCGATACCGAGAAGACCGCCGCGATGAGCGACCAGGAGTACTCCTTCAACTCGCTGGGCAGCAGGGTGAAGTAGGCGACGATCGACGTCGCGACCAGCACCGCGATCAAGGCCGGGGCGATGCGCCTTACGCGCCGGACATAGAAGGCCGCGATGGAAAAGCGGTCCTCGTTCAGTTCCTTCATCAGGATCTTCGAGATCAGGTATCCCGAGATGACGAAGAAGATGTCGACGCCGATGAATCCGCCTTTAATGAAGCGCGTCCCGATGTGATAAGCCAGCACCATCAGGACAGCAACTGCCCGCAGGCCGTCGATGTCCGGCCTGTAATTCGGATTGCCTGGTTTCATTACAGACAGAGCGACACTCCTCGTGAATCGGAGACCGGAAGGGATCGGGTTGACAAGAAGACTTGACCGGGAAGGTTCTGAGAATCGGCGTGCGCTTAACCTGAATTCCACCAGAAAGCCAACCTTGAGTCAATCGCCCTGGGAATGGGCACAGCCGCGTCGGCAGACGAACAATATGCGCCGCGGGATGCTTTCTGCGACAATAGCTTCTTGATGCATCCCGACAATCTCATTTCGCTCAAAGATGACATGATCGCCTACATCTCCGGCCACGGCATGAGGCGTTTGAATGGCTACGTTACAGAAGATGTCCCCACCGTCCTCTTTGAAGAGGACGATATCGACGCGTGGAAGACGTTCGTCGAGCACGCTAAGGCGGCCAACTCGCCCTTTGTGACGATGAGCGAGGTGGTGCTTGAAAAGACCGACATCGCCATCCTGCTCGATCAGCTTCGCGACCAGAACTACCCGGAGGACGACGGCCAGGAGTTCGACGACGCGCAGGCGCTGGTGAAGCATGTAGGCAAGCTGGGATATCTGCAGCTTGGCTTCGCGCACCAGGGCATCATGTTCCTCTTCGAGACCTCGACAGAGTGGTATGAGCGATTCCAGGAGCTGCTCGAAACGGTGACTGAACTTGGCGGCATCGTCGTCGACGACGGCGAAGGCGACGACTGACCCGCGTGGCCACGGAAGCACCCGCAGTTCCTCCACAGCAATGGACGACCCGCCCGGCAGATTCTGACCTCGCAGCGTCACTCGCTGACGATCTGGGCTGCCCGTTGCCTATCGCAAGGCTGCTTGTCTCCCGCGGCATCAAGTCCACTGCGGCTGCGAATAGATTCTTCAACCCAACGATCGACGATCTCCTCGACCCCATGCTGCTGCTCGGGATGAAGGAGGCCGTCGCGCGCATCCAGCTCGCGGTCGCCCGATCCGAGCCCATCCTGATCTACGGCGACTACGACGTCGATGGCACCACTGCTACCGTCCTGCTGAAGACCGCCATCGAGCGGATTGCGCCGAAGGACGCGCCCGCGAAGGTCACTTATCACGTTCCGCACCGCATCCGCGAAGGCTACGGGATGCAGACGAACGTGCTTGGCGACGCGGCGCTGGCAGGGATACGCCTGGTCATCAGCGTCGACACCGGCATCCGCGCCTTCGCCGCCGCCGATGAGGCGAAGGCGCTTGGGCTGGACCTGATCGTGACCGACCACCATCTGCCGGATGACGTCGCAGGCGTTCCGGAGGCGCTTGCGGTTATTAACCCTGCGCAGGAGGGATGTCCTTACCCCTTCAAGAGCCTGTGCGGAGCGGCGGTTGCGTTCAAGCTCGCCCACGCGCTGCTCGCCGCCGCCGCGACCGGCGAAGCGGAACGCGCGCGGCTGAAGACGGTGCTCATTCCATCGTTTCTTAAGCTGGTCGCCATCGCGACTATCGCGGACTCGGTGCCGCTGATCGGCGAAAACAGGGTTATCGCCGCGCTCGGTCTGAGGGAGCTTCGCAACCCTGTGCAGCCCGGGCTTCGCGCACTGATGCAGGTGGCACAGATACCGCTCGATCGCGCGCCTACAGCGACCGAGGTCGGGTTCCGGCTCGCTCCGCGGATCAACGCGGCCGGCCGCATGGACATTGCCAGCGACGTCGTGGAACTATTCCTCACGCGCGACCCGGTGCTTGCCGTGGAGCTGGCGGAGAAGCTCGACCGGCTCAATAACGATCGCCGCGCCACGGAGGCCGAGGCGCTCGAAGCCATCGAGGCGCAACTTGAAGCGATCAAAGCGCTTACCGGCGAATATCCCGCCGAGTGCATTGTCCTCGACGACGCTCAATGG
>Ga0209208_10013840_pt1 | contig 10012 bp, 10 predicted proteins | sample S1TSphfallax_3_FD_187694 | JGI IMG/M metagenome (GOLD analysis project Ga0209208, IMG submission 187694) | Host-associated microbial communities from peat moss isolated from Minnesota, USA - S1T2_Fd - Sphagnum fallax MG (SPAdes) (version 2) | ecosystem: Host-associated > Plants > Peat moss >... | reverse complement strand
GAAAGAAAAGGAGCTTAACACATACAAATTATAGGGATAGAAAACAAAAGACAAATTACAACAATTGTATCATCTTCAACAAATGGGTCAATGTTACCTTTGCAAGTTGTGTTCTAAAGCACAACTCAAACGCTCCCACCCATGAATGAAAGAAGAAATAATTGTCTTTTAAGTGGCTTTCATTTTACCTATAGCTCCAATCACTAGTCTAATTTGGAAACCACTCAAAAAGTTTGTTTAACACATCCTCATGCCCCCATTGAAAAGTTCAAGTGGAAAATTTTGCTTTACTAAAAGAGCAAAAGATGGTTCAGCCGATCAATTGCTGGTCAATTCATAAAAGCAATTTTTTTTGGATTAAATGAAGTTGAAGTTTCCAAAAATGTGTGTCATATTCATTCTAGCAAATTGCATTGGCGTACTTCAATTGCTAATGTCATCCTCCAACACCCATTCAAACATGCATTCAAAAGAAATTTCATTCTTAGACCTGCTCAACAATCAAAAGCCAATTTGAAAAAGGTGAAAATCTTAAAGTTGATTTTCAAATGTCAATTATGAAACCAAACCTATGTGCATGGTTGTTTCACACATGGATTCATATGAAAAACATGAATGAAATGATTTGCAAAGGTTGGGAAAAAACAAGATTGCTAAGGAACTTCAACATGTAATTTCAGTTTGAAGCTATGGAGGTCAATGTTATTACACCTCTCTTTTCAATTACTTTTAATTCAAAATTTATACAACACAAAGAGGAAGTCAATGACACATATTTAGAGGATTCCACTTTTGAAATCATGTAAAAATGTTTCAATGTTTAGATTACTAGTATTATTTAATCATGGGTTCTTCAAATCATCCTCCCTATAGTTGAGCATGAAAAATGGAATATGACATGTGACAAACTCTAACCTTCATATACTAACATATAGGACCGTATGTTGGACAAAGAAATCATCATGGACCTATGAGTTGTGCACTTTTTGTTACTATTGAAAAAGAAAGTTTCATTGTCATCATCATATGTGTCTTCAATGCCTTCATCATTTTCATGGGCTTTTGCTTCATTTGGTCTTTCATCATCAATCAACTTTACTTTTATACTAGCTACATTTCTCATTGACAATAATGATGGACTGTTGAAACATGTTTTTGAACTTTTCATTGTATCTCCTTAAGACAAACCTTGTGAAACATTTGGCACTATGAAACAAAAAGGGTGTTTTGCAATTGGCCTTGCAACTCAATTTTTGAGTTGCATTGGACACTTGCAACTCATTGTATTTATACATTGTGAGTGTTATTGGACAAGTTGCAAAAGTTACAATTCATCGTATATACAATGCAACTAATTACAACTTTGACCCAACAACTTTTTTTCAACTACTATGCAACTCCCCTATGACTACAATCATAATGTCATGTTGACCTCATTTTTCATCCATCCATCAAAATTTAACATGTGGCACTATGAGATCTTTTCATGACTTTTTTGAAATATTAATATCCATCATCCATTATGATTATTCGTTTTAGATGTTCTTGGATTATGACACGTGGCACAATCAAAAGCTGCCACATGGCATTATAATTGAAATTTGGAAACAAATATATATATGTACCTAGGTGGGTCAGTAGATAGCCATAGGTAAGTAAGTTGATATAGTTCCAAGCTACCTACTTAGCTACCTACTTATCTAACTATTTACTATCTAAGTAACTAGAAAAATAATACCTACTTATTTAGGTAGGCAAGTAGGTAGGTAGGAAGGTAGAATACTAAAAGAATAGATGAACTAAAAAGTAAACACATAAGTTTTTAAATTTGTTATGTGTTTTGCTTTTAAGGTTAAGCTTTTATGAACTCATCCCAACATGGCACATGTATTTTAATGTGAGAATGCAAGTGGAGACACTTCCTTTATATAGTTTGTGAAATGAGATATTGAAAACAAAACATATGGGTTAAATGTTTTAATGGCACCCTAGTTGCAATTGAGTTATAACTACAAAAAAACATTTCCCACATGCTTTCTATTTTATTTTATTTTGTAATTAACTTGTAATTTAAAATTAATCACCTTACATAATTATTTGGAATTTAATTATTTGAATTAAATATATGGTAATTAATTATCTAGATTGATTATATGAATTAATTAATATAATTCAGACAATTAATTATCAGAATAAAAAATATATGATTAATTATTTAAATAAAGATTAGATAATTAATTATGTGGATAACTAATGATCTGAATTCAAATAAATTCAATAATTACTCGCCTACATTAACAAAGTTTGTTATCTAAAATTATTTGAATTGATTAATTAAATTTATGTAATTAATGACTGATTTTAAGCAATTAGTTATTACATAATTAATTAACTATTATTTGAATGAATTAAATACTAATTAATTAAATTCAATTAATGAATTCCTATGAATAGTTTATTATTTATTACTAGTACATGTAATTAAGTATATTAATTATTAATTATTAATTTTAAAAATAGTAACAAATAATTCATTCTGAAATATTAAATAATAAACATGAATTTGAATAGAAGACATTGAGGTATATAAAGACATATTCATATGTACACCCTTATTGAATGTTTAATAAAATATATGCATTGCTTTTAATTTCAATTCAAAAATAGACTTTCACCTTTCATGAAATTATATGGTTTAATATGCATGTATACCAACATAAGTTGTGAATTCCAATATAGTGAAATTCTATTAACACAACAATTGAGCATCAATAATAATAAAAAGACTATAATATTTAGTACATTATTTAAATTTTATTTTTAAAAATAATTATGAAAATGAATTATTTTAATTAATTAATTCAATAAAGGAATCGGCTTGTATCAAAGAAACATTTAATAATTTAGTCTATAAAAGTTTAAAATGCATGAGCAATGATATCTATATGTACATACTTATAACACTTTAATACACCATTCCAATCCAACTGAAAGCATGCATTTACACTTTCAATGAATTGCATAATTTGTAAATCTTTTAATAGTATGAGGTCCCACATAGTTGACAACTAATTCTAAATGAGTTGAACACTCTAGTTCCAAAGTAATGGACAAGTAATAATTATGTAATGAAACCATAATGGCACATTTAGTTATAACTTAGTTGTAAAACTAGCCAATTTAGTTGACCCTTAGTTGCAAACAAGTTGCAAGTTCTAGATGTTATGGACCTTTACCTAACCGTGCATGTGGCATGATTGTACGCATCAACACCATACGCTAGTTGTAAAATAGTTGTTCATTTAACGCTAAAGCTACACCAATTACAACATAGTTGAAATTAACCATTTCACTACAACTTGTTTTCATGGTCAAATTATGATTGACTATCACTATATATATTTTGCATACATACGCCCGTATAGAGTCCCAGTTGCAACTAATGTGCAATTAAATTACAACTATGAAATATTTTGACGTGGCATTTTAATTATTAATTCATCATATTTCCATGTTGTAGTTGTACCTTAGTTACACAATAGTTTTTTTTATAATCTAGGTGCATGCCAATCTAGTTTCCACAAACACAATTTCTCATGGTGTGGGCTATATGCAAGAGTTGAATAATTTGATGTTCTTGAAACCTATCACCAAATGATACGAAACACACTACACACTAATCAATCCATTTTGTAAACTCTTTGGAAAATCTTAGAAGACAAACTCTTGTCCTCCTCAATCAACATCTCTTTATTAAGACTAATACATGCAAGTTCATTTCAAGTTGTGCAACACAACAAATCCAAGACATACTTCTTCTTTTCAACTTGAAGCACGTTCATTTGTTTGTGATGTTTGTTCAAAAAAAAGTGTGTTGTACATTTTACGAATGTGATTGCCATTCTTTATCCACCAAGATTCAGCTTATGTTTTGCTGAAGATCTCATCGCTGCATGAAAATGAATTCTTTGTCATCATCATCATTGTGATAATGATTTGAAGAAAACCAATGTTTCAAATCGGGCATGGCACAATAACAACACATTATGGAACACAATATCCTCTATGCAAGAGGATTTCATGAAAAAAACCTCATCACAAATAAAAATATGTTTAACACAACAACAAGAATATAATAGGTCAAGTTAGGTAAGGTCATGAATTACATGGATTAAATGCACTTGAGAGCATTACAAGCATTGGACCAAACAACAAATGAGACAAACATTTCAAATTATACTTGAGAGAACCACTTTGTTCCTTGAAGAGAGCCATGCCATTTGAAGCTTTGGTTTTTTCATTCACTTTCATTAAAGCTACATTGGGACCACCTCCCTAATTGCCATTCTTCCTTTGATTCCAACATTTTGCATAATCTTGATTCTACAAAGAGAAAACAGAAAATTCATGAGCATAATCATTCTTGCCTTTTTTTTTCTTTTTTTGCCCACAATTTGCACAATTTGATTCCCAATAGGATTCAATAGAATGCACATTGGCATGTTGATTTCTCACTTCATTTATGTTGAGCATTTGAATCTTTGCCATTGTGCCTCGCACAAGGCCACAAGTGAAGGCTTTCAATGTCCACAAGTTGAGTTTCAAGTCATAGCTCATCATCATTGTCATCATCGTCATTTCATCAAACTCGATGGCCTTGTCTAAATTTTTATGAATCATACATGCTAACATTTTTAGGAATCCCAACGTCCTTCTAGCTCAGTACATGAGATGTTTGTGTAATGTGCCCGACCATGTGTGTTTTTGTTTCGGGCAAGCTTAGTTGGGTTGATGGTTTATTAATGCGGAAAGAGGTGGGTGAATCATTTTTGCCCACCACAAAATGTGTGGTCTTGTGTTGATATGCGTTGGTGCAACGAATGAAATGAATATTGTTAAAGGGCAAGGTGAGTTCAGGATGGTTGGCTTTTATTAGCCTTTCATGCCTCGTGTTACTATGGTTGCAAATGTTTGTACTTTTGAACAATGCAAAACATAATATTCAATGTTGCATCATTTATAACTCCTCCAAACACTAGATTGTAAATCAAAGGTGTCTCATCCTAATGCAAGACCAACAAAACAGTCCACATGGAAGAGACACATAACCACACAATATACATACAGAGCTTGAGAGAAAGCTATCTAACAAACATCATGATCAAGCTAGAGGAGTGAGGAAAAAAAGACTACCAAAACAGCCGTCGTAAAATTGTACATTTTGCTTAATTTTCAACATTGAACAATTTTAATTTCATTGAATTTCAGCAAACTATTGTTAATAATTTCAAAAAAAATGATTGTTTTATTATTAATTAATTAATGTCAAACATTTTGCTTAATTTTTTACATTGAACAATTTTAATTTCATTGAATTTCAACAAATTATTGTTAATAATTTCAAAAAAATTGATTGTTCTAATAATTTATTAATTAACGCCAAACATGAGTCTAAGGTATGGTATTCAATTTTTGCAAAACTAATCAGTCTTCCATGATTAGGGGTGCACTTTAAAATTCTTTATGTTGGCATCAATCTTCTACTTTGGTATGATTTCACTTCTCATGTGTGGGTCTTGATAACTATTGGTGGCCATTTCAATTAAAATATGATTTTTTTTGTCAACACCCCATTCTAGCCTTGACTATTGGGCACCAAGATTCTTGTTGAAAGTCAATTGTGTATAAGTTTTAAAACCCAATGTCCAATTTCTATTTGTAAGTTTCAATTTGCTTTCATTTTCCTGTTTTCAATTTGTATGTCATAAGTTCTTCACATGGTTACATGGCAAAGAAGGGTTACATTGTTGTTGTCATCATGTTAGTTGGTATGGTTAGTTTTGTTGTTGTCAATATCTTTCGATGCCATTCTCACCCTTGTTTTCATTTGCATAGACTGAAGGTTTTAAATTCTTCCTTGTTATAATTGTCGCAACCCCACTTTGGCCAAGTGTGGGGGTGAAGCCTGACGCGCTCCCAAGTCACGGGGTGAAACCCACTTGAGGGTTTCACAAAGTCAAGTTGCGAAAAGTTGAGACTTAGAGGCACGCTCCCGGCTTCCAACTCTAGAAAGGGGTAGAGGGTCGAGTTGGGAGCCCAGGGATTAGACTAGGAAGATGATTTAGTAAATCAAGCTTGAATCTGCATCAAAACAAACCACCCACGTGGTTAGTTCACATTCCGGGACACCCTTGGGTGTTGGGACAAGCCACGGGCACTTTGGACCACAAGATTCACCACGGCCCGGACTCGGGGGAAGCCACCACCTTCCCCCATATAGTATACTCTGTGACGCTCCGCCGCACCTACATCCAAGTAGTTCTTTTTCCCGGGACTCCCAAGTTGGAGGCCCGAAATCCAACCAAGTGTCCCGGTTCTGGACTCCCGGGACTTTTGAGAGGTCATAGCTCCTAGCCCTGACCTCGGATCGCGACGAGGTCTGAACCAAAGTTGTAGCCCTCGTCGAGATTTTTCCAACGACGTATCGCACTCCCGAATCGGACATCGGGAGCTGGTCGATTCCAAACTTTTAGTGGTCGGGAGTCAAACTGGCAGTTTGACTCCCGGCCCTTCTTTTGCCCATAACTTGGGCTGCAGATGTCCAAATAGAGAATGCGAGGGAATTTTCGATATTTACGTTTCAAGACCTTTCCAATGACATCAAGAACGGCTCAATGCGATGTGTTTTAGGCCTTGCTGTCGAGCTCTAAACATTCGGGAGTCCCGGAGGACTCCAACTCCTCACTTTTTCCAAGTGTTGGGCTTCACCCCCACACTTGGCCAAAGTGGGGTTGCGACACCAGATCAGTCTGCCAAAAAAGTTTGATGGAACGCGCCTCAAATTTCGAGGCTTTGTCAGCCAGGTACGCTTGATCATGCAACTACACCCCCGTCGTTATTTTGATGACACCATTCGTGTAGGATTCGTTGGAACCCTACTCACTGGGACAGCGGCAACATGGTTTGCTCCCATCCTGGAAACATCATCCCCTCTCCTACAAGATTTCAACGCCTTTATGGCGAAATTTGAAGCAGTGTTTAGGGACAGTGACAAGGCCAGGACTTCAGCCAACAAGCTACGTCGCCTCTAGCAAGGGACACGTTCGGCCATCGTCTACACTTTAGAATTCAGGCAGCTTGTCTACGACGTCAATTAGGGAGAAGCTGCTTTGATTGATCAATTTCGCTATGGGCTTCGTGATGATGTTCAAGATCTTTTGTTGACACTCGCAGACCCTTCTTCCTTCAGTGAAGCTATCACCCAGGCAATTCAGTGTGATAATCGTCTGTTCGAACGTTGCCAGGAAAAGAAAGTCACCTCCAACGCCCAGCTTTGGAACAGTCAGCCTACTACGTTCCCCTTAGTTCCCTAAACAACACTAGTTGCCCGACTTGCCTCTTTTGGACTTGCCCCAATGCAGATTGACACAGCTAAGTTTAAACCTTTGACAGAAGCCGAGAAACTTCGCCGAAGGACAAATAACTTGTGTCTTTATTATGGCAACCCAGGGCACATAGCTCGCTAGTGCCCTCAAAAGCTTGTCAAACTTCAAGTACAAGTTGTGGAAACTCCCCAAGAGTTGGAAAACAAGAACATCTAGTCACAGTAGGAGCCGTGCGATTGAATCTCACCCAACACCACCTTTGCAAAGGCTCTTGTTCCGCTGTTGGTCCCAGTCCCAGTTTCACTCAGTATGTGGACATCATTTGTATTCCAGAAAACATACCACAAATGTCAACATTGGTGGACTCTGGCGCCACCTCTTCTTTCATCGACCAAACATTTATCGCCCAACACAACATCCCTGTGGTCAAGAAGTCAACCCTTGTTCCAGTAGAGGTTATTGATGGGAGAACCATTGCTTCTGGTGCAATCACACACGAGACAACCCTTCTAAAATTCTGTATCGGCAAGCACATGGAGAAGATTGTTCTCAACATCATCTCCACCCCTCACCATCCTATCATCCTTGGTCTGCCTTGGCTAGAAGCGCACAATCCTATCATTGATTGGCGATCTAAAACCCTCACCTTCAGCGCACAACGGTGCACCTCTCAAGAACCCCACGCTCAGAAAAACACTTTGTCCAATCCTGCCAAGAACCCTATGGTCAAGAACCCAAAGAGGGTCGGAACCAATTCCAGTTTTCTCAAGTTTGTTATGTCAAGTCTTGCAATCAAGAACCCCCCGGTGGTCAGAACTAAACCTTGTCCTGTCAAGAATCTTGTCAAGAATCCTGCCCAGAAAACTAACCCTGTCCGGATCTTCGTTGATGGAGCTGTCCTTTTCTATCGGGCTACTAAGAATCTTCAAGTCTTCACCATCCATGTCAACCCAGCCAACAACAAAAACCCCCAATCAGAACCAACACTTGTCAAACTTCCCGAGAAGTACAAGGACTTTGTTGATGTTTTTGAGAAGCTTAATGTTGATCAGCTTCCCGCCCATAGTCCATATGACTGCCCGATTGATCTAGAAGAAGGACACTCACCACCCTTTGGTCCTATCTATGGCCTATCGGAACTGGAACTCCAAGCCTTGCGTGATTACCTTACTGAAAACCTTGCCAAGGGGTTCATTCAGCATTCCAAGTCTCCAGCCGACGCCCCAATTCTGTTTGTGAAGAAGAAGGATGGTTCCCTTCGACTCTATGTGGATTATCGTGGACTCAACAAGATAACCAAAAAGAATCGATATCCCTTGCCCTTGATTTCAGGCCTCCTGGATCGGCTTCGTATCGGGAAGATCTTCACCAAGCTTGACCTCCATGGAGCCTACAACTTATTCAAGATTCGTCCCGGTGATGAATGGAAGACAGCTTTTCGCACACACTACGGCCATTTCGAATACACAGTCATGCCCTTCGGCCTCACCAATGTTCCCGCAGTCTTTCAGCATCTGATGAATGATATCTTCCGAGAGTACATGGACGAATTTGTCGTGGTCTATTTGGATGACATTTTGATCTTTTCCAAAGACCAAGAAACCCACGACAAACATGTACGATTGGTGCTTGCGACGCTCTAAGAGCATGGCTTATACGCCAAGATGGAAAAATGTGAATTCGACAAATCTTCAGTGGCGTTCCTCGACTACGTGATCTTTCCAGATGGCATTTTCATGGACAAGTCAAAGGTCGAGACCATCCAGTGTTGGGCTACTCCATCCTCGGTCACGGACGTTCAATGCTTCCTGGGGTTTGCCAACTTCTATCTTCAGTTTATCAAAGGCTACTCCAAGATCACAACACCATTAACAACCCTGACTTGCAAAAACAAGCCTTTCTCGTGGAATCCAACGGCCCAGGCTGCTTTTGATACTCTCAAGATGGCATTCACCTCTGCACCCATCCTGATACATCCCAATCCTGCCAAGCCATTCATTGTGGAAACAGACGCTTCAGATTTTGCCTTGGGAGTTATTTTATCTCAATTTGGAATAGATGAGTTGCTGCATCCAGTTGCATTCTATTCACGGAAGCTAACCAGTGCCGAAATCAACTACCAGGTCTACGATAAGGAACTCTTGGCAATCATCACAGCATTCGAGCAGTGGAGACCGTATCTTGTTGGAGCTCAACATCAAGTACAAGTTCTGACAGATCACAAGAATCTCCTTTATTTCACAACTACTTGGACCTTGAATTGTCGCCAAGCACGTTGGTCTATCTTCCTAGCTAATTTCAACTTTGAGATTTAGTATCAACTCGGCACCCAGCAAGGGAAAGTTGACGCATTATCTCGTCGTTCAGAATATGAACTTCGAGCGGGGGATGAAGCCTATGGCCAGCAGAACCAAACTTTACTCAACCCCGAGCAATTTCGAGTTGCAGCAACAATTAACACCGTCCCAGACTCATACCTTGTCAGGGACATCAAGATGGCAACTGAGGAAGACACCTGGGCTACCAACATCAAGAAGGAACTCCAGGAATGACCAAGGAACCTTAATCGTGATGATCTGGATCAGTTTGAGCAGCAAGACGGACTTCTCCTTCGAAATAACCTGATT
>Ga0209208_10013839_pt1 | contig 10015 bp, 4 predicted proteins | sample S1TSphfallax_3_FD_187694 | JGI IMG/M metagenome (GOLD analysis project Ga0209208, IMG submission 187694) | Host-associated microbial communities from peat moss isolated from Minnesota, USA - S1T2_Fd - Sphagnum fallax MG (SPAdes) (version 2) | ecosystem: Host-associated > Plants > Peat moss >... | reverse complement strand
TTCAATGTTGCCAGAGTGGTGATCTTTAATAACAAGATTTAATCACAGTTAGTTACAGAGCAGTTTTTTTCTCAAAATAGTTTTCTTTCAAAATTTTGGCTCTATATATTGTGGCTACCTACTAGAGCCTATTAAGGCAGATTTCTGGTGATTTAAAAAAATAAATTGAAGTCTGAAAAAATTAGTTTATTTTAAAAAAAAACCCTTTGTTGATGTTGCTGGGCTATATTTGTTTCAAAAAATAGCAAGAATTCGTCACAGTAGAAAATGCTGGTTGCAAGGGAATAAGCTAAACTTGTCTTTTTAAGTTATTTTTTGGTACAGAATGGTTATAATAAGATGGTGAAAAGCTGATAACTTTACTTAGTTTATCACCATGACTAAAAATATTTATATGATAATTGAATGCCATTAAAAAAAAAGGTGGAAATGCCTATAAGCTTAAGGTGATTATTTCATTTATCCTTTTTTCTCAGTTCACAAATAATTACTTGCCCCAGATAAAGGCATACCTCAAGTATATTTTATCCAAGTAGGGCCAGAATAAAGGCAAGTGTGAAATATACACAAATGAATTATTGACCATCTACAAGAGGACTTAGCCAAATTTGGCTACAGCTTAGAGAGGAAAGTATAAATATTTTAGCCACATTCTAGAACCTATAGTCTAAGTATGGATCCTCCCCCCCATCCCCCTTTTCAAAATATGACAACTTTGAGCCAACTTTTCCTAATATTTGTCATGGTCTTTTGTTCAATCCAATTGAAATCAAGGTTTTTTAGTTTGGGCCATAGGGTCAGGTTGTTCCCCCACTAGATCCACTGGGCCAAATACTCAATTTAGCTCTAAATTGAAAACTTGGACCATGTCAACATTGGTCCTTTCCATACCCGCAAAAGTTGAGAGCATACCCATGAGAATTGAAAGTAAGGTTGAGTGGTACCATTAAGAATGTCATACATTTTCTTTTCTTTTTTTTAACCCATCAAGCTTTTTAAAAATATGAATTAAAAAAAAATAATCATAGAAATGTTTGTTGAATACATTGATCAGTGTTATAGACTTTGAAATTTAGGATAAAAACACGTTTCAAGGAGTTGATGGCATTGTTTTAGATCACAATCACAATTTAATTTTTCATGCAAATGAAAATTTTCGCAACTTGTTATAAAAAATATTTTAACAATTATTAACAATGAGGCAACTGTAAATATTTTTCAATTAACAAGTTTTTTGTTAATCATTGTTGAATAGATATAAGTTTTTTTAAAATATGCAAATTCCTTGCATATTCAATGTTTCTTTTTGAAAAATGATTAGAATTTCAAATCATAACCAAAACTCCAGTTTTGCATTTTTTTAGTTTTATTGTATTGCAAGCTACAACTATTTTCAATACATCATGTAGATTATACTTCATTCATATATTCTAAAACTTCTTTGAGTTTTAAAGTTTTAAAATTTAAAATTTTTAATATTATGCATGTGATTAATAAGATTTTTATCTAATTTTTTCTATCTAAATGCTTTTATCATATTAGTTCTTTTAACATTTTTTTGTAAAATTGTATCAAATGTCTTAAATTAAAATGTAAACTTAAAATTGAATTAAATTAATTTTTAATTTGATTAATAAAGGGGGCAAAAAACTTGTCAAATATGTCATGATTTTGAATTTAAAACATAAATAAATCTCTAGTTTTGTCTCGTTATATTCAACATCCAACACCTCTTTCTTTTTTTTGGGCTCCTTTGAATATGTATTGATCCTTTAATAATATAAAAAAATATTTTAAATTTTGATGCATTTACAAATGGTTTCCTAATGTGTTCATAGTGAGTCTATTGAGTCATACTTTCATCTTGAGTTGAATTTTATCCAAACTCATAAAAGAGTAGGTTAATGCTTTAATTCCTCGGGCACTACAATCATAGTAAAAACCCCAATTTTTTGGGGTGACTTTTATGCATTATAAATATCCCAATGTAAATCCAAATCAGGGTCTTTGAGTCCAAATCTAATATATACCAGGTTAAGTATAGGCACTATGAGGCCTAGTTCAAGAAGGGTGTATAATGGAACTGATAAGAAGCAACATGTTTTGTAGTGTTCATTACACACATATGCTGCTTCTTAGTGTCCAATAAATATTACATGTCCAAGAATGTGCATAATTCTTGGGCTCAAATGGGACTGGGCAGCAATGAGAAAAAGAATGCAACAGTACTTTTGTACTGCAGGTGTTAAAGACCCATGGCTGATGTAAAGCCTTAGAAATAATCAAAGGCACACATGAGAAAAAAAAAAAAAAGAAAAAAAAAAAAAAAAAGAGTTGGGCATTTCCAAAAAACCTTCCCTACGGTGAAGGAAAACTTCATCTTTGTAAAGTGGCCTGTACAAAACACTAGACATTCTCATCTCATGTCCTCGATTCAGTTGCTGATGTAGAGCTAGTGACCCACTTTTGGATAATATCTCATGAAATAGTTTTCTTTATGGAGTCATGTGGATGGATGCAGTTTCAGTTTCAATTTCTGAACCAACCCATTTTCTCTCTCTCTCTCTCTCTCAACACTGTGCGTATTCATGAAGGTGAAAAGGAATTGGAGCAAACATTTTTTTCAATATTTTGAGTGTAGACTTTTGAGGAAATTGAGGGAAGAAAGAAAACTTGAACACGGCAAGAAGAAGAATTAGTTCACATATCAGATGTAATTGTTGACTTTTGAATCTTTCTGCGTATGGGTGTTGAATGCCCTTTTTTTTGGATATTTTGTATATTTATAACATGACCATGCTCATCAAGGATCCAAGCTTGATGTATTTCAAGTCAAATTATAATTATATGTTGAGAATGGATGTTAAGTATTTGGTGCAGGACATCAGTTTTTTGAAATCTCCTATTTGCGGTTGAAATTTAGTTTATTGTGAATAAGATTTTGGTTTTTTTTGGTTTTAAAAAAAAAAAATTATATTTAATGTTTGAGGATTTTTTCTCATGGTGTGGTTGTAGAAACTCATTTTTGATGTTTTGGGATTTCAAAGTGCACAAGAAAAACAAGTTTGTGTTTTGTGTATTTTTGGTGTGCATGTTTTCAGAAGTATGATTTTCTTGGTTTCAATATTATTGGGCGTGCCCATCTTGTAGTGCATGATATAGCGATGGAGTTGGCTACCCTAGCCTGTACCAGTGTATGTGCTGGTTCACCCTAGCTATGCCCTAATAACAGGGCATCTACCTTGGCACAAAAAGAATGAAGCAGGGCCCCCAAAGAGACATCTTCTGCATGTAGAGAGGTGCCTTACAAGGTGTAAAGTGCCTCCATATGACAAAAAAAGATGAAGAAAGTTGGGGGAGAAGAAGAATATGGTCCCAAGTTGGTTACTAAGCTCAAAAACTCAATGACCTAAACCATTGAATTAAAAAGCATCTTCCAACTACCTACAATTGTCAAGTGTTGAAGTAAATTAATTTTAGGGCAAGAGAGCTTTTGGCACTTCAAGTTAGATTTTTTTTAGCATTTAACACATGCTGGATCGTGATATTTCTACAACTTGTGTAAGGGACAATTCTTTTTTAAAAGAAGAGCAAGATTTATAGCAAGATGTTGAAGACCATAAAGTAGAGGATCTTTTCAAAGATAAAGGGATCAAGTGTGTTCTGGCTTTAAGCTTTGTGTTACTTAAAGATTGTAAAATTTGAAATTTCATATTATGTAGTTTTTTTTCAAGTCATTTTTATATGAAATTTTCTGAAATTTTCATGTGATTACAAGTTTTATGTATTCTAACTTCAAAACCTGGATACAACAATTATTGTGTTTTCACATTTGCCAATTTGAAAATTTCAGCACATTAAGTTTTGTTCTTCTGAATGTTTTCAAAGTTGAATCATCTCAATTTTTAATTAACTGATGTTGAATTTGAGTACAGGCTAGGGTAGCCAACTCCACCGCTATGTCATGCACTACAAAATGGGTGCCCAATAATATTTAAACCAAGAAAATCATACAAATGAAAACATGCACACCAAAAAATCCTCAAACATTTTTATTTAAAAAAAAACCAAAATCTTATTCACAATAAACTAAATTTCAACCACAAATAGCAAATTTTAAAAAACTGATGTCCTGCACCAAATACTTAACATCTATTCTCAACTTAGAATTATAATTTGACTTGGAATACATCAAGCTTGGATCAATGATGAGCATGGTTATGCTATAAGTATACAAAATAACCAAAAAAACGGGCATTCAACACCCATATGCAGAAAGATTCAAAAGTCAACAATTACATCTGATATGTGAACTAATTCTTCTTCTTGCCGTGTTCAAGTTTTCTTTCTTCCCTCAATTTCCTCAAAAGTCTACACTCGCAATATTTTTTCAAAATATTGAAACAACTGTTCGTTCCAATTCCTTTTCGCCTTCATGAATACCCACAGTGTTTCTCAAGAGAGAGAGAGAGAGAGAAAAAAAATGGGTTCGCTCAGAAATTGGAACTGCATCCATCCACATGACTCCATGAAGAAAACTATTTCACTAGATGTTATCCAAAAGTGGGTCACTAGCTCTACATCAGCAACTGAATCGAGGACATGAGATGAGAATGTCTAGTGTTTTGTACAGGCCACTTTACAAAGCTCAAGTTTTCCTTCATCCAAGGGAACGTTTTTTGGAAATGCCCAACTCTTTTTTTGTTTTTTTTGCGCTTGTTTCTATTCTCGTGTAGGCCTTTGATTTTTCGGAGGCTTTACATCAGCCATGGGTCTTAAACACGTGTAGTACAAAAGTACTGTTGCATTTTTTTCTCATGCGTGTCCATTACGCCATTGAAAGGTGTCTGGTGAAGCTCAGACACCTGTCATTGCTGCCCAGTCCCATTTGGGCCCAGGAACTATGCACATTCTTGGACGCGTAATATTGGACACTAAGAAGCAGCATATGTGTGTAATGAACACTACGAAACATCTTGCTTCTTATCAGTCCATTATACACCCAAAATGTGGATGGTTCACAGGCCCAAATGTGTTTGGGCATCACCCAATTTTTTTCGCAAAAAATATGAATCCGGGGGCTATACGCCACTTTAAGATGAGAATCTCCGTATGGAGTTGGAAATACATAGAAAGAAGTTTGTGCCCCTCAAATACTGCTGGATTCTTGACTTATGCGACCATTTGCCCATGGTGGCGTTCTCCTTCCCCTATGGTTTAGTTGCAACCCAGGGGCCTAGTAGTGGACCAAGGATGTAAGTGGCGGCTATAAGACCACAATACTTATGACTCATGTTGTATTACGTTAATTCATTCTCAAAAGGATTAGCCATAAAAGAGAAATTTCTTGAGTGATATTTGCCAAAATACTAGAGATCTCTCAAGGAATTGAGTTTGGCCAAAAAGTAAGTAAGGTGCACAAGTTGTGTAATCATTTTTGATTGTAGAAATGTCTGAAATATAAATATTCTAAATTCAGAAACTCCGGTGGAACCCCTTTTTCCTTCTCCGTCTTTTTTGCTTTTTCTTCTGCAGTGAAACTTTTTTTTTTTCAATTCGACAAAATCTGCAGATTGTTAGTGGCAAGGGACTAGGGATTTAAACGACCTATGATACCCAGGAACAATTGACTTAGATACTGCAGGAGACCGCGTGCTCCATCCTGCCGCGTGCAACAAAGGCTATAAATGTACAAAGTGTCACTTTGAAGGAACAGCAGTTACAAGAGAATCACATGTCTAGATCATGTATGAAAAGCAGGAGAGGTGAAGAGTTGCGAATTACTCACCAGCTAGTACAGTACTAGAGCACCCAGTTCAATCTGTCTACTAGAAAGTTTACTTGAAAAGTAGCTAGTAAGTACTAAAAGGCGTATAGCAGCATTTCAGATGCAAGCGGTTCAAACTCACTCATTTATACATTCTTATTAATTTTGCAAATTTGCTCTGAAGTTCGTGAATTGTAGTTCATACGCAATAACTTCAGCTACTGCAATCGGTTAGTAATTCAGGAGGCAGCAGGCTTATACGTTTGGGATATATAGTTATTATATCCAATGGAGTCTTTGATGATCAGACGAGCTCCAGTGGTTTTGGTATTGGTGATTGCCATCATGTTTCAGACTAGTACCCAGATTTGTCTGGGGAGACAAATCCCTTCAACAGGAATTAGCGGGAGACCAAATGATGATGAGACGTCGACCACCCAAGAGGTAAATCATGACGAGATGCAAAATATATTGAACTCGCTTCTGCTGGTACTGCGGTCCCCTCAATGGACTCTGTGAACTTGTGGATCAATTTTGCAATGACTTGAAGGATCTCTAGACGGCATATGATTAATTCAGGGATTGACATTCGTATTAATCTAGAACGTGAATCCAGCTGTTATTTACGGAATGAACTTATGATGTGATCTAGATCAAGATTGTGATCACATCTTTGGTAGCTGCTTAATTATTTTGCAGGTCTTGAAATCTTACTGGATACATAGAGATCATCCCGATTCACCCGCGTCAGCTGCCAGTGCATACAACACTAGCTCGCATTCAGAAAGGATTGCAGAGGCGACGAGAAGGAGCTTAATTCGTGCGGATTATTTCTCACGTAGAGTACTGGACGCCAGCTCCAGTGAAAATTTCGACAGTCCGGTGCAAGCAGTCGGGGGTGATTACTCGATGGCAGTGTCCGTAGGCACACCTCCGCAGCAATTCATAGCAACCATTGATACAGGAAGTGATCTGGTGTGGCTGAATTGTAAGCCTTGCATCCAATGTATCTCCTCCGCTCCTGATAGCCCGTTTGATCCCACCCTGTCCTCCTCCTACCAGGAAGCGTCGTGCACCGACGCCGCGTGCACGGTACTATGCAAACTCCAATTCCGACGTCAATATGTTTATTTGAATCATTCTGAAAACGCGTGGAGTGTTCTAAAGGAATTAGTTCCTGACTTAGGACTTCATTCCACATATCTCACACGTCCAGCAGATCCACTAATCATCCACTTCAACTCTTTGGTTTGCTGCTGTTTGTTTGTATCAGGATTTTCCGAGTACCTGTGTCGACACGGGTGCCTGTGATTACACCTACGGATACGGAGACGGGAGCAGCACCAGCGGTGTGGTAGCATATGAGACGTTCACCTTCACAGCCTTAGACGGATCCCAGATTCCTGTCCAACAAATCGCCTTTGGATGTGGTCAAAACGAAAGCCTCAATGGTTTCAATGGAAACGACGGACTTGTGGGTCTTGGCCAAGGCAATTTTTCTCTTCCCAGCCAGTTATCGACTGACTTTTCCGACATTTTCTCCTACTGCTTGGTCCCCTTCGCCGATACCACTACGAAATATAGCACTTTCTACTTCGGAGTTCCTGAAACCAACATCTCGATCTACACACCCATCGTATCCAACACAGTCAATCCATCTGCAACATATTATTACGTGAACGTGACTGGAATCAGCGTAGGAGGTGTATCGTTGGACATTCCAGCGGACACTTTTGACATAAGCCCCACTGATGGCAGCGGTGGAATCATCTTGGACTCCGGCACCACTTTGAACCTCTTGACAAGCGTTGCCTACGATGCCGTCGTCGGGGTGAGTCATTATGATCATCAGCTTCATTATATCCACAGACACACAGAACTAATTTCCTTGTTGCCAGCAGCAGGGCGTCAAACTCTGACTACAAAAACAATTGAAAATCCCAAAAATGAAGTACCGTATGACTAATTTGTGTAGCACTTATATTACCTGCAGCAGAACAGTAAGGGTCTCTTGCCATTAGGTTGCTGTGATCACAGTTACAGAGTAGTGTGCTGTGATCAGAGCAGTTTAATGGAAAGTCACTGAGATAGAACGTTGTTTCTTGCTGCAGAAACAGTTGCTTTCCATTGGACAGCTGCAAGTGTGGTGAAAATATGTAATTAGTCATGTTAGGAACCAGCTCAAAAAAACATAATGTAAAGTTGAACTTTCGTGTGTGAATGATTGATTGCAGGCATTTGAGAGTCAGTTCAACTTCCCTACGGTGAGTAACGACGCATCCACTGTATGCTTCGATACAAGTAGCACCACTGCGAGTACGATAGTTCCGAGCATAGTATTCCACTTGCAATCTGTCTCGGGTGCAGCACCTGTCGACTTCGAGCTAGCTCCGGAGAACATACTTTTCCCGTACTCGGAAACCGTATCATGTCTTACCATCATGTCAATCGATTCTAGCCCAAGCATCATCGGTAACATGGCGCAAGCGAATCACGAAATGGTTTACGACCGTGTGAACGGCCAAATTGGTTGGGCTTCCACAACATGCACCTAGCACCTAGCTGGGTGTAGAAATCTCATCTATTCTTTCTCTTGATACTGTTAAAGTGTCAAAGTAGAGAGGGCAAGTGTATGATTAGTGCTTGGTACTACTAGACTAATTGATCAGGAAGTCCTGATCAAAATTAGTTTGTGTTTGCTTTCGTGGTACCGTGTCGCCAAGTCTAGAGGACAAGCCGTGTGTGCTTACTACTAGACTAATTGATCAGGAATGAATCCTGATCAAGTAATTGTGTTTGCACTAGTCTGATCAAGTTTTGTCTGCTATCAAGCATGAGACCAGGTGTGCATGCAGCTGCTAGATGGAGTTTTAGACCAATTTTAATCATTTTTTTTGCAGTACAAAAAATGAACATGTCGTTTGCCTCCCTCCAGTCTTCAAACCCTAAACCCACATGTGATGAGACGGTTCTGCCACTTTTTCTTTGTACCCCAGGTGAGGGCTCTTCTAGGTTTACTGTGCTTTCAGGTTTCCCTTTCATTTCCTCCTCTAATTTGCTTCTCAGGACTCCTGGGAACTCAGGAACATACTTTGTTCCTTTGCCCATTTGTGACCCACCTTCTGGTTTTAGGCTTCCTGCTGGGACTTGGGTCCTTTCTCTTTGTTCTTCCTTTCCCCCTTTGCTGGGTGCTTTGTTTAATAAAGCTTGCCAGGGTTTCATCATCATGGATTATACATTACTTAACAAGCAACGTGGCCATTCATGGTCCGGACCAGTTCACCTATCCACCAAAGGGTCCATAATACTGGAAAATAATCCTAGAAAGCACATCACCTATTTAAAATATTCATAAAGTAATCCTCACATTTGGGCCTCATTGTATACATTTGTTCTCCTTTTTGAGCCATGTGCATAAAGTTCAGGAAAGTGAGAACCACTTTTCAAAAGTAATGATAAACATCCTCAAGTGGTCATTGTAGTTTTTACTTTAATCACACTACAGTTTACTTAAATTATCCTCAAATAGATTAGAGGCTATGACCTAGAGTACAGGACTAACTAAGGCTTACTTTAGGGATTACCTAAGACACATTTATTAGCTATCTAGGGCTTACCTAGGCCCTATCTAAGATAAGGGCTATCCAAAGTTGACATAAAGATTTACATAAGAACTATTTACATAGGAACTATCTAGGGATCTACTTAAGTTACAAGATACTTGAAGATACCTATAATCTACATAGAAATTACATATGAGACTATAAGTCAACCTGAGATAGTCCATTAGGTAGCTCAAAAGTAGTCTTTAGGTAGGACCTTGGTTAGTCCCCATGTAATCTTCTTAAATAGCTTTTCAAATAACTCCTAAGCATTTCTTAACTTAAAAAGTTGTTATTTAACCTCAAGGTAAGGTATCCCATAACTTAAGTCTAGATCTTTAAATATTTCACTAGGTAATTCTCTACGGAAGTCCTATGTAATCCTTATTTGTAGTCTTTAAATATCACATGAGTCCTTAGGTTTCTTGAAAGTTCACTTTTGACATCCCATAACCTAGGGATGAAGGATTGTAGGTAGATACAAGCAAAACAAAGAAGACAGAGAGAAAGACCAGAGGAAAATTATGTCATCCTAAGTTGAAGAGGAAACTTATTTATTTCCTTTTCTAAGTTATCAAATTTGGTGTTTTTTGATCCCCAGTTGCTACGAAGAACAAAAGAAGAAATATGATAGCTTTTTTTATTT
>Ga0209208_10013838_pt1 | contig 10015 bp, 8 predicted proteins | sample S1TSphfallax_3_FD_187694 | JGI IMG/M metagenome (GOLD analysis project Ga0209208, IMG submission 187694) | Host-associated microbial communities from peat moss isolated from Minnesota, USA - S1T2_Fd - Sphagnum fallax MG (SPAdes) (version 2) | ecosystem: Host-associated > Plants > Peat moss >... | reverse complement strand
GCAGGCGATGAAGCCGATCACCATCTGGGTGCCGGATATCGACAGCCCGCATTTTGCCGCGGAGGCGAAGCGGCAATCGCAGTTGGCGGCCAATAGCCCGCACGCAGCGGACGATCAGGCATTTGTGGACTCGGTCTCCGTTATTTGGGATGATGAATTCTGGAAGGATCAGGATTTTGGTATCGATGAATGAAACGCGGCGAAATCTGGACCTTGGCCGGTGCGAAGGATTATGCTGGAAAACCCCGGCCCGTCGCCATTGTTCAGGAAAATCGCTTCGATAGCACGGATTCGATAACGGTCTGCCCGCTAACGACTGAAAGTTCCGGGCTTCACATAGTTCGTCCATTTGTGGCGCCGACGGCAACGACCGGCCTTCGCGAGCCGTCCCGCCTGATGGCGGATAAGATCAGCACCGTGCCAAAAACGAAACTTGGAAAATTTGTCGGTCTGCTCGATGATTCCGACATGCTCAGGCTTAGCGCGGCGATCATTGTCTTTCTGGGTCTGGCCGACACGACGCAGCCACGGTCTTCATCATCTTAACCCCCCGCCAGAAACGCCAGTACCGGGGGCAGGGATTCCGCCGGCGCTTCCTCGAACGGGACGTGGCCGAGGTCCGGTAGCGGCGCCAGTCGGGCGTGAGGGATGTCGCGCAGGTAGTCCGCCGCGTTGCTGAACGGGATCATCTTGTCCCGCTCGCCCCACAGAATCAGCGTCGGCGCCTGGATGGTCCGCAGAACAGGCGCCGGGTCTTCCAGCATGACCTGCTGCATGCGGTCCAGCATCGCCGCGCGGTCGCCGGGGGCGCGCATCATGTCGTCATAGCGGGTCAGCGTGGCACAGGTCAGCCGCTTCGGGTCGGCATAGGCGACGGCCAGATTCATCCGCAGCATGAAGCGCGGCATGGTGTAGGGCAGCAGCTTCAGCAGCGCCGGCAACACCGGCTTCTTGCCGTATTCAAACCCCAGACTGGCAAAGCCGTCCGGCGAGATCAGCACCAGCCGGTCCACCCGCGCCGGATACGCGGCGGCGAAATTCCAGGCGATCCGCCCGCCGAGCGAATTGCCGATCAGGCTGGCGCGCTGAATGCCAAGCCGGTCCATCAGCGCCGCCAGGATGGCCATGGCGCGTTGATCCGCGTAATTTTGCTCCGGGTCCGGTCCGGTCAGGCCGAAGCCTGGGAGGTCGAAGCGGATCACCCGGTAACGTTCCGATAGGACAACCGCCCAAGGCTCCCAGGTGTCCAGGCTGGCGCCGAAGCCGTGCAGCAGAATCAGCGCCGGCGCGTCTTTTGGCCCGGTATCGCGCACCCGGAGCAAAATCCCGGCGACGCTGATATAGCTGGTTGCGCTGTCATCATATGTTTTGCGCAGCAACGCCGCGTCTTTATCCGGGGTGTAGAGCCATGCGCCGGCACTGAATAAAATAACCAGAATTATCAGCAGGATGATCAAAGCGAGTCTCATGAACCCGCCGGCATCGCTGAAACCGGCGCGGCGGGCAAGCTAGCCGCGGCTCTCGTCGCGCGAAAAATCGCTGGTAATGCTGCGCGCCACCACCAGCACGATCACCACCACGCACAGCGCCAGCAGATCCACCGAGGAGAACACCTGGGCGTAGAGCTTGATCAGAATTTCGCGCAGCGCGAAGACGATGCTGACATCGAGCAGGTTGGACAGCCGGATATGCCGCGTGCGGGCATATTCCATGAATGTATTGAATAATTCTATCAGAATCACGACGTCCAGCACCCGGTCCACCAGCAGCCGCAGCGCCACCTCGTCCGGCGACATTTCGGCATCGCCAGGCGCCACCGAGTGCAGCAGCGGGATCATATGCGCGGTGCTGATCACCGCTTCCAGGAAGGCGAAAAACAGCGCGATCAGCATCAGCGGGATCACGCCGAGGATGATGAACTCCACCGCCCGGTCGTAGAGGCGGAACACCACGCGCCGCAAATCGGCGTTCGGCCGCGCTGGGGTGGTCGTTTCATCGATGTCGGCCGGCATTTTCTCCCTTCCGCTTCTGGCGCCGACGTAGCATAGCATGGAATGCGGCGGATACGATTGCCGCGACGACTTGCCACTCACCAAGAAGATTGGAACGTCCCATCACGCCCGTCAGCCGCGCCGCCCGCCCGTCCGAATCGTCCGCCGTCAGCCGCCACCGGTTCCCGAATCGCCGCCGCGCGGTTGATAAGCAAGGGCGAGCACGTGGCTGACGGGATAGATCGGGCGATGACCCTCTACAGGATGGAGACCTATTACTACCGGGGTTACCGGATCGATCTCCACCCTGCCGCCGGGGGGTTTCGCGCGTTCATTTTCCGCCCCGGCGAGGGCAACGGCCTGAAGGGCGCGCCGAGCCTGGCCGGGCCGGACGGGCACGAATTGGTGCACCGCGAGATGATCCTGCGGGAATCGATTTTCTTCATCGACCGGCAGATCGCCGCCGCGTTCGCCGCCGCCGGACCGCTGCGGGTGGTGGATGGCGGCAAGGACGAAGACACGCCGGCGCCGGCGCCGAAAAAGCCACGGCGCCGGGCCAAGCGCCTTGAAGCGGGTCAACCGTCCGTGCCGGTGCCGGAGCGCTGAACGATCACGCTAACAGCGCCTTCGGATATCAGGCCGAAAGACTCGGTTCGGCGCTGACCACGCGGTTGCGGCCGGCGCGTTTGGCGCTGTACATCAGGTGATCAGCCTCTCGCAACGCGGCACCTATGCCGTCAGCGCCGGCCGGCACCGGTGCCACCCCGATGCTGACCGTGATTTTGATGGTCTGCCCGTTGAACGTGATGGCTTTGCCGGCGATTCTGGCCCGCAGGCGTTCGCCCAGCATGGTCGCACCCTTAAGGTCGGTCTCGGGCGCCAGAACCGCGAACTCCTCGCCGCCGAGGCGCGCGGCGACATCGCTCGCCCGCAGCACCTCCCGCAAGGCATCCGCCATCGCGCGCAGCATCTCATCGCCGGCGTAATGGCTGTAATTGTCGTTGATCTGTTTGAAATGATCGGCATCGAGCATCAGCAGGCATAGCTGACGGCCGTAGCGTTGCGCGCGTATGCGCTCGTCCTCGCATCGTTGCAGAAACCCGCGGCGGTTGTGCAGTTCGGTCAGGGGATCGATGCTGGCGAGGCGCGTGATCTCTTCCGTATAGCTGACGATACGGCTGACCATCGGCCGGAAGATCATCAGCGCCTCGATGGTGAGGGTCAAAAGCACCACGGCGAGGATGGATAGCTGCAGGTCTTCCAGCTCGGCCAGGATGCGTTCGGTCTGGCTTTGATGTATCGCGACGATCTCGTTCAATTTGTCGAGGAGCGTGGACCGCGCCGCGGCGAATAGCCGTTTGAGCGGTGCCGCCGCCGCCGGGTCCGCGGGCGGCAGGCTGGCGATTTGCCTGGCATCCGCGACGAAGCTGCCGACCTCGGTATCAAGCGAGTCGGTGCCGCCGGCGTAGATGTTCCGGACTTGCAGCGTCTCCGCGCCGGGGGCCGCGATGTCGCGGTTGGCGGCGCTCAACGCGGCCTCGGTGGTTGCAAATTCGTTGATCGCCGTCAGCAGCGCCGGCCGCGCCGTGGTATCCCCCAGCCGGTATTCCGCCGCCAGGCTGGCGATACGCTGCGAGAGCATACGCTGCCGGCCGGAAACATTGATGATGGCGGCGGTGCCCTGATTATGGCTCAGCACGTAGGTGAGCATCAGGTGTGACGCCAAGGTGAGGCCCGCGATGATCAGCAGGGCGGCGACGTAATAGCTCGTGAGCCGTCGCGCGGAGAGCGGCTGTGCCTGTTTCAAAGCGAAGGTCCCGAATGGTCCACGCACAGCATGGGCGGCGAAATTGAGGAACGCGTTAATATAGGCGATGATTGAGCGCGACGCCGGCATTTAAAACCTGTTCTGGCGGCGGCGTGGTTTCAGGCGGCACCCCATTGCGCGAGGGCCTGGGCCAGATCGAGCGCCGCCGGCGGCGCGTCCGGCGGGGTTTCGCCGGAGCTGCCGAAACGTGGCGCCGGGGCGGCCTGGGTGACGGCATCGCGCTCGATGAAGGTGCCGCGGGCCTTGTTGTGGGGGTGGTCCGGCGCTTCCGCCAGGCTGAGGACCGGGCTGACGCAGGCGTCTTCCGGCTCGCATAGCGCCGCCCATTCGTCACGGGTTCTGGTCTTGAAGGCGGCGTCCAACTGGGCGGTGAGGTCCGGCCAAAGCGCTGGATTGTTCTGATCCTCCGGCCGCGCGGCGATGCCGGTTAGCCGCAGCAGCGTGGCATAAAACTGCGGCTCCAGCGCGCCGACGGCGACATGCTTGCCATCCGCGCATTCGTAGCAGCGATAGAACGGCCGGCCGCCATCCAGCAGATTGGCGCCGCGCTCGTAACGCCATTCTCCCACCTGGGCCAGCGCCTGAAACAGGCTCATCAGCAGCGCCGTGCCGTCGGTCATCGCGACATCCACCACCTGGCCGATGCCGGAACGTTGCGCCGCCAGCAGGGCAGCCAGCACGCCGGCCGCCAGAAACATCGCGCCGCCGCCATAGTCGCCGACCAGGTTCAGCGGGACGGTTGGTGGTTCGCTAGGCTTGCCGATGGCGTGCAGCGCGCCGGCGATGGCGATGTAGTTGATATCATGCCCGGCGCGCGGGCTGAGCGGGCCGGTCTGGCCCCAGCCGGTCATGCGCGCGTAAACCAGCCGTGGATTTGCCGCGCAGGCCGGCGCCGGGCCAAGGCCGAGCCGCTCCATCACGCCGGGGCGGTAGCCTTCAAGCAGCGCGTCGGCTTTCCCGATCAACTGCATGACCGCGGCGCGGTCCGCCGCCGATTTCAGGTTCGCGGTGACCGCCGGGCGGCCGCGGAACAGGATCGCGCCGCCGACATCGGCATAGGCGGAGGCTCCCCCATCGCGCACGATCCGCAGCACATCCGCGCCGAGGCCGGCCAGCAGCATGCCGCAAAACGGGGTGGGACCCAGACCCTCGAATTCGACGATCCGGAAGCCGTGCAGTGGGCCTTGCGCCATTAGAACGTCATCCCGCCGGTGACGGGGATGACCTGGCCGGAGATATAATCCGCTTCCGGCAGGCAGAGCAGAAAAATCGCGCCGGCGGCTTCTTCCGGGGCGCCGGCGCGGCCGAGCGGGATGGCGGCGCGCATGGAATCCACGCTGGCTTTCGGCATGCCCATGCCGACCTCGTGACCGTCGATCTCGATGACGGTTTTGCTTTGCACGATTGCGGTCAGCCGCGTCTCGATCAGGCCGAAGGCGACGGCGTTGACGTTGACATTGTAGCGGCCCCATTCCTTGGCGAGCGTCTTCGTCATGCCGATGATGCCGGCTTTCGCGGTCGCGTAATTGGCCTGGCCGGCATTACCGCCGAGGCCGACGATCGAGGAGACGTTGACCACCTTGCGCTGGCGTGGCTGGCCTTCGGCGTTTTCTTGTGCCGAAGCCTCCCGGAAATAGGCGCCGGCGGCGCGCAGAATCCGGAATGGCGCTTTGACATGGACGTCCATGATCGCGTCGAACTGATCGTCCGACATTTTGACGGCCATGCCGTCCCAGGTGAAACCGGCATTGTTCACCACGATGTCGACGCCGCCGAAATGGTCGAGTGCGGTCTGGATGAAACGGCCGCCGAAATCCGGCGCGGTGATGCTGCCGGGGCAGATCACGGCCTGGCCGCCTTCCGCCTCGATCATCGCCGCGACGGTGGCGGCGACATCCGCGTCAAGATCGTTGATGACGACCCTGGCGCCTTCACCGCCGAGCTTCAGACATAGAGCGCGGCCGATCCCCCTGCCGCCGCCGGTGACCAGCGCGACCTTGCCCTGCAACCGGCCGCTGACGAAAGCGCCGTTTCGGGACGCCGGGATGGTTTGATCATGCACGTGGATGTGTCGCCTTCCGTCGATTGCCGCCGCCGAAAATCGGCGCCGCCGGGTGGGGCACAACCTACCCAGCGGCAGGGGGCCGGACAAGACGGGCGCGTTGCCGGCAGCCGGAAACTGCCGCGCAATCGCGACTCTGCCGAAAAACCCAGACAGTTCAAAGTGTTAGAATTGGCGGAGGGGATGGGATTCGAACCCACGATACGCCTTGACAGCGTATAACGGTTTAGCAAACCGCCGCCTTCAGCCTCTCGGCCACCCCTCCGCGGGAACATTACGGCTCCGCCGAGCGTTCTAGGCGGACCCGGCGGCAAGGTAAAGCGGTATCACATGCCGGGGGCCATTCCCCGCCGGACAGTAATGAAGACTACCACTTCATGGCCGTCAACATGTTGAATTTTCAGCGGATTTCTGCCGGTCAGAAGAAAATATGCTGCAGTGCAAAAAAATCCTTGCATGAAATCTTAATGTATCCTAGTTACGGTCTTGCAGGGTGAGCTTGCTCCCCTGTTTCTTGGACGTTTCCTCCCTAAACTTGGCGGCGCTTCGGCGCCGCCTTTTTTTCGCGCGGAGGACGCTTACTCGGCGGCCAGCGCCGGGGCCGTGCCCAGAAGCGCCTCGCTCGTCGCCAGCATATCGGCCAGAAATTCGGTGATCAGCCCTTGCAACGCGGCGAAAGACTCGGTTTTGCCGAAGGTCCGCTCATTCATGTAAAGCCCGCGCGCCACCTCCACCTGCACCACCTGCACGCCTTCGCGCGGGCGGCCGTAATGCCGGGTGATGTAGCCGCCGGCATACGGGTCGTTGCGGCGGACGATCAGGCCGAGCCGGCCGAACGCGGCGTGCATGGCGCCGACCACGGCCGGCGTGCAGGATGTTCCATGGCCATCCCCCAGCACGATATCCGGCCGCGCATTCGCCCGGCCGGCGATGCTGGGCATTGAATGGCAGTCGATCACCAGGCAGGCGCCGAACCGGTCCCTGGTGTCGCTGATCAGGTGACGCAGGGCGTCGTGGTAGGGCTGCCAGAACCCGCTAATCCGCGCCTTGGCTTCCGCGAAACTCAGTTTTTCGGCGTAGATCGCCTCGCCGGTGCCGACGATCCGGGCGATGGTGCCGAGCCCCGCCGTGACCCGCGGGCTGTTGACGTTCACATAGTCCGGCAGCCGGTCCGTGAACATCGCCGGGTCGAGCTCCCAGGGTTCGCGGTTCGCGTCGCACCAGGCGCGCGGAAAATTCGCCGCCAGCAGAGGCGCGCCGAGGGCAGGGGCGGCGGCGAACAGCTCCTCGACGAAACTGTCCTCGCTGCGGCGGATCGCCAGCGCGTCCAGCCGGGTGGCGGCGAGGAAGGCCTGGTCGTAATGCCGGCCGGAATGCGGCGAGGTGAGGATCACCGGCACCGTCTGTTCCGCCGGCCTGACAAGGGTGAATGGCGCCAGATCCTGCATGGACGCATTGAACCAGCAACGCGGGAACGCGGCAATCAGTCTGGCAAAATTAAACGATCACATTGCCCAACAGGGCCCGGTGCAGCCTGGTCGCCATCGTCATCATGCGGTGCGGCGCCGCCGCCATGACCAGGCCGCCGAAGGTCCCGACCGAGACCAGCAGCGCGACGGCGAGTTGTGCCGCCATCGGCAGGCCGGGTGTCGCCGCCGCCGCCAGGGCCGCCGCCAGCCGCGCCGCCAGCAACGCCGCCGCCGGCAAGAGCAGCAGCCGCAAAAGCGGCGTGACCTGCCGGCCGAGGCCGAGTTTCAGCGCCGCGATAAACAGCAAGATGCCGAGAAACCCGCGCCCCGCCAGCGCCCAGGCCAGAGCGGTCAGTCCATGAGGGGCGGCGAACCAGGCCGCCGCCGCGATGGTCGCCGCATTCGCCCAGGCGAAGGCGGAGACAAGCTGAGTGCGGCCGGAGGCGGTGAGCAGCGGGTTGATCACGCCGTACAAGGCGGTGACCGGCGCCATCAGCGTCAGGATCGCGAAGACCGGGACCGCCGCCTCCCAGCGCGGCCCGAACATCAGCAGCACGATCGGCTTGGCGGCGGCGCCGCAGACGGCGGCGACGAAAAAGATCACCATCGACAACAGGTCGAGCATCTGGCGCGTCGCCTCGAACTGCCGCTCCGGGTCGCCGCGCACCGCGACGAAGACCGGCATGAACACCTTGTTCGCCGGCAGGAAGGCGATCTCCTGCAGCACTTCCACCAGGCGCTGGGCGATCCGGAAGCGGCCGAGGTCGGATACCGTCATCCGCAGGCCGACCAGCATGACGTAGCCGGTGATGGAAATATAGTCGACGAAGGCGGCCTGCATCAGCGGCAGGGAAAACCGGAAGCTGGCCTTCAGCACGGCCCAGCCGGGCGGCGCCGGCGGGACCCAGCGCGCCACGATCGCCGCGGCGCCGGCGTAGAACAGAATGCCGACCATGCGCTGGTAGACCAGCGCGTCGACGCCATGGCCGGAAAACGCGAAAGGCAAGGCGACACAGCCGCCGAGGATGGTGCTGCCGAGCGAAATCAGCCCCAGAGCGCGAAACCGGAACCGCACCGCGAGCCGGGCGGAGGGGACGATGAGGAAGGAGGTGAGGCAGATGTTCAGGCCCAGCAGCCGCAGCACCAGGATCAGTTGCGGGTCTCCGTATAGACCGGCGATCCAGGGGGCGGCGGCGAACAGCGCGGCGGTGAAGCCGAGCGAGGCGATGGTCTGCGACCAGAACGCGCCGGCCTCGACCTCTCGGTTGCCGGCGAAAGCCTGCACCTGCTCGCCGGCGCCGCTGTTGGAGACCATGCGGGCCAGGTCCGTCACCGCCGAGCCGATGGCGACCAGGCCGACCACCGAGGCGGGAATCGTGCGCAGCAGCAGCCCAAGAATGACGAAGCCGAAGCTGCGCTCCAGCAGCACGGTCGCAAAATTCCAGGCAGCACCGCGCGCGGCGCCACGCGCCAGGCTCATCTTCGCCGGACCATCCGCTCCTCGTTCCCCGGTGGGGGTGAGCAATCGTTTACGGAGTTCCTTCCGGTCAGCTAGGTGCTGATCTGTCATTTAACGAAGATACAAAAGAACACATAATCCGGCAACAAACTCGTAATTTCATTCGACTCCGTGACCGATTCGCAAACATTCGGAAACAAAACCATTTCAGGTTGTGGCCAGGAACCCGAACAGCGCCAGTAATAAGGCCGGTGGCATGATGATGGCGCCGAGCTTCAGGAACTGCCAGGCGGTGATGGTTACGCCCTCGCGGCCGAGCGCCTGCAGCCAGAGGATGGTGGCGAGCGAGCCGGTGACCGAGAAATTCGGCCCGAGATCGATGCCGATCAAGGCGGCACCGGTTACCGCCGAGGTTGCGCCCGCCGCGTGCAGGGCATGCGCCGCCAGCAGCCCGGCCGGCAGATTGTTGGTGGCGTTGCCGCCGAAGGCGAGGGCCAGGCCCGCCGCCCAGGCGGTGGCGACCGGTGCGGCATGCGCGCCGTGCCGCAACAGCCCGGCGAGAGCGGTGACCAGCCCGATCCGGTCCAGTGCCGTGACCAGCACGAACAGCCCGGCGACCAGCGGCAGCGTGCTCCAGGAGATTTGCTTGAGTATGTTCCACGGCGCCAGCCGCCGCGCCGCGCAGACGCCGGCGAAGGTGGCGAAGCCGGCAAACGCCGTGGGCGCGCCGAGCGGAATGCCGAAGCCGGCCGCCAGCAAGAGCAGGACCGCCGTGGCGCAAATGCCGCCGCCGGTGATCCGGCCGCCCTGGCCCAGCGCCGGCACGCGGTCCGGCACGGCAATCGCCTGGCGTAAATTTTGGCCTTGCGTGAAGCGCAGGAGCAAAAATGTCGCCACCACCGCGAGGCTGGCCGCCAGCGCGTAGTCCCGCAGCCAGGTCAGCAGTTTTGGCACGTGCTGGCCGTAGATCACCAGATTGGCGGGGTTCGAGATCGGCAGCACGAAGGACGCCGCGTTGGCGACGAAGGCGCAGACCAGCAGATAGGGCAGCGGGTCGGCGGCGCGTACGCCGCGCGCCATCGCCGCCACCGCCGGGCTCAGCACCACCGCGGTCGCGTCGTTGGACAGGAACACGGTCACCAGCACGCCCATCAGGTAGACCAGCAGGAACAGCCGCTTGGCCGACCCGTTGGTGCGCCGGGCGGT
>Ga0209208_10013837_pt1 | contig 10015 bp, 6 predicted proteins | sample S1TSphfallax_3_FD_187694 | JGI IMG/M metagenome (GOLD analysis project Ga0209208, IMG submission 187694) | Host-associated microbial communities from peat moss isolated from Minnesota, USA - S1T2_Fd - Sphagnum fallax MG (SPAdes) (version 2) | ecosystem: Host-associated > Plants > Peat moss >... | reverse complement strand
GAGCCGGGCGCGAAGCTGGCCGCTGTCACCGGCATTCCGACCAGCGAGTACCCAACGCCAGCCGCCCGCCCAGCGAACTCCCGCCTTAACTGCGGCAAGCTCGAAGGCGCCTTCGGCTGGAAGATGATGGATTGGCGTGAGTCGCTGGGTAACGTACTGGAGGAGTTTGGGGCATCCTGATAGCGGGTACGAGCGATTCTGGTCCAGCGCGAAATCACTCATAGATGAAATTTGCTTGAGATATACTCGCGTCATTGATAAAACCGAGCTTCTCGAAAGCCGCTTTGCGTTGCCGCATGGTTTCGCTCCGTGACTCTTCGCCCCCGCTTAGGACTTCGACCTGGAACCTATGACTGATTCCCTTCCTGCCTGTCCGTATCGACGCGGGCCTTCTATCTCTTCTGGCCTCGTCGCCAACTCCCGCGACGCCCTCGGAAGACGCGCCTGTGCGACGGGGAACTGACGTGGCGACCGCCAAGCTTACGGACGTATCCCGCATCGCGTACCTGATGAGCCAGTACCCCGCGATCTCGCACACGTTCTTCCTCAACGAAGTGCTGGCGCTGCGGGCGCGCGGCCTGGAGATCGAGACGGCGTCGGTGAACTCCATCCACCCTCCCTCGGGCGGCTTTCCGGCGGCCGAGACGCAAGAGGCCGCGCGAACCTTCTATATCAAGGCGACCCCGAAGTCGGCCATCCTCGCTGTCCTGCTCAGGACGCTCTTTACGCGTCCCGGCGTCATCCTGCGCGGTCTCTCCGCGGCGCTTCGCCTTCGTCCCTGGGACATCCCGGGGACGGGGTATGCCCTCTTTTATTTTGTGGAAGCTATCCTCTTGGGTGACTGGATGATCAGCAAGGGATGCGGACACTTGCACGTCCACTTTGGGGGATCAGTAGCCACCGTGGGAATGCTCACGTCGATCGCGTGGGAGATTCCATACTCGCTGACCATCCACGGCCCAGAGGAGTTTTATGACGTTGGTCCGTCGTTTCTCGAGCAGAAGCTGCGTCTGGCGAAGTTTGTGACCTGTATCAGCCACTACTGCCGTAGCCAACTGCTGAAGATATCTCCCGTCGCGGGCTGGCCAAAGTTCCATATCTGCAGGCTTGGCGTTCAAACTCAGGTCTTCGTGCCTGTCCCCGCTCCTAGCGAAGGCCGCGAGGTGCTGCATATCGTCAACGTCGGCAGGCTGCATCCCGCCAAGGGCCAAATGATCCTGCTGAATTCCTTTCGCGAACTGCATCGCCGGGGCCTTCCAGTCCGTCTCAGTATCGTGGGAGACGGCGACGGTCGAGAGGCGCTGCGCGATTTTATCCAACGAAATGAACTTTCAGATTCGGTTACGCTCCATGGAGCGCTTAGCCACCCCGCGACCCGTGAACTGCTGGGCACGGCCGACCTCTTCGTGCTGCCCAGCTTCGCCGAAGGCGTGCCGGTCGCGCTGATGGAGGCCATGTCGATGGAGATTGCCTGCATCAGCACGTATGTCGCCGGGATCCCCGAGTTGATCGAGCCTGGCGACGAAGGCCTTCTCGTGCCTCCCTCGTCCGTCCACGCCTTGACCGAGGCAATGGCCTTGCTGCTGACCGATGCCGGCAGAAGACGAATGATCGCCAATGCCGGTCGCCGCAAGGTATTGTCTAGCTACGACCTCGCCATCAACATCAACCACCTGATCGACGTCTTTGAGCAACATGGGCTAACGGGGAACCGCCGTGGCGGCCCACCCAGCGTCTCATCCACAAGATAAAAGTCCGGGAAAACCCGTCCCGGAAAATCTTACGCCGGGACGGACTTCGATAGAGTAAAAGGAATAACAGTCGATTTTCATGCAGAGTGACCCCATCGAAAGCGTCTCGCCGGCGATCTCCATCCTCATCGTGTCGTTCAACACGAAGGCTGTTCTGCGCGAGTGCCTGGAGTCGGTGAAGCTTTCGAGCCGCGATCTTGCGGTCGAGACGATCGTGGTGGACAACTGCTCGCGGGACGGCTCCGCCGCCATGGTGCGGGAGGAGTTTCCCTGGGTCAATGTCATTGAGAGCCCGGAAAACCTCGGATTTGGCCGGGCCAATAATCTCGCATTCGAGGCGGCTCGCGGCCGTTACATCGTCCTGCTAAACTCCGACGCATTCCTGCAGGCGAACACTCTCTGCCTGTCGCTCGAAAAGATGGAGGCCGATCCCTCGGTTGGTCTCGCCAGCGGCCGGCTGGTGGGACGCGACGGCGAGCTGCAGCCTTCGGCGCGTATGTTTCCCAGTCCCGTGCGGCAGCTTCTTGTCATCTCCGGCCTGGCCGACAAGTATCCCAAATCGCGTTTTTTTGGACAGGCGGACCGCACCTGGGCCGACCCGATGCAGGCCGCCGAGGTGGACTGGGTGCCCGGCGCGTACTCCATCATCCCGGCGCGAGTTCTGCGTGAGCACGGATTCTTCGATCCGCGGTTCTTCCTCTACTACGAGGAGGTCGATCTATGCCTGCGTATACAGAACGCAGGGTTCAAGATCATGTACTGGCCGGAGATATGCATTGTCCACGTGGGCGGCGAATCTTCGCGCCAGGTGAAGACACTGGAGATGTCCCAGACCGGGGCGCAGCTGGTCCTGTGGCGAATGAGGAGCACGCTGCTCTACTACCGCAAGCACAAGGGATCGATGGCGGCGGTCGCCTGCTGGCTGGAGGAGATTTGGTACATGCTGCGCGGCTGGCGCAACCGGCTGCGTGGCAGCGAGGAAGCGAAGATCGAGGTGCGCAACCAGGAGCGCCTTGCCAGCCTGATGGCGCGGGCATGGAAAGAGACCTCTGGCGGGCGGGTCTCGCCTCCCCAGCCCTGGTAGCTGGCGACCGAACCCGATACGGGTCTAAATCATGACCTTTCGTCGTGTCATGAATCGGGAGATTGACCTCCGTACCGGGTCCGTGTTCGCTTCAAACAGCCGGTAGAAGATGTAAGCTACCGCCACTACCGCCACATCTGTCGCAAACCAGAGAGCCAGGTTCGGGCCGGTCTTCGGCCAGATATGCCATGGACGGTTGAGCAGGCCGCAGACAAAGACCGCGAGCGGCAGATGCACCAGATAGAGCGTGTAGGATATCCGGGAGAAGAAGCCCGAAAGCGCGGAATACCAGTCCGGCCGTCGCTTCGCCGTCAGATGCTTAACGACATAAAGCAGCCACCCGCTGAGAACAGCGAAGACCCACTCCGCCTGATAGATGCTGATTGGTGCCTTGCGCATGAGAGGCATGGCGAAGACAAGCACGATGGCGGTCGACAGAGCCAGCCGCCTCGCCGTCTTTTGGGAGAGCCGAAACGGCAGCCACGCCACAAGCGCCCCAAGGAGCCATATGGGGAAGTGCGCCATGATCCACAGCCCGATGAAGTAGCTGATCGCCGTAAACCCGCCGAGCGCGAGTAGCCTCGCCGGCGGCTTCGAGCGGCTGAGAAAGACGATCGCCAGCAGCGGAAACAGGAGGTAGAACCAGAACTCGAAGGCCAGACTCCAAAGCGATTCGTTCACGCCGAAGTTGACCGTAAGAATCCCCTGTGTAAAGAAGAGATTGCCCAGTAACGTGGGCAAGCTGAGGCTGGCGGGGAGGTCGCCCTTGACGATGAGTTGCCCGGGCGGCGAGCCATAGATGCTCATTGGCCCAAAGAGGCGGATTCCGGCATGATCGATCACGAGTCCCAGCACTAGCGCGGGAGCCAGGACGACCCACAAACGGGTAAGGCGCTTGGTCAGGTAGTCGCTCCATGACCAGATGTTCTTGCGGAAGGAGCGCAGGACGGAGCCGCCGACCAGAAATCCGCTGAGGACAAAGAAGATCATTACAGCTTCGTTGCCTATGGTGATCTTGAGCTGCGGGAGTGGAGGCTGGCGCTCCGAACCCAGGACAGTAGCCCTTTGCGACGCGGGCGGAAGCGGCTGAGTGGCGGCCGTCGAAGTGAAATAAAGCGCGCGAGTGTGGCCGAGCACCACAACCAGCGCGGCCAGACCCCGGAGCGCGTCCAGGTGGACAGAGCCCTCGGTAGAGAAATTGCCTTCCTCAACTGGGGGCATGGCCAGATCATAGGTTGGCTCCAATACCCGGTCAACGGCTAACTGAGCGAGCGAGGTTACATGAATGTGTTATGGCCCAGCCCCAAAGACGCATGGACGCGCCTTCCCGCTGATCGCATTCTGATGGAGGTTGTCTTGAACGCCGGAGCGAAGGCGTATGAAGAGGAACAATGAGCCCACGGCAGCACCTTGAGTATCGAGACCGAAATCGTCCCACCAACCGTTGCCGCATGGAGAGTCCTTGCAAGACGAACAGCGTCCCACATCTTTATTCAAAAGATCTTCTGGCGTTACGTGCCTCACCCGGGCGCGGAAGGAGCATCCGCGACCCGCGGCTCTGGTCTGCTGCTCAGCAATGTCCGCGCCAGAACGGCCGCGACCGGTCCCCGTACCAAGCTCCTTCGTTGTCCCTCGAATCATCCGCGTGTATGATCTTAGTAACTACTCTTTTTCGGACCGACCCGAACCATCTGCCCCTGGTAAGCCTGTACTAAATACTGTCCGTGTACGAGATGTCGAAGAAGTAGACCTGGTATCTGCCGAGGCATGCAGGTCCCCTGCGTCCATCAGGCCTGTCGGGATTCTAAGCGGGTACCAGAGACGTACTTCTATCGGACCCAGTGAGGTGAGCGTATCGCGATGGAATACGGAGGATCCTAGAAGTAGGAGCAATCATGGGAGCCGCACTCAGACGAATCGCGATCCTCGGTGTACCGGTCGACAACCTGTCAATGGACGAGACAATCGAGGCGATGGACCGGTTGATCGAGACCGAAGGCTTCCATCAGGTCGCAACCGCGAACGTCGATTTCCTGATGAAAGCGATCGGGGATGAAGAGCTGATGGACATCCTCCACAGATGCGATCTTGTGCTTCCCGATGGTATGCCGCTGGTTTGGGCCTCGCGCTTCATGGGCACTCCCCTCAAGGAACGAGTGACGGGAGCCGATCTTCTGCCTCGCCTCTCCGAGCTCTCGCAGCGCAAGCAGCGCAGGATGTTCCTGCTTGGCGCGACCGAAGAGCGTTCCAGCGCGGCTGCGCAATGGATTCTCAAGAACTATCCCGGGGCGATCATCGCGGGGCGCTATTCTCCGCCCTTCGGTCCGATCGAAGACATGGACCACGGTCATATTCTGGACCTCATTGAAAAGGCTTCCGTAGACATCCTGCTCGTTGCCTTCGGCAATCCCAAGCAGGAGAAATGGCTGGCCATGCATCGCAACCGGCTGCATGTGCCGCTGTGCATCGGCGTAGGCGCTTCGCTCGACTTCCTCTCCGGCACCCACTCCCGCGCGCCCGCGTGGATGCAGAAGTCCGGACTGGAGTGGGTGCATCGCTTTTACAAAGAGCCGCGCCGCCTTGGCAGCCGGTACACCACCAACGCCCTGGGAATCCTCCGCCACCTCTCGCTGCAGATGCTCGCCGTCTCGACTCAGCCGCGGAGTTCCGCGCTCTCACGGATTTCGCTGTTTCGCGAAGACCGTGCCCTGGTCGTAACTCTGGTTGGCCAGTTCACCGGGGCGGTGGTCGAGGAGTTCGAGGACTCAATGGCTCAGTCCGCCGACGACAGTTGCGCGCTGGTGCTCGATCTGCACCTGACGACATCGATCGGCGCGGACGCCATGGGAATCCTGGTCGACCTTTCCAGCAAGATGCGCGAGCAGGGGAACCAGATCTGGCTGGTCGGCATGAGACCAAGCCTCCGCCGGCTGTTCCGGACAGCGTTCCTACATAAGGGGCTCTTCCGGCTTGCACCCAAGGTGGCGGACGCCCTGCGGCGTATCGACTCCATGGCTCCCAGCACAACCCAGCGGCCATCGCGGCCAAACTTCCTTCAAGAGGAAGGCGGCTGAATGCGACCAGCGAACTTCCGGGCCATAGAACATCCAATCGCCGAGACAACGGAGCGGTCTGTCCGTTCCGCCGTACCTGCTTCCGTCATCCCTGATCGCTGGCATACAGTCGCGCCTAGGTCTTTCGCTATCCCCCATGCCCAAAATGGGAGCACCAGTTCTAAAACGCAAGTGCCTTTCGTACCTTCCCCGCCGGTGCCCCTATGCTGATTTCATTCTTGAAAAGGTATTATTCAGGGCTTATGGTTGGAATGGGAGAAGTGTCCCAGGAATGTAGGTCCGTATGGCAGTAATTGTGCTCGTGGCAGTCGCTCATTTGATTAAATGGCTTCTGATTCTTGTAACACTCCCCCTGCTCGTGGAACTCCTCACGTTGACTCTGGGAGCGATGCTGCCTGCACCGGACCCTGACGCAGAATCTGACCCAAGCCTGCCGACAACGGCACCGCTTACCCGCCTGATGGCGATCGTTCCAAGCCATAACGAAGAGCTGAGCATCGCCCGCTGCATTCAGAGTCTCGAGGCCGCGGCCGGCTCCGCGCAGAACGTCATCGTGATTGCCCACAACTGCACGGACGCCACGGCCGCCATCGCGCAAAAGGCCGGTGCCCGCGTCGAAATCGTGAACGACCTGACGCTCGCCGGCAAGGGCCACGCGCTCAATCACGGGTTTCTGTATGCGTTTAACGAGTGCGGTGCCGAGGCGGTGATGATCATCGACGCCGACACCACCGTCTCTCCGAACATCTTCTCCGAAGTCTCGAAGCGCCTCGCGACCTCTCCGGTCATTCAATGCCGCTACCAGGTGCGCAACCACGCCGCCTCCTGGCGGGCCGGCCTGACGGCATTGGCCTTCCTCGGCATTAACGTCGTGCGTCCGCGCGGCCGCGACCGGCTTGGCCTCTCCTGCGGCATCTTCGGCAACGGCTTCGCCATGCGCAGGGATGTCCTCGAAACTGTCCCTTACGACGCGCATTCGATCGTGGAAGACATGGAGTTTCACCTCGCGCTGGTCAAGAACGGCTACCGGGTGCGCTTCGTGACCGAGGCCCTTGTGCTGGGCGACATGCCGCTCTCGGCCGCGAACTCCGCCTCACAACACAACCGATGGGAGGGTGGACGTCTGCGCCTGCTCTCGGATTGGGGCATGCCGCTGGTGCGGGGGATCTTCCGTGGCAAATTAGGCCTCACCGAGCCCCTGATCGACCTGCTGGGCCTGCCGCTTGCGCTCGAGGTCTTCTCCCTCGTCCTTCTTCTGCTCTACCCTTCTTCGCCAACCCGCTATTACGTGGCGGTCGCGTTCGGTATCATCCTGCTGCACCTCGCTGTGGTGATTTACTCCAGCCCCGATCGCTGGGAGAGCCTCCGCAACCTTTTGCTCTCTCCGGTCTATCTCTTTGAGCGCGTCAAAATGGTCAAATCCGTCGTTCGGGCATCAAGCAAGGGTGCGGCCTGGGTGCGCACCACCCGAGACGCTTCGGCCGAAGTCACAACCCACGATATTCTCGCTCCGAAAACGGCAAACAGCTCGCAGGAGAGCTCATGACAATCACTCCCCAGATGAATACCCGGGCTCACGCAACTTCGCTTCACACGTTTTTAGCTTTTGGACTGCTGATTTCCTTCTGTTTTGCCTCTTCTCCAAGCTCATGCGTGGCCCAGAGTCCAGCACCTCCCGCCGTGCCGGCCAAAGAGCCGGCTGCCCTCGAGCGGCGCCCGCTGGACATCGAGAACAATCAACCAGACCCACATGAGGAGTACACCCTCGGCGCTGGAGACACGATTACCGTGGATGTCGCCGGACGCCCGGAGCTCTCCGGCATCCACGTCGTCGGCCCCGATGGGAGAATCACGCTGCCATTGGTGGGCAGCGTCCTGGTCGGAGACAAGAGCCGCGACGACGCCGCCCATGCCATTGATGAGACGCTTGCCAAGTACTACACCGGCACTATGACCTCTACGGTCCAGGTCACCAAGTACGGCTCAAACCACATCCTATTGCTGGGTGCGATTGAGAAGCCAGGGCTTATCTCGTTCGACCAGCCGCCTACCCTTCTGGAAGCGATCACCATGGGCGGCCATGTGGTGAGTGCCGACAAGACGGTGCAGAGTCCGCGGAGGTGCATCATCTATCGCGGCGACAACCAGGTGATGAACGTCAACATTAGCGAGCGCTTCGACGGACAAAGAGCACTCAATAATTTCCGGTTGCGGCGCAACGATATCATCTATATCCCGGAACACCAGGAGAGCATTGTTTCCGTGCTGGGCGAGGTCACCAGGCCAGGTCCGGAACCACTACTTAGCAATACGACGCTGATCTCCTTGCTGGCCAGCGCGGGCGGGGTGACGGAGAAGGCGGGAACCAACCCCAAGATCACAATCACCGAGTCCTCAACAGGCCGGATTCAAGAGATATCGTTCAAGGAGTTGCTGACCCTGCACGGTGGCAGCGACGTCAGCCTGCACGACGGAGACATCGTCTACGTTCCCCGCAGCGGGCTGGCAAAGGCAGGTTTCTTCATGCAGCAGATCTCGCCCATCACTGGGCTAGGAACGGCCTTCGCTCTTGAAGGAAGATAGAGTCGGCAGTTAGGGCCAGCGAAACCGGACCGGCAAAGCTTTACATCTTCGCACAGACGAAATTAACTCTTGGAGAAACACTAAGCATGCCCTCAACTAGCGAGCTCTCCCCCATCGCTTCACAACAGGGAACGTCTGCACCCTCCGGCGAACCAGTACGGGTTGGCATCCAGCCATTAGACATTCTTAAGCGCAACGCGAAGCTCGCGGTGATCGTCGCTCTTTCGATCGCTGCGGTCGGGCTCCTTACCCTTCACGCTTACTTCAAGCCGCGGTATGAGACCACCGCGATCGTCTACGTCTCTCCGATCTTCCCGAACGCATCACCGGACGATCACGACCACGACCGGCAGTACGATGCCTTCCTCGAGCAGCAGATCACCGCCGTCACACGGTATGAGACGCTGCAGAAGGCGCTCCGCGCAATGCCCGGGGTCTGGCCGAAGTATTGGGAGGAGGAGCCCGAGCAGAACCAGGTAATCCGGCTGCAGAAGGCACTGAAGGTGGAGCAGGTCGGGCACAGCTACGAGGTAGCGATCTCGCTTGAGTCGCCAAAGAAGGAACATCTCGCCGATCTCGTAAACGCCATTACCGCACAGTACCTGGAAGACGCGCGCAATGAAGAGGTATACGGCCGAGGACCAAAGCTCGCCTCGCTGAACCAGCAAAAGGCGGACCTGCAAAGAGAGCTCGACGCCGCATTTGAGCAGCAAGGTAAGCTGCTGCGGGATGTTGGCATGGCGCACTTCGATAGCTCCGGCGGCAACAACCCTTACGACGACAACCTAGTCAAGCTGCGCGAAGAGATGACGGCCGCGCACGAAAAGAACGCGGAAGCGGATGCGGAACTGCGCTCGCTGGGCTCGGGAAGCATCACCAGCCCGGCGATGCAGCAGGCGGCCGCCGAGGAGGTCAACGCCGACCTGGCGATCCAGTCCGTGAAGAGCCAGTTGAACGCCAAGAAGGCCGCTAATCTCGCCCTCTTGACGGGACTGAAGCCCGACAATCCGCTCTACGTGCAGATGGAGGCGAACAACGCGGAGATCGATCAGCGGATCGACCAGATCAATCGCGACGCGATCAAGAAAGCCGCGTTGCGCATCCAGCAGCGGCTTCTGTCCGCCAAGGCCAAAGCCAGCAGCCTTGAGGGGGAACTCTCTGCCGATATCGCGAAGACTACCGCGCAGGCATCGGTCGCGGCGCCCCGGCTGCAGCAAGCGCAGGCGCTCTCCGCAGAAGTGGAGCGCATCCAGGGCCTGATGGCCGCGATCGACACTCGAATTCAGACCGTGTCCCTCGAAGGAGATTCTCCCGGGTCGGTTCATCTCTTTTCCTCCGCGCTGCCGGCAGATAGGCCAGTGAAGCGCAAGACGCAGATGGCGTACGGAGCCGTCCTCTTCGCCAGCCTGATCGGCGGTTTTGTCGCCGCGTTCCTCGCCGACAGGCTCGATCCGCACATCTACACCAGCCTCGATGTGCGGCGGCTGGTCGGCTTCCCGCCCATCGGCCTTCTGCTGAGCAAC
>Ga0209208_10013836_pt1 | contig 10015 bp, 6 predicted proteins | sample S1TSphfallax_3_FD_187694 | JGI IMG/M metagenome (GOLD analysis project Ga0209208, IMG submission 187694) | Host-associated microbial communities from peat moss isolated from Minnesota, USA - S1T2_Fd - Sphagnum fallax MG (SPAdes) (version 2) | ecosystem: Host-associated > Plants > Peat moss >... | reverse complement strand
ATTCAGGAAGTTGCAAACAAGAAACCTAGTCCTTACCTATTTGTGAAGCTCTTTTTGCTAAGACTAGTGGAGAGGATGATATGTTTTGAACACAAAAACAGACTTACCTTAGTTCTGATTTGTTCAAGTATAGATTGCTGCTTGCTAGGGTGTGGACGTGGCCGTATTACAGGTTCCTGGAATGAAACCTTTGTCAACTGCCACATGTATGTCACCAAGTTAGAATCAGGCCTCAAAAGAATACCATATCTGAAGAACCCTCAAGCACACATTGTGGTGAGAATTCTGTGATAGTGATATGGACTTCTCAGTCCACACTTAATAGGTATGGACAAAAGACTAATTGTAGAGTAAAGAAAAACTACATCTGTGTACATGTACATGTGAAACCCACTGGAATAATATTGGATGCTTACCTCATTTTCTGGTGATGCAATGGCAGCAGACAAGGCACTTGTTGTCTCAGAAGTCTTTCTTAATGCATAGCCCCCAGCTGAAGGGGGCACTGGCTGATGAATTGACTCCTTTTGATGCATTGCTGTTGCTGGCTTAAGTGAATCCATTGCTTGATTGGATTCTGGAGTAGGACTTTGCTCTGACAATTGAGAAACTGTTGAGAGCTTGAACTGCAAATCAATTTTTTCTGCTGGATTATTGGATTCAGATGGATGCATTGGTTCTGAAAATTGAACCGATGGAGACATATGGGTCATTTGCTCCCTTAACTCAGGCAACCTTTCTGAATCAGGCACAGAGGGTGGAAGAAGCCCTGAGGTTGATTCGTCAATTGGAGGGTTTAACACAGTCCTTGATGATGTAACAGGCAGATTGGTGATTTCTCCCACAGGAATACTAGACACAAGATCAGGCAATTCCTCTGAAGAACTTGACACATGATGTGCATGTTGCTGGACCAGATGACTCTGGAGCATTTCAGAGTCTGGACTTGCTGGCAGACTAGAAAGAAACTTGACAGTGGGTCCTGCAGGACCATGTGAGACAGCTGACTCAAAGGGAAAATTTTCCTTGATGACTGCACTGGAAGGAGTTTCTGAGTACGAAGGTAATTCCACCCTTCCTGTCTGAGAATTCGTTTCTGAAAGAGGTAATGAACACAGTGGAGACCTGAAATCCAGACACTTGTGTTCTTCTTCCATGTTCATCCATGGCTGCAACACACTTCTTGCTGGGCTTGCTGATGGAGCAGTGGATCGCCTGGCACTATTCACTGGGATTTTGGCTGCCTTATGATAAAAGCTTGGCTGTGTCTCTCCCTCATTGAGGTCAGCACTTGCTGCTTGGCTCTTTTGAGCATTCAAAACAAGGCTCCCTAATGGCCTTTCTTGAGGCTCCGAAAGTGAGCTCACTTCTGCATGGTTTCCATCTTCATAATCCAGATTCCCTGGTAAGATTGATTGAGCATCAAGATCAAATTGTGCTGATGAACTTATTTGAGAATAGAAGTGAGAGCAAAGTGGAGTATCCACTCCAGGCACTGATTTTGGACTCTGCCAATAATTTGACTCAGGGCTTGCCTGTGGACTTGGTGAATCTTTGATGATAATACTTCCCGAAGGACTAGTTGGAGCACTTGACTGCTCAGCATTCCAGCTGGAGCTTCCTGAAGGATTGCTTTGGGAAGGTAAGCCAGGAATTGTTTGTGGAACAGACAGAACTGTCAATTCACAGCTCAATAGTGAAGGTCCTGGAGCACTGGGTTGAGGATTTGCAAGAGCACTGGATGGAGCACAAGACTTTGGCAGTGAAGAGTTGCACACAAGAGTTGAAGAACTTGTGTGCACAGCAAAGGGAGGCTGATATGGAGTTGTGACATTTGAGGGCCCAGAGTCATTTGGTGAGAGGTCTTCTCGTTCCAAAGGAGCTAATGGTAGGGAAGGTAATGGGGACACATGCGACAAAGAGAGTTTGGGATTCTTGGCTGGTGATTGACTGCTGGGATCTGATCTTGATTGCAAGCTCCCCATGAATGGTGGTGATTCTGGAAAATTTCCCCTAGGAGAGTCAAGGATTTCCTGTGCTGTGCTGCAAGGGGACCTTGGTGGTGAAGGTATATTCAAGACAGAAGAGTTGGGAGTTGAAGGACTTGAAGGGGCAGAATAACTGGATCTTGACATAAATGAGCTGCTTGAGTAAGAAAGTCTCGAGAGATTTGAGGCATTGGGCTCAAGAATTGGCCTGCCAGGTGTACACATAGTGGGGAAGGTAGCACTGGATGATGAACCAAGAGATGAGGCTGTTGGGCTGGTTACCATGACTGACTCATCTCCTTGATCTGCAGTTGCACCAAAATCCTCTTCAATGTGCATGGAACTTACCTTTGGGACTTCACATACTTCTGGGACTTGGAGCACATGAGGCATATTGTGTGCCAAGCCATCTCCACCTGGAATGAGATCAGGATTCTCTGTCTGATCATTCCCTGCCACAGTGAGGCCTTCTTGATGAGAGTGCCAGGACTTATCAATCTCAACCATGGGCCTCTTAGACTCAGCTGGTGATATGGACAAGGAGGAAGGACCTTCAGGCACAGTGCCCAAGGCTGGAGACATCTCATGAAAAGAAGCAGCAATTCTTGTCTCATGCAGCGGCTCCTGAGCAACATTGGCCACAAGATGAGACAGGTTCAAAGTGTCATGAGGAGGCATTGAATCAAGTTTCTCAGGTGATGTAGCATCACTGATTTCCAATGAAATATGCTTCAAGGACTTGCATGGAGCTCCATTATTGACATCCACTGGTACATGCTTAAAATCTTCTGCAGATATGTGTGCTGCTTCACCATCTTCCTTCAAACTATGCTTTGAAAGTTTCCCAAGCCTTTGCACAGGCTCAGACTCCTTTGTTGAGTTTTTCTGTGAGATATTATCTGGGAGGTGTGTAGCCTCTACATTCTCCATTTTGTGGTTTAATGGCTCACTGCCCATGCCTACTGCCTCCATATCACCCCTCAAACTAGCCCCTGGAATTTCGTCCACAATAGTTGATGATTCAGTACTCCCTATTGACATGTGCCTTGAATCTTGCCTTGCTGCCCCATGATCTTGCATCTCAACAAGGATTGAAGTATTAGATGCAGAGAGACCCTCATGCCCATTCTTGATCTCATTCACATCTGAAACTTTCCCTTCCCTGCTTTTGACCTCCTCTTCGTTCATCTTAGTGGCCTTGTCATAGAATTTCCCAGAAATGTTTGGAGCCTCATTGTCTGTTGCACTAAGTTTCGCAGGATTTGGCAAGACTTCTCTGGCAGCTATGTCACCACCATTAATTGCAGCATCCCTAGTCGGCTTCAGCAAAGATGCTGAAGATTCTTCAGCTGAATCTACTGCTCTGGGAGCATGCCAGCTTCTCCTGGGCTGAATATCTGCACCAGGAGAAACAGGTATGTGTCTCATCCCAGTGTTCTCAACTTTCAAGCCAGAGGTCAAGTTATGTGGGATTTGATCAAAACCCTCCACACCTGGTAATGGATAAAGCACCCTGCAATTTCACAAGTGCAAGATGAGATAGTGTTCCTATCTGCAGAGGATGCAACAAACAGTTGCAAAGGGAAATTTCCAGCACTAAAAATAGTCATAAAAAACTACCTTCAAAATTCACACATGCCTGTATTGAGGATAATGGACAAGACAAACCTGGAAGGAATCTGATTCATGCCCATGGGCTGCACTTTAATGTGATGCCTTCCCTTCTTCTACATCAAATAATAGTACCCTTCAGTGCTCAAACTGTCTTTTAAAATGACAACAACATACAAACTACAGGTTGTGTTGGCAAACTATCTATAAGTTCATAGCAAGGGAGCTGTGTTGTGATCCCTAGTAAATATCCTGAGCCAATGAATGGATACAAATGTCAGGAATGAAAGGAATTTCACTGCTGCAAATATACTCTTTACCTTTTCGATATTGGCTTTCTTGTTAAGTTGTGTGTGCTGGGCTTTCATGAGCTCAGATTTAGCCCATTCCATCTTGAAAAATGAGGGGTCAGTATACCTCTTTAAGCATGCCCCTGCTGCCCCTGCCACATCAAACCTGGACCCAAACACACATGAAATTAAACTCTTTCCACCCAAGACTGTCCTCAAACAGTGAATGTTAGGATCCTCATTTATGTTTATTTTTTGACATTTGTTTCAGGGGGACTGTTCCTGGCCTCTTGAACTTCAGACATGACAGTCCACACCTAGCGCTCAGAGGATGTAACTTCATGTTGGCCTTGGGAAATTTGAGATGAAAAAGTGAGAATAGTGTACTTGTCAAGAAGGAAGAGTCGAGGTGGCCCTCGACATTCTTCATAAAAATTCCGAATAAACCGAGGAAGATCACCTTGTGTACAATGGTTTTGGTCACTCTGGATGCTTGTGTGCCAATTTGACCCTGAGCCAATTTTCCACATTTTCAAAGCTTGGAAACACTTATCAGTTATCATGTTCAAGTCTCAACAGTTTTCAACCCTAGAGAGTTTCCACCCAGATTTCATGTGCCCTAACAACAGCCAATAAATACGACGAGTTCAAATCACAAAAGTTTGGCATAACTTCATCAAAGCTTGATTACCTGCACAGTAAGCAAAGCGAATCTGATTGGGTTCAGAAAGCAGAGTTCTCTCAACAAGAGGAAGCTCAATCTCCAACTGTTGCAACCTGGCTGTCAAGTCATAGCCCCGCTCTCCAATTGCCATTATCTCATTATGCAGATCTCGAAATATCTCGGTTGCAAATCTGTTGTCAATGTACCAGATGACCCCACTTTAATCCCGTTTGTCATGTCCAGGGAACCAACAATCAATGCATGATCAAATGTCACACATGATCATATCCCGTAAGCTTGGCTTGGCTAGAGTGGCTGAACTCCCGTGTAATTGCTGCTAAGAGGATAGCCAATGCAAGTGATATGACATTTTTCCTTCCCTCGGCAGAACGGAGGAACTATAGAAACAAATCACTATGCAGTGATCGGTTTACGGACCACTACCATCACCTAGTCCTTGTCCAATGACAATATCCAAGACAGTGAGGAGTTCAGAGGAAGAAGAGGAAGAGGACCATACTCTGCAAGGTCGCCGAGCTGGCGGACAATGCCCACCAGCCCGGCTATGGCCACGCCCTCCAAGAGTGCTTCGGGGTCATCCCGAGCAGCTGAGCGATAGAGCTCGGGGTTGGCCAAGCCGTATTCGCACCGCACTTCATACCTCACCAGCGGCATGGAGGCTGGCTGCTACGCTCCCCCTCTTATCACGCCAACTATTCCTCTTTCCCTCGGTACCTCTAAATTTTACTCAAGACTTCCCCGCGTTTGAATCCGTAATCGACAACATCACCGTCTCTCCGTCTCTTACCGAATTCCGACGCTCATACTTCCCCCCACGTATGACAACGCTACTCAAGGTCCAAGCTCCTCAATGCTCCATTCAGGAGAACACCACTTCAGATCTATCAGCTCCTCAGTATCCAAACCTTCCATGACTTCTCCAAAATCCTCCTCCTCCTCTTTAGACTAATACTACCAAGTTCCAACAGTACCATCACCAAGACTACTCTCCAATGCGTGGATTCCTTCTCCACGCACACTTCTCCATATTCCCAACTCCCATGTCCCGCTCTAGCTATAATTCATAATCTCCATCCGCCCAATAACGATCACAAAATCACCACATCAACTTCACGCAACTCCAGGTACAAGATCGCGCTTGTTTTCCAGCTCACAGTACGTATCCCTACTGAAATTTTGATTTTGTACCCACCGTTTGTTTACCACTTAGGTACTGAAAACTCAAGAATAATGCAGCATGACAGCAACTTGCATGGCTTGATCGTCTAAATAGCAAAATACCGCTAGCGAAAAAGAGATGAACGGGAGGAGAAACAGAAGAAGAAGAAGAAGATTGCACAGAACGAGTCCTTCCCTCCCTCGATTGCTTCATCACTCCATTGTTCAATGATCAAAATGCGGTTCCTTCATCACTCCATTCTTCAATAATCAAAAGTGCGGTTCCTTCATCACTCCATTGCTCAATGATCAAGTGCGGTTCCTTCATCACTCCATTACTCAATAATCAAAGTGCGGTTCCTTCATCACTCCACTGCTCAATAATCAAAGTGCGGTTCATAATGGGGGAAAATGCCCCCATATTTAAAGCCGCCTGCAGATGCACGCCAACCAAATGTGGGTGGAACATTGTTGGTACACCAATCTGCTGATTCCTAGTCTAATTGTTAAAGTGTCTGTAATGCAAGGGACAAGTTCTTCTAACATTATGTTATTCTTTTGCCATTTTCTAACACACACTTTATTTGAAGTGGAAGTGAAGTCTCTTTGAAGTCCTTGTTGTTGATTTGCTTCAGTTTCAAGTTACACTTTTTTCTATGGTGAACTTTGTGCTAGAAGATAGCTAGTTATTGAAGTGTGAATTATTTTGAGTGAAAGTGAGTTTCCTGTGTTAAGTTTTAGATTCTTTTTGGTACGAATTATTTGTGATATGTATGAATTATTTGTCTTAAGTGATAGATTCTTTTTGTTTCAGATTTTTGACTTTTATTTCAAATAATTCACATTTGTATGGCATCTTGTAACACATGAAAGGTGTAGTGAAACTGAAGCAAATCAATGTGCAAAGAAGATTGTTGTCTGGTTTGGTGTGTGTAGCCAGGCCACCACTTTAAGGTTAAGATCTATAGTCTGAAAACTGGCATCGGGCTTGTCACTTAAAACCTTGGCCCTTATAGTTCTAACTTCATTTAAGGGCATACCAAGTTTCATGCTCTTGGTTCTCTTAAGCACATTCCTTAATCCCTCTTCCTCCAAATCTCTCTAGTACTGATACATCAACAAGGTGCTGTTTTGACCCAAATATCATTTATCCCATATCATACAGTTTTAAACCCCAATATTGTTGCAAAAATATCCCAATGGTGGTTGAATTAGAATTATGACACATGCTTCACATGTCATATGGAGCTTGTATCTATTCCACATTATACAATCTTAGGACTTACATGGCCCAAGAAGGTTATAGAAATCTCTTATGATTGTTGTTTCATAATCATCACACACTTTTGGCATACCATAATTGAGCTTTGCAATCCCTTCCCCACCTAAATCTTCCAGGGCACACACATTATTTGCTGCATATTGGTATCAAACTGCATTTAATATATGCATATTTATTAAAAGCTAACATTTACTCAAATCAGATTTTGGTCCTAAAAACCTAACAGCTACAATATGTTATGATTTCCTTTGGAGTAAAATGTTTCTATCATTTAGACCTATTCTAAGATTTTATAATTGTCACATTTACTGCAGTTGGACTATACATGCAAACATGGACATGAAAATTGGATGAGATGGTAATAATAGTTCATAAAATATTTAAAATATAGCTTTACATAATTGTATAATGCAACAATTATTTTGGGTCATAAAATTTTTATGTCAATTTGAAAATCATGATTTTACAAACATTTCCCTTGAATAGCCAATCCAACATTGCCATATCATTTTGACTAGCTCAATCACTATTTTTAAACAAAATAATATAAAGGTGTGTGTGATGAGTGAAAGCACACTATCATGGGCCCCTTTATGGAACATATTGTTTTCGTGGGTGGTTACATTTTTAACATAAACCATGTTAAAATTAAAAGGAGATTCACTTTGTTTTTGCATAGTATTGAAAAACATAACTCAAGCAAGATGATAGAAAAGAATATTCATATTTTATTTATATTATGGTGGGTTTATCACTGGATTATATTCATATGAAAAAAGATGAATGTAGTAGTTATTGAAAAATGAGAATATATTTTAAAGACAAATCAATTGATTTTTAACCTTTACGATATTTGTAGTATCTATTTCACATGTGATTCCACATAATTTGAACTATGTTTGAAAACCATGTGAAAAGTTGGATAACTTTTTTTTAACGAATGGGATTTCTCTAAGACATTAACCATAAAATGTGGTGCATTCAAAATATGACAAACAAACACATTGAAATGGAAAGTCACAAGCATTGTGAGTTGGGTTGATGCATGCATACACTAGAAGAAAATTCATGTCAATTTGTGACTATAATTTGTGATTATAAATAAGTTGCAATTAAAACTTGTGACTACAAATTCATTAGTTGCATAAGTGAAGTTACATCCAATGTTTAATCATAAATGATGACACACCATAATCTTAACACATTCCACATGAATGATGTATATGGTAAACACATACCAATTCATATGTTAACCATTCATCTGTAATTTTACAAATAATCCCCATTTTTGCAACTAAAATACAATTCACTCAAAATTTGCCACATGGCAATTAAAAGATAAAATAAAAATTCAATTTATGTAGGTAAGAAGATAGGTAAATAAGTAAGTAGGTATGTACATTGGTGGTTAGGGAATATGTAAGTAAGTAGATTTTTTAGTTTAATTTTACATTTAGCATTTAAGGTCAAGTCTTTTTACTAACTCATCCCAAATGGTATGTTTTTTTTAAAGTTGTTTGTGTGTTTTCAATGTTTCAAGTGCACCTCTTTATGTAATTTACAAAATTGAAATGAAGGACAAAAAGTAACAAAGGGTAATTAGATAATTAATAAATTACACTTACAATAGGTAGGTAAATAAAGCCTAAATTGGTAAGGCCTAGGTAGGTCTAGGTTGGTTTTTTAAGAGGATTTTATTTCAATTTGGGATTAAGAAATTTATTGTGCACATTTAGATGTATAGTTTGCAACTAGGTAGCAATTATAAATTTTTCCTAAGCTACCAATATAATTAACATAGGCATATATATATAATTTAAAATGTTATCTACCGATTAGTATTTAACCTAACCTATTATTTATTAACTTTACTCATTGTTTAAAATTACTATCTAGCTTAACTTACTATCTACTAATTAACCTAGCCTATCAATTAAAAATAACATGTGTCACACCTAGGTTAGTCCACATGGAATTTATGTTTAAACCTAAGTTAAACCTTGGCTAAACATTGATTAAACAATGGTTAAATTCAAACTTAGCTAAAAATTAGCTAAATTAAAACTTGAGTAAACATTGGATAAATTCAAACTTGGCTACACATTAATTAAACTAAAACTTGAATAAACATTGGATAAATTCAAACTTGGCTACACATTAAATAGATTAAAACTTGGGTAAACATTAGTTAAATTCAAACTTGCTTACACATTGGTTAGATTAAAACTTGGGTAAACATTGGTTAAATTAAAACTTGGTTACACATTGGTTAGACTAAAACTTGGCAAAACTAAACTAAATTTTATAAATAAATAAATTTATTATTATTATTATTATTTATGTAATTAACCTCAGTTAGATGTTTTTGTTGTTATTACTTTCATTATTATCTCACTTGTTAAAGCTCTTGTTAATTATAGTATTGAATATTTAATTTTAATATTAATATTCTTTTATAAAACATTTAATTAATAACTAACTTAGGATATTTGTTTTAATTTATTTTTACAATTATCTCACTTATTACAAACTAAAATAACAAATAACAAATATTTATAATAATGTCACTATAAGAAAAACATGTATTTTTTACTAGTCTTTGTAATTAAATTTTAATCACAAAAGGCATTATACAGTAGAACCTATCTAAATTAATATTGTCGGGACCGGGGGTTCTGTATTAATTTAGAAAGGTATTAATAAAGAGAGGGTCATTATGTAGATAATTCTTCGCTCGCGCCATTAGAGCTTCGACGATTGCTATTGTTGTTGTTTTGAACCTGTGAGCGGAATCCCAGATGCTCCTGTAGACGACGGCAGTGTTGCAACGACATAAGGTGCTCTTGTTAACGGCGGCAGTGTTGCAACGACATAAGGTGCTCTTGTTAACGGCGGCAGTGTTGCAACGACGTAAGGTGACCAAATGAAAACCATACCTTTGAAATTTTCCTCTTACTATCAAGCTTCTCTGCCTTGGCCTTGGCCCTCTGTTCTTGTGCCA
>Ga0209208_10013835_pt1 | contig 10015 bp, 3 predicted proteins | sample S1TSphfallax_3_FD_187694 | JGI IMG/M metagenome (GOLD analysis project Ga0209208, IMG submission 187694) | Host-associated microbial communities from peat moss isolated from Minnesota, USA - S1T2_Fd - Sphagnum fallax MG (SPAdes) (version 2) | ecosystem: Host-associated > Plants > Peat moss >... | reverse complement strand
CAAAAAGTAGGATTGAACACATATTTTTCAGTCAATTTCAAATGTACATTTTATTGATTAATTTTTTTTTTCTTTTACTTTTTTTGGAATTAAATTCTTATAAACTTAATAGAGAAATTTATGTTACTTGACACATATTTTCACTTAGTTTGATGTTACTTTATGGTAATTATATGAGTGGCGAAATGTTGAAATGGACGTTTACTTTGTTTGTCTACTTTATCTTGTTTTGACCCTATGATGTTTTGATGTGAAGTGCATACAATTTACATTTTAACTAAATCCATGCAATTATTGTGATGTAATTTTGCATAAAACTATGCAATTTTTTATATTAAATATAAACATCCATATACATTATTTAAAAACAATGTTTCATTTTGTTTGAATATTTAAGATATTGCATACATACTTGAATTTTATTCATATTAACTATAGCATGAAATTCATATGATTTTTGTAAAAACCTATGAAGCCTAGTAAGTTTATGATGAAAGATATAATTGAATAAACCCTTACTTTAGACCCCATTAAACATGACAATTCCTAAAGTTTACTATTTCTAAAGTTATGCTCTTGTAACATAATAAAATCGTTCAAATACTTTTGAAATGATCTCATATACCTTTAAAATGTGTCACTCGCTTGAAATTTGTTGAAACCCCTAATGTTCTATGTTAAGAGCTTTAAATTCATGATCAATGATTATATATTGAGGGTTTGATTATTCATATTTCTCCTCCATGATTCTCTATTTTGACACTGAAGGAGCCCCACAACATGTTAGTCTAAGTAAAGGATATTTATAACATTTACAAATAATTTGAGATATTTACTAAAGTGGGTGCTAGTTCACCCAAGGCTATCTCTTTTACGACCTTAATGTGAATCTAGTTAAAATGTTAGAATATGTTTAGGCCTAAAGATTAAAATCTTTACAACTTAAGCCAAACTTCCCACACCCCTGGGACAAATGTCCTACATCCTTAAAGCAAAATGTCTCACACCCCCAAGACAAATGTCTTGCAGCTTAAAACAACGACCTTGTGTTCGTATTCGATACTTTTTTTTATAAAATTCACATATATTGAATTCGTGTAAGGCCTCAGGTCAAGAGGGTCCATCTCAAGACAAAACTAATTTTCCATATACATATTGGCCTTAGGGTTGGAATATCTTTTGGGCATTTGGCTTAAGGTTTTTTTTTTTTAAATTCAGAATATGAACTAGGGTTAAAATCTTTGTTGACATCTTGACCTAGGATTAGAATGTCTTTTAGCACTTTGGCCTATGGTTGAAACATTTTTTGTAACAATTTGGTGGCCTAAAGGTTGGAGTCATATACCAATCAATATAGCTCTTTTGAAATTCCCTACAAGTTTAGAGTCTCAAGACCAACCATTGAAATGCTGAGGAGGCTCCTATGCCCTAAACCCTAAACCCTAAAGGATTTTGACCTATACAAAGGATTTTTCATGGAGAAATGACCCTTATTCGCCAGTTCCCCAAAACAAATTAAAAAATCCAAATTGCCAAATTTTTATGAGAATTCCAGTAGGTAGCCAAGAATATAGAAGGATTCTGGTTTTTTTTTTCTAATGAGAGGGTGTGATGTGCTTTTACACTCTCTATATAGATTTCATACGAATTGTTGGCCAAGCAAAATGTGAAAATGTGTGTTCGTGCTGTTGGGCAAAGGCTAAGTGTTTTTTGGGGTTTTCTAGTTGCTAAATTTGTAAAAGAGAATACTTTTAGTAATTGTCAGATTTTTAGTAATTAAGTTGAAGTGGGTAGCAAACAATATAGAAGGAAGTAATAATGCTTAAGTGTTTTTTACTTTCATATTTTGTTTATAGCCAGATTGTATTAAATCATTTAATGGATCATCATCATCACATAAAAAGAAAAAAAAACCTTGGAGCGCTTTAACAAGAGCTCGAAAACATGCAAGCAAATCCATAAGAGATTAAGCAAATCCATAAGCAAATCCATTTCTGCAAGCTGAAGCACCCATTTGTCTTCAATGTATCTGCTGCTGCATTCATACATTTATCCTGGATTACAATACATCAATTATGTGTAGTAAAAAGGCATTAACAAAGTTTACCCTAATCAACAGCTTTCCAAGAGTCTTCACAAGCTCAACAATCACAACTCTCTAACAGTGAACTCTCTCTATCGCCTTGGATTCAAAGCATTGAAACGTGCAGTCATTTGGTCATACTCCATACGCCGCCTTGTATCTGAACATGGGGGGCTTTGTTTTTTGCTTTCTGTGGTGTGTCCAGTTGATAACCTCCGGCTCTCATCAGCAAATGATTTTCCAATCCTCGTGGAATCATCGTAAGAGCTTCGAACCTTGCCTGATCTTGAGTCATACTGCTTCTTATCTCCACCAGCTGGATCCTCCACAGTCACCTTGCCATAGTAGTAGTATTCGTTTGCTCCGAATGAGCTGGATTTATCATCAACCCCTAGCTTCTCCAAAGAGGAGTCATCAAGAGCATCATAATCAACAAATCTCTCTCTTGAATGGGTTGATTGCCGACTCTCCTTGTGAGAATTGTAGTTGTCAAAGACTGGTTTGCTAGCTGACATTGGGTATGGTGGTGGTGGAACAACATGAGACCTGTGACCCTCATCACTGTCACTGTCTAAGTCAGTCTCACTACTTTCATCTTGACTTGCAACAGTGTAATCTGGACGTCTGTCCCTATTACCCAATAATCCTATGTTTGCTTGACTCTTAAAGCTCTTGGCAAGCTCAGCTGCAGCACATGCTGCAGCCACTGCCCGATTGGCAGAATCAGCAGCAGCTTTTGCAGCAGCTGCTACATCTGTGTACTCAATTTTTGCCTCTTGACGGTATGTCTCTTCCTTGGGATGATCTTCCATGCGCTCCAGAGGCAAGCTATTCTTTCTTTGTGGGGGCATCTTCCCAAAAGGAATGAACTGCTTTTCAAATTTGTCATCAACAAGATGACAGGAAGACATGGTCGGGTCAGAGCTGGATCGGGGCACAATTTTTGAAGAGATTGGAATGGAAGAGTTTGTTTTGGCCACATCTGAGGAAGCAACTTGCAGCTTCCCAACACCAGATGGGGTCAATGGCATTTCATGTGCGCCAAGGAACTGACTGGGACCATCCTGAAACAGGGAGAAAATCATGTCACTTCCAAAAACTTGAGAGAAAAAGGAACTATTTTGACAGCAATATTTGTTCCAGGAACCTACCAGCAAATCTTCAGGCGTTAGCAGCAGTTCAGCTTCTGCACCACTAGGGTCCCAGGCTACATTGTACTCAGCTGCTATTTCTTTCATCAGCTTTAGCTTCACTTCCCCTGATGGCGCACGTACAGAAAGTTTCTCTATAATCTGCAAAAGTCCACAATCCCTCAACATCATAAGCAGCCTCACCACATCCTTCTAATCGCAAAACAAACAGCATGCTATGTACCAAAGTACACCATTAGCCACACTGATGCCAAAGAATCACTTCACCAAGTGAGCTTCGATGGATGTGTTGTAATGGCATCTAAATTAGATATCCCTTTGCTGAATAAAACCAACCGGCAGATGTGAGTAACAAACAAAACACCAAATCAAGGGGATTGAGTACCCGGCGATTCACTGCACAATCAGGACGCAGCTCACATGCTGCAGCTGCAAACTCTTTCCCATACTTTGCAGCAAAAACTGTCCGAATTTGCAGCAGTTCTGGTAAATCCGCACACCGGGGGGAAGCAAATATCAAGCTAGAAATTGCTTCCTTTAAATCCATAGGACATAACCTGGGCTACGAGCAAATGCATTAGAACAAACAAAAGATCAAAAGACTCATCTTTCCAAGCATGGTGAAGGTGTTGTCAACAAGCCTGCTCAAAATTCTGCTCAAAATTGGTCCTTTGCTTTCAAAACTACTGGTTAGTACAGGTTGTGGAGGCATGCCTTTGAGAGTCGATGATGGGGAGGCGGACAACAATAAGCTCGCAGAAAAGTTCAAGTATATCATATGCTGCCATGATGTTCTCTTCCCTGATGACATGTTCAACCTGCAGCAGCACCGCATCAGAGGCAGCTAAAATTAGGGATCCAATCATATTCAAGCTCACATTGAGTCAAGCTCACTCTCTGCTTTGCTTGCCAGATTCCTGAAGTCCTTTTGAAATGATACAGACATGGGAAAACAGAGAAGAAAAAGCAAAAGAGCCTACTTTCACATTGTCAGCTCTGTGGAATGAAGAGCAGAAGAAAAGCAGTCAAGAGAGACAGAGAGAGAGAAAGAGAGAAAATGGTATGATGTAACATACTCGAATGCGAGCGCTGGGTTCCTGGCCTGATGTAAGGAGCTGCGCAATATCCTTGCGTAGCTGCTTCACTTGACTGTCACGCTTGTTGCGAATCAGCTTGATTCGCGCTGTTGCTAACCTCAACAGTGTCTTGCTGTGTTTGCATTCCCCAAAGAATATTGTCTGCTTCAGTTACAATGCATGCCAATATATCCCAGCTAAATCTTGCAAGCTCCAAGAACACACTCCTAATATGCTTGACTGTAAATGCTCAACACTTTCTTTCTTTAAAATCTTCAACATGAGGGAGACAATCTTCTTCATACAAGAAAGGATTTTTTCAGCCTGTCTTTTATCTCACCATTTTGAGACCTTGAAACCTTTCCCCAGCATAGTCTCCCACATGGTGGCAGTTATGATGATGCCCTCTGTGAGCAAATAAAATCCTTTTTTCCCCACCTGCAGCCAGAGACTGACTGCAACCAGACAACCACAGTTTTGGTCATGTTTCTCCAACAACAACAACAACCAAAAAAAAAGAGAGCTCTAAAGCTTTTGCAAAAGTTTCTTTCCTCTCTGAAAATCAAAGAATACAATTAATTGCCCCTCTTTCTTTCCTCTTCCCTGTTGATGAACAAAGAAAGACAACTGCAAAAATCCAGTTGAAGAGTTTTTTGTAGACACAAATAAACAAAAACCACATTGACCCATGAAGAAAAACACACCAGGAAATTTTAATTAAATATTTCATTCTAAAAAAAGATGTGCACTCTCTCTTGTCTTAAGAGTGCACATCTTTTGTGAGCAGACATTTTGTAGACATGGAAAAAAAAAACCACATTGAAAGCTTTGTTAAACCCATCAAGAAAACTACACCACCAAAAAACTAAAAACGAGAGAGAGAGAGAGAGAGAGAGAGAGAGTGTGTGTGTGTGTGTGTGACCCATTGACGTAAAACCTCATGAGACTCACACACCCCCTGCATTGTGGCAACAAGAAAAATCCCACCCACCTCGAAGCGTTCTAAATTCTCTATGACAAGACTAAAGAAATCAACAAAGGATTTGAGAGCTTTTCATTTCCAAAAAGAAAAGTCTTTTCTCCAGAAAGAAAATGAATTCGAGTGTGACACCCATTGACACAAATTCCATGAGACTCACTCACAACACGCATAGCAGCAACAAGAAATCTCACCTCGAAACCGCTCAATCGTCAACGATCATCATCGTCCCAGCTCGCAAGCGCGCGTGCTGTGATGTTCAAAAGACCGCACCTTCCTTGCCAACAAAAACAAACAAAAGCACGCACTTGTCTCTCGAAGGGCAGGCATTTTGAAATTTTTAACTTCGGGCAGAGCTACGAAAGAGCCGGGTTTGGAGGAGACCTAGGTACCTACTTACTGCCTATACCGTTTGTCCGAGTGCCGTTACAAGAACATCAGGTCCGTCCGATTTTCTACGACCTAGATTTATCCCGCATTTGAACGAACTGATGTGGGTCCCTCTGGTTCCTCTGTCCTCGGGAACGAACTCGGTTTAATAAGAAGCCACTTAAGTGGGCCTTTTCCTAGGAGCTCATTTTCTTAGGCCACTTTGTGGTCTTTTTCTTGTACTTTTAGGTACAAAGAGTGAACTAGCAGCCAGTAGCCCACCACCACCCACCTTGAAGGATGGATGGTGGGGTGGATAGAAAATACTTTTTTTCATTGGGTTTTGCTTCCCTAACTAACCAGGGTTGTGAGCTAACTAAATTGTTGTGTTTACTAACTAACCTACTCACAACCCACTAGCCCTTATCTACATTCTAACCACCTACATGCATCTACATACCTAGTAGTTTTCATCTATAGCCTATTGTCCTACCTCGCAACTTGACCCTTTTTTTTTTCTTTTTTTCTTTCTAAGTGAAACCTAATGATAACCGAGTTAGGGTTCATCCATAACAAACTTCCAATTGATGGTGAACCGGTGGTCGTTAGCTCATTTTGGGCCTACTTTTGGACGTCTTTTAGTCTTTTCCTAGTGGTGTGAATGGTGGTTTATTGGTTTCACTTTTATATATACTTCCTAAGTACTTAGCATGAGATTAGATTCTCAAATTTTTTTCATCTTTTCTAGCCAATAATATGGTTCTCATTCAAAGCCACAAAACAAAAGAGTGTTCCCCAAGCTTCTACTTGCCCTTTGGCTTCCTCATCTTGGTCTTCCTTTACAACTTAGTCCTATCTTTGTGACTAATCCCTTTTATAATTCAACACATGTTACAATGCATATCTATGTATGTTCTCGTCCCAAAATTGAACACATTTTTGTTGATAGTTTTTACAAAGTTCCTCTCAAATGAAGTGAAAAGGTATTTCTAGGACTCACAAATTCAATTCCCACTTTGGGAGTCCTAAGGTGTTATGGATATTTGGAATAAGGTTTGAGATCAAATTTTATTGAACTTGAACCTTTCTTTTAATCATTGAAAAGGTCTTGAAAAATAAATAACCATAATGAGATCACATTCTCAAATCAAAGACTTGAAACCTAAATTATGGTCAATTAAAAAGATAGGAATCAAACTATCAAACAACTTCCAACATTAAAATGTTTGATAAGGGTCAAGCAACTTTTATTTGAAAGTTAAATGCTTCATTGAAAAGTTTTTTCAAAGGCTACAATTTTTCCCTTCAAAGTTTTTCAGTTAAAATTAAAAGAAAAAAGTTATAGTGGTGGATTCATAATTTAACAATTTTTGGACTCCCACTATTTTAAGAAAAAAAAAATTGTCGTTTCAATGCCTTACAAGGAGATCTAAAATACATATTATACAAAGGAAATTGATGATTCCTCCCAAATCCAATGTATGGTGAATATTGTGAGTTTAAATTAACTCTTGATGGATTTGTGCACCATTTTAACTCCAAAGTACATTAATAACCTCTTATTTTTGGTCTATGAAATTCAACATGACCATTGAGCTCAACTTGTGAACTCATATTAATATTATTTGAAAAATCTTGCACAACAATCTTGTCTCAATGCATGAAACTAGGGAGCACACCCAAATTTTTCAAATCTTTAGCAACATTACACTGTGTTAAAAAAATTATCTTAATACGTTGTAACAAGCCTTTTGGGTTGCATCACTTTTCATATTTCAAACATTTTTTAATTTACTTAAATGCAAATAGGGTGCTTACAATTCATTATGAAAATATACTTAAAATTTACCTAGTGTATTCTAAGATGTATTTGAAATGTGCTCAAAATATTCCATTTTTTCATGAAAAACAAAAAAAATGGGTGCATTCATGTTATTATGAACTAGAAGAACCAAAAACAAACAAAATCCTTGAAAGGAGTGGATTCTTGGAGGGGACATTAGTTTTTTAAAAATAAAAAATACATGAGTAAAAGTTTTAGGTGCAATATATTAGTTGTTGGATAAAAATTATAAGTTAGAGAATAGGGTACATTTATTTAGATAATAAATTTAATTATAATATAGGGTATGTAGTAATCTGAATTAATATATTATAATTAATATAGGGTGGCTTCAATATGTATACAAAATAATCAGGTGATAAAAAATAAGTTGGACAATTATATAATCCCCCCCCCCCTAAAAATGGTCATTTGACACACGTAGATCCCAAACTTTACATTAAGTGTCCCCACAAAAATGGATTAGTTTGTCAAGTTGATATGATATAACATAATTGATAATTCAAAGATATTATTCTTATAACCAATATTTACAAGTTATCAAATATATATATAGTTTTTATGACCCAAAAGGATGTTGCATTATATTATTATGTAAAGGTTTATTGAAAAAAAAATTCATAAATATGTCATTTCCAAACTAATTCAAACCTTATCAAAATGTTTTAAACAACAAAGACATTAATTATATACACATTGGCATGTATTTACATCCCATGTTTCAATTTCATCATCTCTTACTTTCAATTTTAACAATATGTTGAAAGGACCAATGCAAAAGTTTTACAAGATTATATCAATGCATCAATTTTGAAGCCATGAAACTTATAAACCTAAACAATTATTAACAAAAATTTGGTTTTTTAAATTAGAAACCAAATGCCCTTTTTATCTCAAGTGCTTCCAAAAATATACAAGCAATGACTTCCCTAGGCTACACATTTTTAGTTGGTTCGTATATTCTCCTTATTCCAAGGGAATGCTAATGTTAAATTCCTCCCGTAATCTAACATCTAGCTTTCCATAGGTTTCCAATTTTGTGTTGCCTTGCTCCATGCAACTCTTGGGTTGTCAAATGGAGAACCCAAACTCCTCACCTCTAAACCATGTGCCCCACCACAAGCTTACATTTTGTATTGATTCAACCAACCTAGAAGGTGAGAATTACATTTGTTCCACCAACTTTTTCCACATTTTCATTCATTTTCCCCAAATATTATATCATGGTGAAAAAACATGGTTTTTAACCATGGCCCAACTTAAATTAGGGACCTATCTCTTGTGTTTAAAATGCCTACAATGATTAGGGGGTGAGAATTTTGAAACAAGAATAGAATGAGTTGACATTTTAAGTTGAACTTTCAATCACCTCAATCTACACAAATGAACAATAAAGGATGATTATTGTAGTTTCAAGCACCACATATTTCGCATGTTCATACAAATTCACAAAACTTGAAATCAAACAAACTTGCTAAAACATCCATTATATATTTTTGTTATATTTTACTTTATAATTCATAATGGAAAATCTTATATCCCAAGGTTTTTCCCCTAAATTAAATTCCCAAAATCCCCAAAATCATTACCTTGAAATTGGACATTATGGAGTTGCACTATGGAGGTTCATAACTTTTGGTAAATGAATCTTTTACAAACATGTCAATGCACCATCTTTTAGCCCTTGAAAATATATTTTAAAAAGTGTTCAAACTACTTAATCAAACATGATTTGATCCCACAAAATTTCCTTTCTGATAGTTTGAATCATTTTTGGAGTTGTTTTCCCAATCTTCCAAACCTTCGTCTGAAAGATATCTTTCAAAAAATATTTTTCTTTTTAATGTGAGTGCATTGCATTATAGTTCAGATAAAAACCTTCCAATTATCTAAAGATCATTTGATTTAGACATGTTTTGATCCTTTCAACATTTTGAAACATGTTTCAAATCATTTTGAAAGTTGGGATTTTTTTCCTTATATTTTTACCCCTTACTCCCACACACTTCCCATATATGATGCAAGAGGGTTGTGATTGCCAATTAAATAAGGTGCAAGTTCCTTGTGTCAACATACTAGATTGTCAAACATCTTTTGTGACATGTAATGAACAATTTCATTTTGCTTAAATTCCTTGTTTTGGATTCGTCCATGGTGGAATCTAAATATGTTAAATAATAAATTCCTTTTTATTGAGCATGGTCTTGTTTACTACAAGGTATGTAATGCTAGAATCAAATCATGTGTGTTTTTATAGCAATGTTGGTTGGGTATATTGAAGTAACCAAGTAATATATAAATTGATATTAATCAAGTGGTATCAAAGAATTGATTTGCCTAGTAGGAACCTAAGAAAATAACTATCTCATACCAATACTTGCATAATATGAAATTAAAAAAGAAATTGGTACCAATAAATTTGTGAAGTATGATTTTTTAAAAATTGATACCAACTATATACTAGAGTCATGCAAATCTCAAAACCAAGTATATATTTATTTTATATTAGCCAAT
>Ga0209208_10013834_pt1 | contig 10016 bp, 2 predicted proteins | sample S1TSphfallax_3_FD_187694 | JGI IMG/M metagenome (GOLD analysis project Ga0209208, IMG submission 187694) | Host-associated microbial communities from peat moss isolated from Minnesota, USA - S1T2_Fd - Sphagnum fallax MG (SPAdes) (version 2) | ecosystem: Host-associated > Plants > Peat moss >... | reverse complement strand
ATGGCTCTTTTTTTTCCCGGGACTCCCAAGTTGGAGTCCCGAAATTGTCCCGAAATTGTCCCGGGTGGAGTCCCGGGACTTTGGGAGCTCATAACTCCCGACTGCGAAGTTTGATCGCGACGAGGTCTAAACCAAAGTTGTAGGCCTCATCGAGATCTTTCCAACGCCGTGCCACGCTCTCCATTCGGAGGTCGGGAAGAGGTCGATTCTTGACTTTTAATGGTCGGGAGTCAAACTGCCAATTTGACTCCCGGCCCTTCTTTTGCCCATAACTTGGGCGAAAGATGTCCAAATGGCCAATGCGAGGCCATTTTCGATATCTACGCTTCAAGACCTTTCCAATGACACCAAGAACACTCCAATGCGAGGTGTTTTGGGCCTTTCTGTCGAGCTCTAAACATTCAGGAGTCCCGGAGGACTCCAAATCCTCACTTTTTCCAAGTGTTGGGCTTCACCCCCACACTTGGCCAAAGTAGGGTTGCGACATCTAGGATGGGACTAGAAAAAATAACAAGTAATCACTCACTCACACAAACCTACATAAACCAAACAACAAGTTGGTTAAGTGCATAGCTAGAACACTTTTAGTGTTAAGACGAGCCATGGTAAACTCGAATTCACAAGACTCACCATGGCCCGGACTTGGGGGAAGCCACCACCTTCCCCCTTATAATATACTATGTGTCTGGCCAACGGACCAGCACCAGAATGTCATTTTCTCTCGTAGCTTGGACTCCTGCAACTTTGGGCGCCCATAATTTTGCGTGCAAACTTACAATTGAGATGAGATTTGAAAAAAAGTTATAGCCCTCATTGAGAGCTTTCCAATGGTATGTCGCACGTCACTTGAACATGAGGAAATTGGGGCGATTCCCAATTTTTAGTGGTTGAGAGTCAAATTGCCAACCCTTCTTTTAGCCATAACTTGTGTTTCAAGTGTGCAAATGAGTCATGCGAACCCATTTTAAACATCTACATCCTAAGAGATTTTCAATGATATAAGGAACTCTTTAATCCATTGGGTTTTGACCCTTGTAATTGCTCTTTGAAGATTTAGGAATCCACCAGGACTCCTACTCCCAAAGTGAAAGTTCCCTTGGGAGTGTGAGGGTTCATTCCCTCACATTTTCCTACACTCTTGGGAACATGAGGTGTGACCTAGGCTTCCCTCTTGGCTCGCAACCTTGCAAGCCCTTGCCTTAGTTGCGAGCCCAAGACTAGGGTTGCAACATTTTCCTTGGTACCCAAATTGATTTTGGCTAACTGATCTTCCTCAATAACTATCCAACTTGTTATGGTAAGATCTTGTACTTGCTTTCAAATAAATGTCTCATCAATAATCATCTCCAACCTTTGAATGGAAAAAGGTTTTATGTAAATGATGTTTGATTGTGTCAGGTAGTATAACTAATTTTATAACTAATAAACCTATTGTTTAATAGGTTGGATTTGGACCGGTTCTACTATACCAATGTCTAGTATGCAAATTGGTTTAGGAATTGGTTCAATATGAGCACTAGTAAAAAACCCCCCTTTTTTAACCAACACTTTTCAACTACATGACATTTGCAACTATGTTTCAATTATATATTTTTTCAAATTCAATAAAATTATGGAAATTATTAATTAAGTAGACTCGTTACTACATTGGTATATAATTGAAAGCATTTTTCAACTAGGTGGTCATTTGTCAAATATTTCCGACATCAAGAATGTTTCCAAGTTGAACTTCCAACTATTTTGGTAAATAATGTGAAACATGTTCCAACTAAGGGGTCATTTTGAAATATTCTTGGTATCTAAGGTTCTTTAATTGGCACACATTCAAAACATTGACTAGTGTTCAACTATTCTGGATGATAAAATGTACTAGAGGATGGATGAAATATAGTCTTGTTTGCAAGTATTTTTTTCAACTAGGTTAAACAACTAATAGTCAACTTTAATTTTATACATATAATATTGTAGTATTTATTTAAGATTATGATAACATGAAATTACATGTAAATTTTATTTGTATAAATGAATGGTTTTTTTTGTGCATATAAATAGTAAACTTTAATTTAAAAGTTTAAAAAAGTTTAAAATATATGTTAGTATTAATGTTTATGTTCAATACACCTATAATTTATTATTTCCATGTAGATCATTACAACATATCAAGTAATGATACATAATTAGCAATATTGTGTAACTATAGTGTTTATTCATTTTTATACACATGAAATCTTAAATTTTGTTTAAAATTATGATAAAAATTCATTAAACGCTAATGTACCCTACGTCATTGGCCCAAGTTTGAATGCATTCAATTGAATTTTCCTTCCAAACAGCTTTTTGCAATTAGTTTGAATTTCCAACAACAATATGTACCCACCAAAAATTCAATAATATTGTTCACATTTTAGGTCTCAAAATTACGAAACCAACTTTATTAAATCAAACTTGGTGAGGGCTTTCCAACAATACCAAGAACGCAGTAGTAAGAAAACGCAAAAATTAGTTTATGACACGATCTGTATGGAAAGGCCCTTTTGTAGATGCTTGCTTGTTTAAGCCCAAATTCCAATATAGTTTTCAATCTTCGTTTTTCAAGAAATTCAATGAAAAAATGGTTCAATAATCAATAGATTCCACACTGTAACTCCAAACATTCTAAACTAATTTATTGCACCACTATTCATTGAATTTTTTTTGATGATAAGTTCCATAGTATAACCTAAAACATCGTGGTTTGGGAGATATCATTATGACAAAACAAAACAAAGTACCTTCCTTCATGGATAGATAAGGTAACATGTGTTGTTGGCCCCAAGTGTGAACACACTCAACTCATTTTCCCTTCTAAACCCAATTTGTTGTAATTTCTTTGAATTTTCAACAACAAAATTCATTCAAAATTCAATATCTTCCACACTTTAAGTATGAAAATTATGAAATAAATTTTATTAAATCTAACTCAATGACTACTTTCCAACAACACCAAGTGTACCTTTGGATTTGGGGAAAAAAATATTTATGATTTTATTAATGTTTATTTTTTAAATGGTTCAATAATCAATAACCTTTGCATTGTAGCTCCAAAACTTTTCAACCCAAGTCAATGCACCCCTATTCATTGTTAGGTTTTTAAAGATATCAATAGCATTATGTGAAGCAATTTCATTTGGGACATTTCAACATGATAGAATAAAACAAAACAAACTATCTACCTTCATTAATAAATTAAATTATATGTAAATTTTCTTTGTATAGAATGAATGGTTATGTATGATGTAAATTTCCTTTTGTACATACAAATATTAAAATGATTGAAGGAAATTTAAGGAAATTATAAAATATAAAATAATAATAATGTGCATGCTCAATACAGCTAATTATTATTATTTATCTAAATTGGATTTTAGTTTACAAAATATCAAATAATGATACAAATTTAATATTTTTTGTGGAACTATAATGTTTATTACTCTTTATGAACATGGTATCTCAATATATGCTTTAATTGCAATAAAATTTCATTAAACATTAAACTACACGTAATTTCTATTTGTGCAATATAATGTGTATGTATGATGCAACTTTTTTTTGGGCATATAAATATTAACATCTAATTTCAAAATATAATTTAAGGAAATTCTAAAATACGAGTTTGTAATAATGTATGTTCAATATATGTAATTTATTATTTCTCTGTAAATCAAATGTTAATTTATAACAAATCAAATATTGATACATAATTTATAATTTTGTCAAACCTTATTTTTTATTCATTTTTATATGTACGATGTCTTAATATATATTTAAAGTTACAATAAAAATTCATTAATTATTAATGTACATGTAAATATTTTTTGTATACATGAATGATTACATGTATGATGATTTTTTTATGCATATAAATATTACACTTTAAATTTGAAATAAAATTGAAATAAATTCTAAAATATAAGTCAACTTAATAATGTGAATGTTCAATACATGCATAATTTATTATTTTTATGTAAATTCAATTTTAGTTCACAATATTTCAAGTAATGATACTTAATTCATAAATATTTTTGGAATATGTTCAATACATGTGTAATTTATTATTTCCATGTAGATTCAATGTTAGTTCACAACTTATCATGTAATGATACATAATTAATATTTTTTAGGTTTTTAATTTTCTATAAGTTCCATTTTTTTTCCCATTATGTCATATTTATTTATTTATGATTAAATTATAATAATGATTTGAATAATTAGTACATATAAATAATAAATTATCACATTATTTTAACAATTATTTTTATTTAAAACAGTACCATAGTATTATTATTTTTTCTTATTAAATATTTATATATTTATTATACTAGGTCATTTAATAGTTCCAACAAGTTAGATAAAAATACGAATAAAAATAGTTAAATAATTAAGCTAACCTAACTACTAGCTACAACATTATTATTGTTGTTGTTGTTATTGTAGTCAATTATTAATTATCACAACATTATAATAATTATTTTAATTAGAATATCATCTAAATTTTATTATTTGAATATTTATATTTGAGTTAATTCTTTTTTATGGCATGTTAATAAAAATTTATAATGGATTTGGAATTTTAAAAAAATTCAGTGATAACTAATTATTCAATAAATAAATACATTTCATTTCTGATATTTAAAAATTAATTAATCACCATATTATTTAATAAATGATGATAATATGTTTAATTATTTAATTATACAAATATATACTTTAAAATAGTTTATGAATAATTACTATAAGTAATTAAAGTAATTAACTAGACCTAGGCTAGATAAAATATTAGTTTAGGACTAGGCCTAACTAAGTTTAGACTAGGTTGTACAACTAGATTATAACTATTTGAGTTGCAATTGGGTTAGAATTAAGGTAGATACACCTATCACCAAATGGTATTCTATCACCAAACATTTTCATATTTTCCTTCATTTCAAAACCAAATTGAATGTTTTTTCATGTCATTAAAAGCGCAAAACAAATAGTTACAAATGTTCTTCACACCTCAAATGCAAAGGAATAAAGTAGAAAACATACGAAGAGAAAGAGTGACATTTTGTTTCAAATTTTGTTTCTAGACCCCCTTTACTTCGAACAACTATATCTTGTTCATTTCTGATTCATTTTGATCAATTTCAAAGGCTACAAATGCATTATCTCAAAATCTATTAAACTTGTTTAAAATGAAAGTAAAAAAAAAATAGTTGAAGAGCTTAAGCCTCAAAATCATACTAAACACTTATGAAAAAAACCAAAGCACAACCCCTTTCACTTTGAAAGGGCTCCTTTTCATTTTCCATAAGATTGTAGCGTTTTTTATAGATTTGGATACGCCAAGTGGAGGATTACAAAATTGCTTTAAGTTTCAAAAGGAACAGACCATGGAAAAGAGAGTTATAATGATCCAATATCGTTAAGTGTTCAGTGATAGGTGTGTCTACCCTAGGTTACAACTAAAATCTTTATCCCATATTGTTTAGTTTCCATTCCATGAATCCAAAGTATATAAAAGAATGCACTAGGATTGTTGGAAAACACAATAAACATGAAAATGTAATAACCATTTGTGATGAGCCGAAAAAAAAAGGTTCAACCCTAAAGGTTAAACCAAATGAAATAGGATTTCATTTATTAATTACCATGTGGTTTAGGTTTAGGCCTAACATAGGTGCCTAGATCTAGCCCTAACTTAAGCCTAAATTAAATGGCCTATGTTTAGGTTTAACCTAGGTGCCTAAATTTAGACCTAACCTATGCTTAGGCACCATGTCTCTTAACCTATTGATGTTAATTTGCCACATGTCATTTAATTATTTGTTGACCCCAAAATTTGTGAACATGCCACATGTCATTTAACTATTTGTTCACCCCACATTTTATGAATGTGCCATGTGTCAACATTGTGAATGTGGTATGTGTCACCAAACCATTGACCAAATGTTTAATTGACATAATTACAACATAGTCGAAATGTTCAACTTACATAATTATAACCTAGTTGAAATTGTAATTATATTTTTGGTTGATGTCATGTTTAGTCAATGGATGAAGTTCATCCATTAGTCAAATGTAATCGACAACATCCCTTGGCTATATTGGTAGAACAATTTTCAATTAAATTGGCAAGTAGTGGCATGTAGTGGCTATTCTTGTGGTGTTGATGCATGGCATACACTTTCAACTATAATTTCACTCTCAACTTGTACTTGTCAACATTATTGGTCAACGGTTGCAAAAAAAAATTTACAACAATATGTGTAATTTTTCACTTGGTTTGTGATTGAACACTAATTGAAAACGTAGTTGCAAAAGGGGGGGTTTTCTATTAGTGGAGTAGGTATTGCTCTAGTTCTTATTGAAAGGTCTAATTTTGTGGCAAACATCACATCCTCTTCTTCATCAAATATTCCAAAATGGAAATCATAACACACTAGGACTTCTAGTCTTTTGGTTTGAACACCAAGTTTCTTAATAATAGGTATGGTTCTTATTATATTGGTTCCTTGTATGGTAATAATACTAGTTCCCCAATCATGGGATATTTTTGCATCTGTCAACCATGGACATCCTAATAACATTGAATAACTAGAATCTAGTTCATTGTTATTGATAACGGTAAATGTAATCGTATAGGGAATTCCATGAACAAATATCTTCATGTCCCTAATGAGACTTAGTGGTTTGGCTATAATTTAATCTATGATATGTAGATTATATGGTGTTAGATTAGGTTTTGACAGACTTAATTATATTTTTGGGTTTTCAATAATGATGTTTACTTTAGGTCCTCCATCAACTAACACATCATCTATAAAGTTCTTACCAACTTGGACTTGAATCCCGACCATTTGATGATCAATAACCATTGTTGCACATGCATGTTTAGGTTGGATTGGGTGAACAAATTTAACTAGTTTGAAAATATATCGTTTGATGTTTGGCACAATCTTCAAAAGTTGCCCCAAGTTTATAACATACTTAATTTCCAAAACTTGAATTCCGATGTCTCTCAAAACTTCCTCCAAAATCTCTTATGGTGATATTGTTTATGGAGTCAACTATACATGTTGATTGTTAGTAACTAGTTGACTTACTAGTTCTGGTAGACCAGCCCAATTTGAATGAAATGGTCTATTTAAATTGATGAGTGCTTGTGACATTAAATCACTTCCCTATAACTCCCTAATAATATGAACAAATGAATCACACAATTATTCTTCTATTTGTTAATTAATTGCTGATTTTGCTTTCATTGGTTCATGTTCTATAAAAGCATGTTGTTCTTGTACTTGGCTATGTGTTGTGACAACAACTACATTGATTAGTAAATTATCAGGTTTAAGGTTTTTTGTTACTATAGTGATAGTAGTAGTTAGCTTAATCTAGAACATGTTTTGTATTTCTATTTTTTTAAGACAATGAAGTGCATGATGTTAAAAGCTAAAATAGTTAATACAAGGATATTTTAATGGTACTTTGGTTGGTTTAACAAGTTGTGCAATCACTTCAACCACTAGTTTAGCAACTTTAGTGGGTACAATAAGAACTATTGGTTTTTCTTTCTTCTTATTATGACAAGTTTCTTTCACATGGCCTATTTTACCATAGTTTGAATAGGTTAATTGTTGTTTAGCAATGGTATAAGTGACTATGGGCTATGCAACTTGTCTGGACTTTGGTTGAATTATCAAAGCATTTTAATTTGTTATGACTAGTTCATTTTCACTAAAAGAAAAACATGTATTTTCAACTAGTCTTTGCGACTAAATTTTAGTCGCAAGAGACATTTTGCAACTAAAATCCCTTTAGTCGCCTAAGACAAGTCGCATGTGATAAATTAGTCGTAAGTGACAAAGGGTATTGTATGAAAAAAAAGTCAACAAATACATTTCATCCTTCAACTTCATTGTATACGTATTGTCACATGCGACTAAGATGCAACTATTTTGGTCACAATTGAGGGCAAATGATGTGTTACCATGTGTCTTAATATTTGATTATTTATATTATTATTATTATTATTATTATAAAATAATCTAGGACGTCCATTCAAATACTTTGATGATATTATATTATGCCATGTGGCATTAAATTTTTTAATAAAAATAAAAATATTAAATTGGTAGGTACTTAGGTAGGTACATAAATAGGTGCCTACAAACCTAGGCTACGTACCAACCTACCTACTTAGGTAAAAAAATAGGTAGGTAGGTTCTACTTTCCTAGGTTAAATATTTATTCATATAAGTAGGTATTTAAGTAGGTAGGTACATAGGTCAACCTAGGTGGGTAGGTCAAACTAGGTACCTACCTAGCTAGGTAGATAAATAGGTTGGGAAAGTAAATACTTTTTAAATGTGCATAATTTGTTTTTTTGTTTTGGGTCGAGCCTTTTGATTGGTTCATCCCATGTGCACAAATTTTTTAATGTGGAATTGGATGACCACACCCTTTTGTTTATATAGTGTTCAAATTGGGAATGAAAAACAAACAATATGGGATAAGTTTTGAAGTTGCAACTTTTTCACAAACTAAGTTGTAATTTCAAAACTTTATTCATGCCTTACTTTTTTAGTTTTTAGAATTATAAACAATTCAAATACTAGATAATTAGATAATAATTTAATTAATAATGATTAAATTTACATATATTTAAATTATAAAGTATACACTACAAATATTCAATATTCGTTATCAATTACTTGATTAAGCAAGAATTTCTTAATATTTAACAAACTAACTATCTAGTTACTCACAAGTTATTAATACATAACTCATAAATAATTAAATAACTAAAATATTTTAAAATATTTTATTATTATTTAGAATCTGATTGAATTATATATAATATAATTAATGTAAAACTAATTTAACAACTCTAATTTAAAAATTAAAATCCTTAAATATTTTTGTTAAAATTATAAGTTATGAATTAACAATTATCATTATAAAGTAAATTCTTACAAGAATTTTTAAAAAATTATTATTCAACTAATTACATTACTTATTGTGTAATTACATTTATTTTTGTAAGAATTATTATAGGTCAAGTAATTTTTTTCTCTTGGTAATTATTAACTATAAATACAACATTTTGTTAAACATAACATTAATTTTCATAATTACTGTAAAATTACTATAAAATATTTATCATAGACGATGAATCACAAAAAAATTATTATTATTATTAAATATAATAATTCGTGAAATTAAAATCAGTAAAATAATTATTTTAACTACACTATAAATTTTCCAAATTTTTAATTCAGGTTTGAAATTATAAATTACAGTGTGTGAATAATTATGTTTAATTAGAAAATAATTATGCACATAATAATTAATTCTTATCTAAAGTAATTGAAATGATTTTAAAGTAATGTCACATCAATTACATTAATTAATTTCTTCTAATATAAGAATATAAATTAAACAATATACAAATTTATGTTATAACAATAATTATTTAGTGTAATTTAAATTTAATAAAAATAATCATTTATAATTATTTATAAAAATGATTTATAGGGATAACACTAGTAGAAAAAACCATTAAAACTCAATCAATAATTTTTTGAATTAAAATATAAATTTAAGATACCAAAATAGTAATGCAGAATTCAAATATCAATTTTTAGATCAAATAAGTTTTTTCAAGTTAAATAACAACTTTCAGAATTGAAATGTCAAATTTCAGATTCAAATAATATATTCAAAACTAAAATGTCCATTTTAAGACTCAATTAGTAATTTTCTGACTTGAAATATTAATTTCGAGAATCCAAAATAATAATTTGGAATTCAAATTTCAACTTTCAAGTCAAATAATTTCTTAAAATTTTAATTTAAAACTTCAAAATTCAAATATCAAATTTCAAGTTCAAATAAAAATATTTAAAATCAAAATGTCGATTTTTAGATTCAATAATTTTTTTTGAATTGAAATACTAGTTTTTAGATTCGAAAAAATAATAATTTAAATTCAAATA
>Ga0209208_10013833_pt1 | contig 10016 bp, 9 predicted proteins | sample S1TSphfallax_3_FD_187694 | JGI IMG/M metagenome (GOLD analysis project Ga0209208, IMG submission 187694) | Host-associated microbial communities from peat moss isolated from Minnesota, USA - S1T2_Fd - Sphagnum fallax MG (SPAdes) (version 2) | ecosystem: Host-associated > Plants > Peat moss >... | reverse complement strand
TGATAACCACCAGTTCCAAATTTGTTTCATATTTCAGAAATTAGAGAACTGTCAGCTCCGAGTTTTTTTTTCAATAGGCTGCCAAATCAAAGAACCGCCGGTTCAGGTTATTAGAAACATCATCAAAGATAAGTTTGCAATCCTCATGAAAGAATCAGTAAAAGAACCGGTTAATACATCGGATCCGGTTCTCTGATTACTATTTTTGAAACCCATGGCTATCAGCACTAAGAACTGCCCTGATAACCGTTTAGGGTCTGTTCCTGTTTTGATAACCGGCCCAACACTGAATTCTACCTGGCTTTGTTTGGGAGGGTTTAGGGTTTAGGGTTTATTCAGTCCAGACTATGAACCCTCCTACTACCTATGAGCTTCCTACACATGTAGGGACACTGCATCCTACTTACCTACCTAGTAAGGCATGAATTGCAGTGGGGGACAGACAGAAACAGAGAGAGAGAGAGAGAGAGAGTCAGTGAGAAGAGAAGGAAGAATGGGTGAGAGACAAAACCCACTTCACATGCTTTGCTTCAGATCTTTTCTTGTTTCCAAAATATTTCCCCTGTCTTCTCCATCTCTCTCTCTCTCTATCTCTCTTTATATATCCTAGTCTCTGACACATACACCAGAAGTGGGTGGAGTTTATCTTCAAGCCTATACAGTCCATGGAAGCAAATGGACCTTTCTTGCAGCTTTTTTTCAAGTTCTTGGCAGAGGCAAATAGTGGCACATGACAAAAGTTGCCATCTCAGCTAGCTCCATGTTAACCATTTTCCCACACACAAAATCTCTGAGCCATACTGGGCTTGGATCACTTGACTAATTTACACTTCATCTAATCTTACAGTTTTTCTAAGCTCAGATTTGTTAAGTAAGTAGCTGAGAGTTTCAGGCAAACCTTGAGATTCCAGAATTCAAGTCTAAGAGTAGGTCCACCGACATCCCCTATTTATGCCTCTAGTACCAATGTTTATCACATCCAAAATAATTAGAGTTTTCCTTAAAGTCACACCTTGTCTAGTCTTTCTTTCGTAGCTTATTCATTTGGTCACCTTGTCTTTGAAGTCTTGAAAAAAATGAGCAAAACTCAACATGAAATTGCTGATATGAGCATTTACTGTGATTGTGAAGGATTTAATTAGATCCCCTATCTTGCACACTTCATGGAGAACTCTATTTCAGATCTAAGTTCTGCTGCCATCTGACTGACAAAGTTACACTGCATCAATCTTTGGATAGAGCCATAGAACTTTGCTTTAGAGCTTCCACAACAAAGAGGAGCACAATAGAGCTTGATTGCACAGGAAAGAGTAATGTAGAGCTTGGAGCTTGCACAACAAAAGAGTAACATTGAGCTTTGAGCTTGCACAACAAAGAGTAACATTGAGCTTGGAGCTTGCACAAGAGAGTTTAGTTTCCTGATCTACTTATCTGCTTTGCAACATTGATTTTGGTCAACCCATAACACAGGCACATTCAACATTGATTTTGGTTTATCCATAACCATGGGTACATTGATCTGACAAAGATGAGTCTGGATGAGCCAAAAAATTGAAGATGAATTCCTTGAATCTGTATGCAAATCTATGACTAGTTCTTGCTAAAGATGTATGCAAACAGATTGAATTCCACTTCACAGCAGCATCATTTCCTTGAAAACTTTGCATTGTCTGGTTCAAACAAGAGCTGCTTGTGACTTCTCTCCAAAGGACAATGAGTCTGGTCCAAACAAGAGCCTGCTCTTCTTGAACACACTGAAAATTTTATTGTACTGTTGGTAAAACAGAAAGGCCCAACTCCCCAACAGAAAAGAAGCCTTTTCGTAGATAACACACATTTCCAAAGCCACTTCCAGAGCAGATAATCTAAAACATGTCATTAATCGATCACCATCATCTGGAGTACCACTGTAGCTTATATCAAATCTAATACACACACCAACATATGCGCAATGGATGCTTATATCTCATAAGGTTACAGAACCCATAAATGAGCAAATTTAATTAAAGAGTCTTTGCTGCTACAAAAGCTATATGTCTCCAAAAGCACCCAATTGTATGTAGGTAGTAAACAAAAAAGATTATAATGCCTCAAAAGCTATAAGCTAATGTATATATATATTTATTTATGTAGCAGCACACATCTGCTTCCTTATGCAACCGCAACCCTTTCAAGTAGTAGTTGTCTCCTGAAACTGCAGGGAGTTGACAAACATCTGTGTTGGATTGTAGAAGCGTTTGCTACTGCCAGCACCAGCACCAGCTTGAATTTCCATCCTTGGTTGAAAAGCTTTGAACAAGTTGCCTGTGTTGTTGTTGATAACATCCGGATTGCTCTTGATTCCCACTGTGTTGTTATTCCATGTATTGCAATTGTTGTTGTTGTAGTCAACAACTCGCATCAACTTTGAAGATCCCCACATGTCCTCGACTTTTCCACCCTCAGGAGAAGCTCGCTTACCTCCACCAATGCCTCCTCCAATTGGTCCAGATGAGGTCTTCAATCTCCATCCCTGCGCACTCCAGGGGACAACTCCAGCAGAAGTTCCAGAAACTGATGTAGTAGCTCCACAAGCTTTGAATGCCGCAGCAGCTGCATTATCATCAGAGACATGATGATCCAAAGCTCCTTTCATGTCCGAAAGAACAACTCCCGAAGAAGCTCCATGTGTCCCAAGAATTCCAGGAGCTGCTGCTGCTGCTGCTGCTGCTGCCAGTGCCCAATGAGCATGACCACCTGCTGCCTGCAGTGTTGTTGCTGTTGTTCCAGGAGGAGCTGGACACCAAGGTGCAAACTTCTGAGCTGAAGGAGCATAGTAGCCCAAGCTCCCAGTGCCTGCTGTAGTAGCCATAGTAGTAGCACTGCCAAACATGGTGGTAGATGATGGCACAGGACCTGCTGCACCTCCATTGTTCCACCCATTGTTATTATGCCCATAAGGAGGTGGCCAAGTGCCATTGAAGAAGCTGAAAGGCGTGCCATTGCTTGTCCATCCTGCACCCAAGTCTCCCATCGATGTTGGCAGCATCATGGATTGCTGCTGCTGATGATGATACACTGCTGAAGAATGCAGATGCTGAAACACATGCCCGTCCTTCACAACCATATGCATTGGCGGTGGTCCTGTGAAAGAAGTGCTCATATGCATTGGCAGCAGAGGTCCTGTGAAAGAAGTGCTGGTATGCTGCATTGGTAGAGGTTCAGTGAGAGTGCTGTTGCTGTTGCCCCTGACATCAACATCTTTGCTTGGATATCCTCCTGTCTCATTCTCATTGCTTAGAATCCAACTTGCACCAAATGCTGCTGAGCCATTGGCAGCAGCAGCCAATGATGATGAGGATGGTTGTGGTGGTGGTGCTTTGATTATCTGCTTCTGCCCCAGTCTGGTGGGGGAATCCGTGCTCTGCATCATACTTGTTGCTGCTGCAAAGGGATGGAGAGAAGCAACTGCTTCTGCTGAGCCACCACCAACTGACATGCTCAAGGAGAATGGTGAGCTTTGGTGGTTGTTGTTGATGGTGATGCAACTGTCGGTACTGCCTCCTGGACTCAGAAGCAATTGAGAGCTGGAGTTTTCCAGCTGCTGCATCAGACCCCTGGGGTGGTGCTGCTGCTGCTGCTGCTTCGGCTGTGAGATCTTGAGTGGAGAAGCTGATCTACAGCAGTGGCTACTGCTAGTCTGCTCTTGTGTGCCATCACTAAGTTCAATCTGCTGCAGTAGCACCGAAGAAGAATCTTGGCACACACGATGATGAGCATGAGCAGCATGAGCATGAGCATGAGCTGCTGCTGAAGGTTCCATGACAGTTTCTCCCTCAATTGAGGACTGAAGAAGACTGGGTGGTCCATGAATCCCTCCTCCATTCTGTTTGTTCTTCCTTCGTCCTGCACCCACAGGTACATTCCGCAATGTCCCTCCAGCAGTCCAGTAGCGCTGACAGTTCTTGCAGAAGTGCCGAGGCTGGTTGATATTGTAGTTGTTGTAGTAACAGAATTTGGTGTCCAAGCTATCACAGCGAGGACATGCCATGATTTTCTCAGCCGGCTTGCTGCTGCAGAGAACCAACTTGTCATCATCCTCCTCCTCCTCAGCCTCCTCCTCCTCCTCCTCCTCCTGCACTGCAATGTTGGTGGTGATGGTCTTCTGTGTGACCACACCTTGGTCTTCAAGGATCAGTCCGGTCGAATCCGACACACAGACATCCCCTTGATGGTCGAGGATCAGTCCGGCCGAATCCGTGCAAGGTTCAGCTCCAGACTGTAATCCATGAAGAAGACCACTACCACACATGGTGGTGGTGGTGCTCTTGTTGTTGTTGAGCACAGCTAGGATCGTGGAATCATCATCCACCACCCCACTGTTGCTCCCTGATGAGCTTCGCAGCTCATCAAGATTTTGCTCGTCTTCTTCTTCGCCACCCATGGCAATGCCATTTTTCTGCCCACCCACAAGGAAAACCCAAAAAACATCAGCAACAACAAGAAAACTTGGTCACTACAAAGAAAGAAGGGAAGAAGTTGGGAAGAAAGAAGAAGCTGGGAAAAAGCAGCAAGAAACGATCCAAGGATAGAGTTGGAGAAGAGAGAGACAGCAGCAGACCTGGCTGCAAGATGGTGCTGCTGTGGCCCAATGGGCAGCAACACGCATCCCGAAGAGAGCTCCTGCATCGGCACCTGCATCAGAAAGAACACAAGCTGCAGCAGTTGTTGCTGCCACAGCTATGGTTTTTCCAAACAGCTTGAAACCTGTTGCTGCTGCTGGGTCCATCTTGCTGATGGCCCGGGCGCTGCTGCTGGCATCACCAGCAGCAACAGCAGCAGCAGCTTTTGCTACAACTTGTTGTTCCTCCATCTTCGTCGTCATCCATTGAAGCGCCTTGGACATCCGGCCCACTGCCGCGGCATTCACTGTCTCTCTCACAGAACCCAACTACTGAGAACCCCAACTCTCGCTCTCTCCACTCGAGACTCCACAAGTACCACCAGCTGCACTTTCCAACCTCCAAGCTCCAAATCTCCACACTTCCACTGCAGCAAAACTGTCGCAATCACAGAGAGAACAAGACACCCAAAGCTCCAGCGCACGCACTCACGCGCACTCCAAAATCCTTGTATGCTTACACCTCCACAAGGGGCTTGACGACTTGATTTTCTTCTTCGCCTCCACCTCAAAGGGCAATCAAGCAAACAAGCTCCAAACCTCCAAAAGATCCAATCTGCAAAAGCTCGTGACCTGATCTGCACAACCTCAGAAAAAGCAAGCTAGCACAAAAGCTTGACAACCTTATGTACCCCCACCACCACCACAACACTTCTCCCTTGTTGTTCTTGTTGTTGTTCTTGTTCTTCTTCTCCAAAACCAAACACAAAAGAAAATCTCAGTCGCAAACAAAACAACCAAGCTTCCAAAACCTTTCCTTGGCACCAAAGAAAACTTGGATCCAACACAAAAAAGCACAACTTCAAAAACTTGTTCTCCTTGTTCTTGTTCTCCACCGAGTACTCTTCTTCTTATTATTATTCCAGCTTCTGTTCCAACAAAAACACAACGTCAACTCCAACTTCAACTTCTTCTTCTTCTTCACCACCACCACCACCAAGTGTTTTCTTCTTCTAGTTCTTGTCCTTGTCCTTCTCCTAGTGCTGCTTATTGGGGTCCAGCTCTTGTCCTTCTCCTTCTTCTCCTCCTCACTCCCCGAAGGAGTTGAGACAAGCATGAAAGGCAAGCGTCCCAAGACGACGAGAGGAACGACGCAATGCAGCAGCAGCCATTGGCAGAAGAGACAGGCAGGCACCCAACCCACCCACAAAAGCAAGAAGAAGCCAAAATCAGCGCAAAAACTCACAACTCTTCTTCTTCTTCTACAAAACACACTCCCATTCCCCCAAATCTACTCTACCACTTCTACTCCTCCTCCTCCTCCTCCTCCTCCTTTCTTTCTACGTACCACCTACGTATGTACTCTATGGGAGTCGTATAAATACAACTACCCGGCGGTTATCAACCCCCCGGTTCTCTATGCTCCCCCCCCAAGTACCAACAATTGGGAATTCTAGAAACCCAGAGATTCCCACACCCCACCAAAATGTACTACCCAGTGGGTAGTATTGCCAGGTAAGTCAGTGGGTGGGTGCGTGGGTAGGCCTCCTCCTTCTTTGTATTTTAGTCCTAGTAAATGGTATTTCTTTTTGGGGGGTGTTTTGTTTTTTAGCACTTTTGACTCTTCCCCCCCATCCCTCATCCTCCATGTCCCCTCCCTCCTCTCCCCCCCCCAATAAGGTTATTTGATCACATTTCTAATACCCACCCAACATTGGTGAACACCCCTCGCCACCCCACCCCTCCCCTCAATTATAACCTGACTTTGCACCACCTCCCTAATTTGACTCAAACTAATTCACTTAGTTTTAAAAGCAACTTGGGTTTTTTTTCCACCCTCACCAACATACCCTAACTCAATAAGGTGTGAGTGTTAATCTTAGTTTGTCTTTAATTTTGCTTGATTTTTACATATGAACTTAATTAGTAGGTTAATGGAAGTTTTGTGATATTTGTGGACAATAGAGTCAATTGCTTTAGTTATTATTATTTGATATTTGCAATTTTATATAGGTACCTTTTTTTTGACCTTTTTGGAACTCCTACATTAACAAGTTCCTGTACTTGTTCTTTTGGGGAGGGGGTGGACGATAGGTAATAATAATAATGCTAAAAATAACTTGATAATAGATAATAATTATAAGGTACAAAAGTACCCTCTACCTTTACCCAAAATTGTCATTGTAACAAGTAATGAATTTTTTTAATTGAAGGAAGAGCTTCAAGTGTTCCAAAGTAGCTTCAAGTGTTGAAATGTGAGTTTAGGGACACTATCCAATGTGCCTCTACTATAAACAAATGAAGAGCCCTCCCTCCCTAGTCCCAACTACCCAAGAAACCCATATTAGGGCTTCAAAGTTATTTGGATGTGGAATGGATTTCATCCATTTGTTGCTCATTCAATATCAATCACCATTCTCCCCTTTTTAACTCTAGGGGACACCACCAACCTCCCAACTACCCATGAAGCCCATATTAGGGTGAAGTTTTCCAAATGGGGGAGAGATTCCATCAATTTGTTGTTCCTTCGATGAGTAACTTGAAAAGCAATTTTTTCCTCTCTCTAATTCTAGGGTCGACCACCCTCGAAAGATTACAATCAACTCTATTCCAAATGATATGATTTTACAAAATTAAAGGGTTGTCCCCCCTTATTCAATCAATTATTGATTCATTTGACAATTTAAAATCATTCATGTTGATAAACAAAAGATGCTAAGATGATGAGGGATGATTTAAATTGACAAACTATAACTAAATGAGTAGGTAATTGAGATTATTATGGGTCCCATAAACAATGTTAGTGTAAGGTAAAGCCTAGAGGCAATTGCATTTCATAAGTATGAGTCCTAAAACAAGGTGATAGTATTTGTGTCAAAATGTTCAATTATAAAAAATTGGAAAAAATAATATATGGCATGAAAAAGGTTTGTTATGTATAAAAAAGACCATGGCACAATTATCATGAGTAGACATTTGGCAAATCAAAACATTTTGTAGTGGTGAATTTTTATAAAACATAGTGAGCTATAGTGTATTGTTCAACAATCAACTAAGAAGATAAAAAGATCAATTGTTACCTCCATTATTATTATTTTTTGACATTGATGTCCTTTACAAAATTGGACCTTGCTCAAGAACAATTCTTTGAAGCTTTGATGTTTTACATCACAAAGGATATCCCATGTTGAATTCCATTAAAAATATTTGGTTCAAAAGGCTAGTCCTTTGTTAATGTGTTTGGGTTATGTTTTCAAGTAAACAATAACTCACCAATTAAGTAATCATTGAAATGGTCAGCACCACCATGGAAAACCATGTTTTATTTATGGATTTATTGAAAATGATTTTATACATTTGCTTTGGTGGTCAATTACGTCAACAAAAAATGAAAAACAGATCATATAATTATTATGGCATTTTTTAAGTATCTACAACATCAAGGGCAACCATGGCTTTTCAATTAAAGGAATTGTTTATTTGTTAACAATTGCATGGTCGTAACATATGTGAAAGATGAAGAGATTGAATTAAACACCTTCACAACCACCTTAACAAACATTATTTCATGTGTTCCATTCATGACATAACACAATTATATGTGACATCTATGTTATTAATTGTTATGGGCATGCCATGTGAAAATGTTATCAATATGCTACTAATGACCCAAAGGTTTTTGAAGGATTGTCATGCAGGTCCCAAAGCCTTGCCACAAGGTGTCAAAATAAACTTTGTGATATAAAATGCATTGAGAATGATTTTAAAACCTAGCTCCATGCACTAGGCCAAGAAGGTCAATTGAAATTCCATGATAAGATTATGACAAGCTTTTCAAGTTGAGCTTTAAATCATGTCAAATTGCACAAATAAAAAAGAGAAAGCAACTAATGCATTTGGAGACAAAATGATGCACAAATGAACCATGAGTTCAATCAAATTCATAAAACTCTTCATGATGTGGAGTTGGAAAAAGTCACCACTTTCTTCCCTATATACTATATTTTATAGCTTCATGTGAAGGTTACATCAAAATTGTCATTTCTCCAAAGACTTCCAATTACAACACCTAAAATTATCAAATTATGATTCCCACAATTTTGAGAACTCATAACTTTATCATTTCGCATTCAAATTGAAATCTTTTACATGAAAATTTAAAACCCTTGAAAGGACTTTTCCATTCAAGTATCATGATCCTCACTAAAATTGATTTGACTGGGTTCAAATTTTCATTTAAATGACCATGAATCATTTTGGCAATTTGATGCCTAACCATTCAAATGGTTGTAATATCCTTATATATGTTACAAATCCTTGTTTTAAAAATGCAACCCCATTTTATTGTAATATTTTGGACAATATTTTTATAGTAGTTCAAATAAAGCCAAATTTGGACAATATGTTCCCCCCAACTTTGATCCAAAATTTGAAATAACTCAAATGATATGCCCTCAAAGGCTTGCCACAAGGAATAGGTAAACTTTTTGATATAATGCATTACAAAAGACTTGAAAGCCTTGGGCACATTTAACAACTCTATGCACTAAAATGGGCATATGAGAGCTTCATGATGGGACTAGGAAAAACTTAATATATTAAACTCAAAATGAAGTCAATTTATGCAAACCAAGAAAAAAACCAATTTGTGCAAATTGGCACAAACAAACCACGAGCAATTCACACTCACAAAACACACAATGATTTAGACTTGGGAGGAGTTACCATTCTCCTCCTTATAGTATATTTTCTACCTAATGATGGGGACTACATTGAAATGGAAAAAAGTTGCAAGATTCTAACTTGGGATTCCCAAAACTACCAAACTATATGTATCTTGTTTCTTTGCAAGTTCACAACTTTGTCATATGAACTTTAATTCAAAAGCTTTCAAGCAAAAAGTTGTAGCCCTTGAAGAGATATTTCCAAGTCATATCATATTCCTAATAAGAGGTGGTTTGAACTTTCAAAGTGTTGAAATAATGGTCAAGAACAATTTTGGCAATTTGACTACTAGCCTTTCTTTCAACCATAATGTTTTTTACTTATGTTTTTTTTTCAACATGACTCCATTATAGATTTCAATCTTGAAGAAATTTCTAATGGTATAAAAAGGTCCCAATCGGACAAGGTTCAATCCCAAACTTCCAAGACACTATAGACTTAAAAATGCATTTGAAAGGTTTAGGAATGTCTCCCTTTGACTCCCGCACATTTCCACTTCATATGGGAGTGTGTTGTAATTCTCTCATATCACATTGAGGTCTAATATTCTATTTGATTCAATTTCAATTAAGAACATTTAGTTTCCATCATCTTGATGACATTTCATTATCCCTTTCAAAAGTTGATCCTACAACACAAGTTAAGTTTGTGACACTTTCCCCCATTTAAAAAAAAGTTCAATGTCCTCATT
>Ga0209208_10013831_pt1 | contig 10016 bp, 8 predicted proteins | sample S1TSphfallax_3_FD_187694 | JGI IMG/M metagenome (GOLD analysis project Ga0209208, IMG submission 187694) | Host-associated microbial communities from peat moss isolated from Minnesota, USA - S1T2_Fd - Sphagnum fallax MG (SPAdes) (version 2) | ecosystem: Host-associated > Plants > Peat moss >... | reverse complement strand
CTACTCTACATCTAAGATGGAACTTCAGCTTTTGATGTCCTCCAATAAAGCTTCCACCAGTATATGCTACACTTCTCTTGCCCTCCTCTGTGCCAAGGACATGCGACAGTTACTAATACAGTCATCAGTCCAAATTAGACCCCATATTTGTCTCCATGCAAAACATGCAATGAAAGTGCTGGAGTTCTGAAGAAAGACCCCTCTGGCCCTTGTTGAAACCAACTGCCACAGAAAAAACACTCTTAACAAACACTGTGAAGCTTCCTAGGCTGAAATGCACAGGAATCTAGGTTCAGACAAAAAAATTGGAAAAAGTCTGCACAAATTTCCAATCCTTTTCTTGGCTCTGAAGTTGGCAAAAGATGTTCAACCAGAGATTGTAATATTCACACAGAGTCTATGAGGGATATACCTTGACAACAGCACCGGTCGCCAATCTGATCAGGCATCCAAAATGTGTGTTCTCACAGTATAATCAAATCACATCTCACTAAAGGCTATATATCAGCATATGGAAGAAAATCCAGCAAATTTTACAAGTATGTAGCACATCTTGAGCTGCCATCTGTCCCTATAAGCTTCCTTGATCATAGCAAAAATGTAACAATTGTGTGAGAGAAGAGCACATACCTAGTCAATGCAACAAACATGTACAAACTTCAAAGGTGCATAAGACTACCATGAATTGCTTGTGGAACAATCCAAAGACAGACTTCAAGGCATGAATGCTCAGGCTCCCACTACACAATATGAGACTGAAGGAAGTCAGCTAACAACGGTGCTTGGAAAATGCAAGTAATCAGGACTCACAATGGCTAAGAGCAGCTATGAAGGCATAAGTTTTGCAGCATCAAGCAATGATCCAAAGCAACCAAACAAAGCACACATGCTGCATTCAAGAGCTACAAGACATGTGAAAGCAACATATCTCACATCATAAGAGTATTTCCTTCATTCAGCTGCATAAAGTTCAACTGCAATCTGTGTGAAAATGGCAGATTGAAATACAGGGTATGCCATCCAGGGAGCCTTGTCCAGGTGCAATTGCACCCTAAACCCTAAACCAACTCTGAACTGCAACGTGAGCAAGATCACCATCATTGTATTGTCTAGGGCAATACTCCAACAACACACAGAGGCACACACAGGCAGCTTCAGCTGCAATTACACAAAACACACTGTAACCAGCACAAGTCATTCTCTTATTCCATTCAAATTCTGTACATGCACGCAATTGTGTAACAGAAAACACCGGGGAAAAAAAAAAAAAAAAAAAAAAAAAAAAAAAAAAAAAAAAAAAAAAAAAAAAAAAAGCGCCATGCAGGACACAATCTTGATCAGCAATACAAAATCTGCAGATTGGAATTTGGTGGTACACACATTGCAGACTTGAGAAGAACAAAAAAATCTACAAATCAATCAGGAATAGAGCAGTTAGTTCGCAGCAGAAATTCTTTGCAGTGTGGCCTGATTACAAAAACTGAATGAATTTCACGACAAAATCAGGCTTCCAGACTGTGATTTTATTCAAGCTCTTTCAACAATTGCATAATCCCTTTCTCCCATCTCAGGCTCTCTCTCTCTCTCTCTCTCTCTCTGTGCAACCCTACTGGTCCGTCAAAACGGGCCGTAATTAGGGTTTGGCGCTCTCTCTTGCTCGCTCTCTCTTTCCCTCTCTTTTTCCTCTTGTGCTGCCCGTGAGAAATTCTTACTGAAAAAAACACATTTTATTATTTTTAAATAGAAAATTTTACACAATTTTCCAAGTTACAGCCAGCCTTTCTGTTCCCCTGGCTATTTATAGCCAAAAATATATAATTAAAATTTTAAAAAATTAAATCAAGTTTTTTTTTTGGGAGATTTTTAATAGCTAGAAGTTGATGAAAAGTTTAGAAAATTTGCTAGATTTACATGTGTGGTTCAAATTTGGAGCCAAAAATATGGAAGGATTTTTTTTTTAATTTCATATTTATATTTTAGTCAATTTTGGCTAAATATCCTCATATATATTGTCACTTTGGGTACATAACAAAAATTTAAATATTTTAAAAATTATATATATTGATGACAATTTACTTCTTTTCAAAACATTGGAAAATAGGTAGCCAAAATTAGCCACTAAACAAGTCATTGGGTTGGACTCAATTGTTGGCTCATCATCATAGGCCTCTTATTTCAAGAACTCCACCACCTTGGCGCCTTACCCTACATGTTAAAGTGAGGGGCTTAATAATGGCTATGTAGTTTTAACATGTTAAAGTGAGGGGCTTAATAATGGCTATGTAGTTTTAACATGATTAATATGACCACCAATTTGGCTTGCCCTACCTTGTGGATTGTGCAAGCCATCCATTTTGCCACATTCCTTTCATCATCCTAACATGACAAGTTTATGTGAACAATTTCCTTTTGTTGGGTGTTTTTTTTTGGTGATTTTCATTCAAACTTTGGAAGAAATGTGTATTGAGGAACTAACAATAACAACTTTGGAAAATGACATGGTTTTTTGAGCACATTAGATTTTCAAATGTTGTTGGCATTTGTTGCTTTGTATTGTCACAATTTTTTTGGTAATTTATTGTAATCTCTAATTAGATTGGACATTAGGTGAACCTTGTAATATGACATGGTTTAGCCATTTCCTACTGACAAAACGACAACAATAAAAGGATTGAACATTTCCAAATGAAACACTTGTTGATATTTGCAAACAAATAGTTTGGCACAAATTGTAAAAAGCTTATTATTGTCAAAACTCAAGTTTCACTTCCCATTTTCAAGCTTGCACCTAGTGTGAACGTCATTACATATATGTAACAAATTATTTGTCATTAGGCAATCAACCATGGGTGTTGTGATTCAAGGAGTAGTCATGGTGATCAACATTGTCTTTAAAATATCGTTATTGTGGCATACAGGAAATATACAAATAATGATGTTTGATTTGAAGAATTGGTGTGACTTGCCAAATGTAATGGGTGTTATAAATGGCACTCGCATAAGTATATTAGCAAATTTAATGTAAGCCCAAGAGATTGCTCCTATCACAAATCTAGAGGTTACAAAGTCCTTATTTAGATGGTCATTATAGTAGGAACATGTTCCCGATCTATATGTTGCATTGTTAGGTAATGTATTATAAACAATTCTAGTATGTTCATAAAGTTTGAATTATGTTGATGAGCATTATATGTAAATTGTTTGATAATATACCATCTTATATGTTTAAAAGCAATTACCATTTGCTTCTGTCACTCATGACTCCACACAAAAAAGAAGGAGAATATCACACAAATTTTAAAACTTTTATACAACTAAAAGCATACAAAGGGGAAGGTGAATTGTTTAAAACGTCTTTGATATTTTAAAATAGTTGTTTACAAAGCACATTAGGAAAAAAAATTCAAGCACATTTATCATAGTTTTCTTGACAATCTAATATTGCAATAGAAGGAAATGGATGTTAAACAATTCATGAAGGTGATTCAAACTGAACCAACCAAAGATCACAAGGTACATGATTTTCATTGAAATTGTTAAAGTTGAATCAATTAATTGTTTATTGCAAACCTAACTAATTTCATATACATGGTTGTACATGGGTCATTTGGTTTCATTAAATCATTTGGTTCTCTTGCAAATAGTTTTAAACCAAAACTACACAACACTAGTTTTCTTCATGCTCCAACCTCTTTGCATTCATGAAAGCAACAATATCAAAAGCACCCAATTTGGCTATTTATAGGATTTTGTGTTTAAAATTCCATAGAATTTGTATCTATACACACCTTATGTTTCCATTATCTATCACATTTGGGCTTTACATTCTTATGCACTACCAATGAAAATCAATTTATTTTTATAAAAAAAATTCCATCCAAATGAAAATATTAATGACATTGCATGTAACTTGAATTCAATGTGAATTGAATATTGAAGTTTAATGAAATTTATATTTAATTGGATTGGATTTAGATGCAATTGAATTGAATTCAAATACATTGAATGGAATTTGAATTCAACTCCAATTCAACTAAATGAAATTTGCAAATCTCATTCTTTTTAATTGAATTAAATTGAAATGAAATGAAATATGCAAATTGGTGGAGAAGGTATTGAAAATCCCCTTGTGGATATGGTGTTAGGGGAAAATAATAATTTAATGACAAATTCAAAAAAACATATTTCATGCCTTTTTACTTGGGAATGGCCTAAACATATTTTTGTTTGGATCTATCCAAGTGCCAACTATAACCTATGGTTTATGCAACCTAAAGTTGTCTTATCTAAATGGGAATTTAATTTAATGATTTTATATTGTTATTTTTTAGTTGTTTAATATTTACATGAATTTGGATTTTTAAAAATATTTTATGCATTTGATTGTCAAAGTTATTTTTTGGTGTACTTTCATTGTTCATTGATTTTTATTCTATGCATGTGTGCAAATAACAATTCATGAATGTAAAATTAAAACTAAATTTGTCACCCCACCCACTAAAACATCTTAATTTGTTGAAAACAAAAAAATAATAAAATTGTGCCCTTTTCTATCTCTACAAAGACAAGAGGATTTTTCACAAATGATTTTTACCAAAAACCCACAAAAAACATCGACATCTCATGGTGCATGTGTTATATATATCAAATCAAAATAGATTTCAATGGCATAAGAACCATTGAACCAAATGTACAAAAAAAATGCAAATATGGTGAAAGAATTGATACCAACAATGAAAGTTACATGACTAGCTCACAAATGGTTCAATCTCATTATATGTCTTTTATCATCCATTGTAGACATCCTAACATTAAAAGGGATTTTTGGTCAATTGGTAATCCAATGAACAAAAAACCAAAATACTTACAATGATTTGAGAATTATTCGGCAACTTGAGAATTTTGATTTATGAGTCAACTAATATCAAAATGGTAGTGCCAAAAATATGAAATGAAGAAGAATTGTTGGCAAACCACATAATGGTGTTATCTTTCACCATGTATAATATTGGTTCTTTTAACCAACTTCCCATTCAAACACTGCAAGGTTTGATTATGAAACCACACCTAATATTCCATTCCATATGGCACTCACTACACATCAAAAGACATTTTTCATTCAACTTTTTAAAATCTCACATCCATGATGTGCATGCAATTTGGTGGAAAGGGTGAAATACAATGACAAACATATCATATCATGTGTAATGAAACCATTATAAACCATATGTGATCAAATGTCTATTACTATAAAAATACTACGTGGGCCCAACAATGTGCTTCTATAATAGAATTATGCCCATGTTCTTTTTTCAAAGACACATATGTTCTAAAATTTCCATAGCCTTCTTGACTTGCACCTCATACGTATGCATCCATATTGTGTAAATGATATTTTTTGGTATGCACCCAACTTTTTCTATTTTGTTCAAAACACCATGTTATTTGCTACCACTCCTCACATGATGAACATACTTTTAAAATAATGGAGGTGTATTTATTTTGAAATAAATTATAATCATTTGCCATTATTTAAAAAAGGAAAACAATTTTTTTCAGCTCCCACCTTTTTGGAATTTCCCTCAATAATCTACAACATGACTATGCATGTGGATTTTACCAAAAGTTAACCCACCACAAAATGGAGCCAATAAAACAAAACTACAAATCTTGAATTAATAATATTCAATTAACAATATTTCCACATAATGTTCGGTAACAAGAACATTAAACAATAAAATCTTGGAGAATATAGGTAAATATCCATAACAATTGTTTTGAAGTCAATACTTGTTTTCTATAGTCAAGGTGGGCCATTTTTTCAAATATATGTTATGTAGGCTTTCAATGTCCTTCCTTTGCCAATGCATTGATTGTTGTGGTACATACCACCACATCAAGCTTATGCTTAAACAATTGTAATTTGTTTAGTGTGTAGAACCTTTTTGGACATTGTTTAATTTTCTTGTGTGCACTTAAAAATAAAACCATGATACTTATTTTGCACAAGGAATTCATCATCAAACATGATCTTGGAATAAATGTTTCATAAACCCTATAACCAAGCCTAAAGAAATAATTGTTCCTTTTACTCAAACATATTATTACATATTGCATGGTAGACATGTTATCAAACACATTCATTGCAACAAGAAAACATGGCCACCACCCCATAATTGCAACATAAATATTTGGGTACTAAGGATGATAATGTCAAACAAAACGTTTCCAAGATGTCATCAAAGTAACATTCACTTAAATGGCATATTGAAGCATGGGAGCAACAAGCATACAATGATACGATTATAATTGAGTTGTGATTACATTCCTCAATAAACAACTTGAAAGCACTTCCCAATTAAACTCTTGACAATTTATTCAGAACAATTCTCACAACATCTTTCATGGTGTTTTCATGGTTTAATAACTAGTTAAAGGGGAATTTAATTCCCATTCACCTAAATTTGTTGGTGAATATGGAGGGTACCACCTATATTTGCCTCCAACAATCATTTGTTGGTGAGCCATGGATTTAACTTGCATAAAATCCTTTTAATAAAACCGAAGAGAGAATGATCACACAATTGATATATCAATTTCCATCAATAATCTATGTTTGTAAATGAAACTCATTAATGACCATTACCACATCCCACACCTTGGAAAAAAAATGTTAACTCGTTGTTAACCTTATGTGCAAAAGCTTATGACCACAACAACTATAATGAACAAAAGCTAAAATAGTTTTGCTTGCAATCCTAAGAAAACAACATTGTATGATTTCACTACAACACAATTTTATGTCCCTATTCACACATATTGTGCTAACAAATAAGGTGTTATCACAACAAACTATTGTTGTAATTAGGTACATGTATATAGTGTATAGGTTTTTGGCTTTATTATACTTTGTGTAATTAATCTTTACATGATATAATATAATTTGTGTTAATTTAATTCCACTTTTGTGTACCTTCTCCATTGGTTTGCAACAACTCACAATTTGCAAAGTGAAGAAGGACAATAAAATAGTCCCATGCCAGAAAACAAGGATCGATTACCTTCACCAATAAATAAAAAGCCTGCCACAATTATATCCCATGGAACCTCCATCACATGTGCCACCACATACAAAAAGGAATTCAAACTATGCATAATATTAGATTAAACTTGGAACCAAAATCAAAATTCTTAGTCCCACCTTCCACATTTTCACTAGAAAAAATTTCCATGTCTTGTGAATTTATACATGAAAAAAACATCACCTTGTGACATTGAACTAGAAGCCCCAAAATAAAACATGAAATATTTTTAACAAATTACAACATGTAATGCCACTAAAGCAATTGACCTTTAATGGTTCAAGTTACATGCTTTCACTTTGTTCCACTTAGTTGAATTGGTTGATATGCCAAGGTAACATTTAAATTGGAAATTGCATGAACCATGACATAGTTTTCATCTTCAAAATCAAAGTTTATGTATTATTTAATAATATGAAAGAAAAGTGAAAAGTTTGTCCATAAGGAATTAAACTTGGATGTCAACACTTAAACCAAGCAAAAGAAGGGAATAGAAAATTGGCCTTCACACTTTCCAAGGCTTCACAAATTTCTAAGGCAATTTCTTTTACCATCCCAACAGAGGTAAATCTTCCAAATATTCTAACTATAATTAGGAATAGTTTCTCTTGCATTAAAGTATAAGAGACTTCATGAGAAAGGTTTAACTAATAAATGTTCATTACCCAATGTTTGGCCCTTTTGTTGTCTTCCTCATTTTCAAGCATGACCAAGACCATAAAAGAAAGGCCCTTGTGCAAGATTTGTTGGTCACTTCAAAATCCTTGCACCTTGCACTCCTAGTGACAAAAGTTGTCCTTGTGACAAAACTCATGTTCTTCCATACATAGGTGGCTACTACAATGCTTACACATAACATTGTTGCACTTGTTATGCATATGCAAGATGTTGCAATTCCTATCCTAACAGATACATCTTAGGTTATTGCTAATGATATAAATAACCTACTTTTCCTCTTCTTCATGAATTTTTGAAAACAAAAATATATAATATATTACATATGTATCAAATGTAAATGCAAAAAACACACCTCAAATGTTATGTGCTAAGGTTTTCGATGATTATAAAAAGCTTTGCAAACACCAACCATAAAATTAACTAGTGAATGGACATCAAACACAATTACATATGGTATAGTTTTATTGTTAAATTGCTATTGTTGTTTAACTAAAAATGATTCAACCACATCCAATGTATTTGTCAAAGATGTCTTATAACAAGAGGCATTCAACATTCAAAGGACATTCATTCATAGAATTTTTTTTAACACATTTAAAAACAAATATACAAATGACTTTTGACTCCATAATTGTACACAACACATATCAAATGTTGAGACTATTTAAAAGCCAAAGGGAAATGGGGCGACATGTGCATCAAATGATGGTATGGTGTGAAACAAAAGCATTGATTTTTTAAGAATGTATGAGTCAACAATGCAACAAAAGTTGGAATGATATGTAAAATCAAATGCCAACATAAATTGAACCCCAAAAGTTGGAGTCATACTAAAACCAAATGGTTGATTGTTGAACAAAACATGTGTATGCTTTAATGTTGTTAAATCAAATATATTAAGCTATGGCTAAGTTGCCCCCAACCCACCAACAACAAGTGCAAGCTTTTTGGCCAAATACAAGGGCACTTGAAAACATAACCCAAAAAAATCAAAGAAATTCAAAAAGGAAGCCCTTCACAAGGAAACAATTGTTATGAAAATCAAGAAATCTTTAATTAAAATAAACTAACTAAACTTGAAATGAATGTGAAATTCAACCCATTGATCACCAATAACAAGAAATAAAATCAATCAAAATGTGATCACATATGCAAAATCATAATTCCACAATTTCATGAGACCCTAAAAATTTCATGTTATAAATTAATTCAACAACCTTAAATAATATAATATTGAAACCTCTTTCCACACCTTCAAAATGTTTTTTCTTGCATTAATATTATGGCATTTCCAAAAGGAACTTTCACAACAAAGTTGTAATAGTTTCAACTTCCTTGAACATTAATTTGTCGAAAGTCATGTATAATAATTTCAAACTCTTTGAACATTATATTTGTATATTTGTTTTACCTAACGCAAATATTGACAACATATAAATCTCAAGCTAACATGAATTTAACTTTTAATTATAATGAATGAAAAGATCTTCACCCATGGGAAATAAAGAAAATGTAAAATCTTCTTATTATTTTACATCAATGTTTAAAAGGAATAACACTTGAACATTATTGCATCCAAAAGTTGAAGACGAAATACTTGAATGTTGTGGGTTGTATCAAATCAAGTCACAAACATGTACCAATTATAGGAATTCAATTTCCAAAATATTTTATAATTGTGCAAAATGAATTTGAAGTTGTTGGTGTTGCCCCAAACAAATAGTTGTTTAATGATGCCCCCAAAGTTAAAAGACAAACAAATAGAAAAAAAATCAACTTTTGTTGCATTAATTTTCAACTAACATCCTTAATAATACTTGAAAAAAAAAACATCATTTGAATAGTTGACTATGAACTTCAAGCTCAAAATACTACTCTTTAGGTTGAACAACTCAATTCCAATCAAGCAATGACAAAAAAAATAATCCACACGTATAAATACCTTCTTTATATCTTATTTCATCTTAGAAGCATAGATCTAATAAGAGAGGATGCAAACCAATATAAATCTAACATTGTAACATGTTACAATATTCAAGGAGCAAATATTTACATCCAACATATAAAAATACAAAGATTTGTGTGTTGAACAAATAATCTCATTACTCAAGTACCAACAATTTCTCCCTTTTGATGATTCCTCCTCTTTGAAAAGCAAAGACAAACAAATTATCTTCTAACTCATGCACCAACAATTTTTTCCCAATGCCAAATAATGGTTTATTGCTTGACTTCCTACCTACATTTATTTGCAAC
>Ga0209208_10013830_pt1 | contig 10016 bp, 8 predicted proteins | sample S1TSphfallax_3_FD_187694 | JGI IMG/M metagenome (GOLD analysis project Ga0209208, IMG submission 187694) | Host-associated microbial communities from peat moss isolated from Minnesota, USA - S1T2_Fd - Sphagnum fallax MG (SPAdes) (version 2) | ecosystem: Host-associated > Plants > Peat moss >... | reverse complement strand
ATTCTTTGCACAGAAGCCCACATTTGAAGAGTATATAAACCCGTCCCATACGCCGTAATCTTCCAAGCCGCGTGTTCAGCGCAAAGCGAACTATTCTTTCGCCTTTTACTAAAGAATACCGTGCGCAGGATACAAACAGCGGCATATCCCAAATTTTTTGGCTGCCTCTCACGAGGCCCACAAATAATTACAAATTGGAATTTTAATAGGCGTTTACAGGATCTCTCTCTTCGTTAATCTTCCTGAACTGCAGCTGACCTTGCGATGTTTGCATCCTTTTGTTGTTTAGAGTGGAGTATTGAAAAGGAAGCTTTCTTACATGTTACTTTCTATACCTGCAAATTCTACCTGGAAAATGTGCCAAAATGAAGAGCCCCATGAAAGAACCAACTAGTGTCCAAAACATGCCAGGCATAAGAGAAAGCTCCATGCAACCAAGAAGGCTTGCAACCAAGGTTGAGGCATAACAAGGAAAATGAAAACTCTCATTTGGGGATCCTTACAATTTGTGCCACTTAGATTTAGACTCCATTGTTAGGTATAGAATATTATATAGGTGTAGAGTATTATATGAGGAGAATGATGATTCTTCCTAAACATGGGTTGTGTTGAGTCATGTGAATGTGTTTTTCATGATTTGGTTTGTGCACTTGTTTGGTTCCAATTTTTATTTTTATTTTTCCCCCACTTAGTTTGTGTTAATTGATTTCATTTTGAGTTCATCTTAGTTCCATCTTTGAGCTCTCATGTTTTTTTTGGGTGGGAGCTAAGGAAAACCATTTGAGTTTATCTTAGTTCCATCTTTGAACTCTCATGTTTTTTTTTGGTGAGAATTAAGGAAGACCGTCTGAGTTTTTATTCCATTATACAATTGGCAATCCATAGCTTTCTTTACCCCTAAAACATTTGACAAACCTAAGAAAGTGTTATAGAAGGCCTCCATCATATTGAATGTTTGCCATTTTGCTTCTTCAATGCCACCTAGGTTTAAAGATCAAAAGAGGAAGTTCTTAAGGTGTTGATCCCATTCATGAAGGGGATTTTGTTAATGATGTGTGTCCATACTCCAACAAATATAGAATACTATTGGAGCAACATTCATGTTCTTGGAGGTGGGAGGGAATATAGGGTTTGCACACAAATTTTGGTGAGAATAAATTGAAGTTTTCATTTAAAGGTGAGCAAATCATACCCACAATATGAACATTTTTCTTGCTTTGTGAATGTGTGAGGTTCAAACTTTTTCATATTCGATCCCCAACTTTTCAATGAGTTGTTTATATGTGATTGTGGTTTGTTTTACTTTGCATCATGATCTTTTTCTTCCTTCATTTTGAAATGTGAATCAACACCCATACATTAAAGTTCTCGGTTTGTTCATGGGAGGCTTCCATCTTCTTTTGGCTTTGTGTCACAATATATGAATTGATGTATTTGTTCAACATTTCATTTGGAGCATGATTTGAACATTTTATTTGGTGTTTTTGTTGTGCACATGTACACTTGCAATGTCTCTTTTACAACCTCCTTCCAGTTTTAAATATTACCTTTTGTTTAGTGGAACAAGGATTACAACCTTCAAATCAACCTTATCTATTGTTGATAGTTACTCAATTCCCCCCCAATTTCTATTAATAATCCTTCTAATTATTCCTACACACAAGAAAGATGGGTGAGAAGGTAATTTGTTGTTCCATGTTTGGAATATGTTAGTTTTTGGACCAACATTGCATCATCCTTCTACAAAACACCAAGCTTTGGTGAAAAACATAAAGATGCAACACCTTGCAAACCTCTTAGAAAAAAACCCCCAAAACTCAACAATAATCAAAGTTGATTTGAAGGTTTCATATTCCCCCTTTAATATGGCATTGATTTTTTTTAACATAATAATATAATGAAATTTTTTTTACATCATAAAAATTAATTTATTAAAAAAATTCAAATTTTAATCATGGAATAAAAAATATTTTCTTTGAATAACCATTTATGTTTTATCATGTCAATTTGACTAATTAACTCATTTTTTTCTAAGGATTAAAGGGGGCACTATTGGCTCCCTATAACATGATTGCATAACAATTTTAGTGACTTTCAATACAAATCAAATGAATAATTTAAAATCATTTTAAGGTTTGTTTGATTTCTTGAAGGTCTTGAACACTCCTTGGAAGCATTGGATTGATCCCAAGGATATGGCAAAGAGTTTCTAATTTTTAATTTTATTTTTTACAATTTATGATTTTGGTCTTTCTAGTTCTTTGTGGATTTGTAATCACAATTTCACTTGCATGTTGTGTGACCTAGCCACATTTTGCACTCAAAAAATTTAGCTTAACATTTTTCATTCAACTTTGCATAATTCCTTCTAACTTTGTTAACATAAGCCAAACAAAATCATTAGACAAAATTTTACAATGAATGAATGTTGCTAGCATTTTTATTCAACATCCTCACATCTCTTTGACCAACCACAACTAGAATTAGGTAGTTAGGCTATAACAAAAGATGTTAAATACCCCTTAATGAACTTTCTTTAGGTGACAATACAACCTACACAATTATGCACATGGTTTGAGGAATGTTCCACAAAAAATAAAACAAATTTAAAAGAGGATATTGTTGTAAAATGCTAACAAGTAGGTGATGGTATTGTTTCACATTTCTTTGATGAAGTCATGAGTTCAAGTTCAATTGAGGAAAAAAAAAATCACAAATTATTTTGTTTTCAAACATGACATGTGTTAAATGCCAAAGACATAAACCATGAAATGCACAAAAACATATATGGAAGTATAAAATAGGCTTGGAATGGATTTTTTAAAGCAATATTTAGTGTCTCCCCACTGCAACCCAAATTTGAAAAGAAAAAAACTCTAATTGTTGGTCTTCATTTGGGTTATTAATTTCAACTCGATTTATGTTTTCTTTTGGTTTTGTTTTTGGAATCTTGAGCCTAAAGTATTTTTCTAAGCTTGCACACATGTTGAGTAGTGTCAATTCGCTTGCCAACATAAGAATGATGTGGTCATTGAATAACAAGGCTAACACACATGGTCAGTCCATGTCTTCTATCACTCAGCCATTGATTTGTTTTTCTAGGGTACATTGTATTGAAGATATTACCATGAGTCAACACTACCACCTTTTTATTTTTGGTTTGGGGTCATTTAAAAAAAAAATTGGGTACATTGCATTGACGATATGGACAATTCTTATCATGACATGGTCACATTTTTATGGTCGTGCCTACCTATTTTCATTGATAGTTTTGGAATTAATGTCACATAAGCAACACCATTAGGTCACAGTTTGTTTGAACAACATGAAAATACTATCCCTTTTAATTTTTTGGGCAATTTTTGGAAGAAAATGTCCCATAAAGCAACATTCAATGTGTGATAATGAAATTTTTTAATTACAATCTTGTATTACAAAGCAAACACATCACAAAAATGTTGAAATATTTTTATGCATATGAAATATTAGTGGTATTTTGTTAGTATTTTATAACATAGATTTTTTGTCCAACATAAGGAAATACCTCTAAAAGTATAACATGTTTTTAAAGGAACCATTTTTATCAAAACAAAATTATTATATGCATATTTTGAATACTTAATTGATCCAATTACATATATTGGTGAGCCCATAGGATGTTATTAGTGAGTTAAAAATTTACATTTTCTATCCATATGACAAAATAGTTTGATTTTTGTGTGAATGGAAGGCAATCGCCTCCTAATGTATTTATTATGATGTATTCTAATGCCCAATCTATTTTTATGTTTAAAATTAATTCTTTTAAAGTTGTAATCACATAATTTATAAATGGGTCCCAAGTTTTCAAAATACCCAGATAATATTATATCTTTTCAGAAAATACCAAAATATTTTTTTGTTAAGTGCAAAGTTTAAAAAAAAAAGGTGCTAGTCAAATTGAACCCAAAGTGGGTATGATAATGCCACATGTCATATGGTTTGGATGTCTAAAGATCTTGACACATTGAAAATTGTGCAATTTGTATGTTTAGGTGAAAATATTGGTGAAAATGTTTTAATTTATTTTGGCATTTGAAAAATTTACCAAAATATTGCAATTCTTTATAATGTTTGTTCCATTCAAGCAAACCATGACCCCATTTCAAGGGTGACCCCTTTAGTTCTTTGTTTTTTCCTTCCTTTCTAGTCTATGGTCATGTGTTTTGTCATGTTTTTGATTTGTGACAAGTTATGTTTATTTTGGGCTACCAATTTATTTCAACCAAATCACATGATAGTCATTCACACATTTCACAAAAATAACATAATTTGAAGATCATTTCTCACCTTATGTCACAAAAAAAATGTGGCCTTCCCAATACAAAAAACCAAAACCTTATCATTTACAACTTCATCCTTACCTTTTGGCAAGTGGATTACCTAGGTTTGAAGTTCAAAAAGTTATATCCTTTGTTTTTTGAGTTCAATACTTATGTATGTTTTTTTTTTCCACAATTTTTTTGGTCAAGATTGAATTGCTTCAAAACAATGATTGAAAATGACACCATTCTCCTATTTGCTATCATTAGTAGAAATGTTGTCATTTGCAACTATCATATGCAACTAATTTTCAATTGCATATAACACATGCATTGCTAAACCCCATTATTGCATAAGACAAGTTACACACGACATGTAGTTACATGTGACAATATGTAGGCATATAGTATATACAGTACGGATTCATACTTCATCCGTCCATATATTCTACAGAGGTTGCACATACAACTAGGGTGCAACTACCATGGTGACCATTTGAATTTTTAGTGACCAATTATATGGTGACACATGGCATTTGATCCATATTTCAATATTGAGTATTAATTATAAAGTAATAATATCTAAACCATCTAATAAACTATGAATTAGATTTTGATGCATGCCCATATGTTGAAACCATTATATGGAGACATGTGGCAATTTTAAAAAGCCCAATGATTAATTATTTATTAGGTAGGTAGGTTGTAAGTAGGTAAGTTTAAAATAATCTTATTTTATCTTTGGGTCAAGTTTCTTCATTGGTTCATCCCAAAAGGTCCTTGATACTTGGTTTGTGAAAAAGTCTAATGCACCTATTTATATAGTGTCCACAATTGGAATGTAAGACAAAACATATGGGATAAAAAATTTAGTGGCAAACACAACCAACCCAATTGCATGGTACATGAAACTATTACATTTCACTTGTGCAATATTATCAAAATTTACCAACTACTTATAAGTAATAGTAATAATATTAACAACTATATTAATAAAAAAATATTTAATAGAATTCATTATTCATATAAATTATAAATTATATTACTAATCAACAATAAATTATAATACTATTACTTAGCTTAAATTAATAGTTAATTTACACTTGGATATTTATAGGCTAGTTAGTTAATGTAGCCTACTAAACATAGCTAGCATAATTAATTATTAGAGAATAAATTCATTATTAATTAATATTTTTAATAATTATAATTATAATTTTTTTTTGAAAGCTATAATCACATATAATGATTGGTAATGAATACTATTGTAATAATATTATCAATTTTAATCTTAAATTAGCCTAGGTTATGGTCCTTATATGCTAGGCAATGTAAGTTATTAACCATAGGTATATTAGGATAATTATTAATATTAACCATGACTAAAATAACTTTAATTAAATTAATTATACATAACTAAATTAATGAGAAATTAAAATCAATTGTGACTAAATGATTTATGAGGTTAAATTAACCATGGCTAAACTAACTAAAAGGTTAAACTAGGCATGACCAAATTAATTAGGAAGTTAATTTAACCATGGCTAAACTAATTAGAAGGTTGAATTAATGATGGCTAAACTAATTTCGACTCAACTAACCATGAATAAACTAATCATAATTGAATTATCCATGGCTAAATTAACTAGAATGCTAAATTAGTTAGTTTAACCATCTTTATTTTATCCATATTAATTTAACCATGATGAGTTTAACCTTTTATTTAGTTTAGCCATGGTTAATTTAGCTTCCTAAATAGTTCAGCCATGATTATTTTAAATTCCCCTTTACTTCAGCCATGGTTAATTTAGTTAAAGTTTAATTACCCATGGTTAATTTAACCAATGTTAGTTTAACCATGGTTGTTGCTATTGTTTTTCTCATGTTGATGCTACTTTTTTTTCCTTGGGGTTAATTTGGTACTTCCCCCCCCTCCTACCCTATGTAGGTCAAAGTTTGGAGCACCAAATTTAGAGTCAAAGTTTGATTCCATTGAGTTTTTTTTTTAAACTATCTTTTTTGTTATAATATTTTTTAAATATCTAATTTTTTTCTATTTTTTATTTTTTATTTTTTTGACTATGCCAAAATATGGCATCCATGACTACACATATAATATGACTATAAAATCCATAAGGACAATCATAAAAACTGTGTTTTGGCATAATTTTTGTAAGATTTTCATATACTTTCATTTCGCAAATACACACATCATATTCCATTACAACACTCTACTACAAATTGTATCTCGTTTTGTAAATGTTTAGGAAATATATCTCATATTGTAAATACTTGTAAATGCTAGTTTTGATAGATCATAAAATTGTTTAGTTTTTTTTGTTACTCATCAAGGTAATAAATTTTTAACATCAAATTAAACATGAAATTATAGTCCTTTGAAAATGAAAATACATATGATGTATTTATGAATGAAGTAAGGATGGAAGATGAACCTTTGAAATCACTGGAAGAAAATGCATGCAAGTGTCCAAAGAAAGGGAAACATAAATCCAAAAAATAATGAAGAGAAAATGAAAGAAAATTTGAAGAAATTACATGCACGAAGATTATTTTGAAAACCAAATAGCAAAAATATAATATGTTGGGCATTTTATTGTGTTATTGACAATAAAGAAGTTGATTTAATAGCTCCTTAAGTCATGCATTGTATTATTTGTTACAATAGTCCAATTTTGAATTTAAATTCAAAAACTCAAGTAAAAAAATGATTAATCATATATAACACAACTAGTGGTATAATTGCATTGAGAAAACATGTCAATGTAAATGATTTTATTATTTTTAAAATTTTCAAAAAGTGAACAATCCTTTGAAATAAAAGGAAAGACAACCTAGAAAGAAGAGACCAAATATGTCTAATAGTTCCACATCCAACATTTTTGCTGCAATTTAAGGAACTTTTCAAAAAAGATGATCAATAGCAAAAAATAGTTCTTGTAGGATTTGGGACTTTTAATTGTCAAAAACCATCTTCCTTTGTAGTTTGTGGAAAATGTTTGGTTAAAATGATTTAATATGCATTTGTGTCTAGTTTTTTTTTTTCTTTTGAAAAAAGAATAATATCATGAATTACTTCTTAGTTTAGTGGAGAAAATAAACAATTGCATGTTTTGCCAACTTTAATAGAATGCCATTCTCCAACTACAAGCTTTGATTTTTGGATGTGAAAAGATGGACATGATATCTTTGTATTGGTGATCAATTTTTCAGGGGTTGATTAATAGCCAAAAGCCATTACCCTTGGCCTTTTTGAAGCAACAGATATTAGTGAACAAACTTTGGTTAGAAATTTGATAAAATTATTGGGCACTCATGAATTGAAGAAACAAATTATAAATTGCTTATGTCATGGATGAGGGATTTAACCTTAACACTATGACTACAGCCCTAAAATCAATTATAAATTGTGATGTGTTTTGTTAGAAAATTTTTAGGGAACTTGTTTTAGTCATGCTTTTTCTAAAACATGCCAATGTGCAACAACAAATGATTTTTTTTGCAAAGGCTGAATATATGTCTTTATTTAAAGGTGCTCAAAGAGATTTATAAAAATGCATTTTTTGTCCAAAAAATGAGGAAAGGGCATGCGAAAATGGAACAAAACATGTGTCAATTGCGATCTTCCCCCAAGGAAATTGAATACTCTAGTGAAAACAAGGTGTACTTTTTACTTTTGTTAAAAACAATTATGTTTACATTTTTTTTTGGTATTGTTACCATCTAATTTTTGCCTTACAAATTTGCTAATAAAATATCCTTTTCCAAGAATTTTTTTAGTTTAAAGAACTAGTGTACTTATGTTACAACAAACAAAATACTATGAGGATGACTACAAGAGTACCATTTCCATTGACATGGCACATATCTCAAATATTGTTGATACTTTTGGCCCTATTGTATTTGTTTGTATTCTAAACTAATTTAAGGGTCATTGGTTGTTAAGTGATGCATTAAATTCTGCCATATCCATGAGTTTAAAATTCAAGGATGAAATTGATTTTGCTACCTTTGACAACTTAATGGAAGAAAATGCGAATGTTTTTTTTAAGTTATGATGATTGGCTTCCAACATTAAAAAAGAAGTTGTTGGGTTTGGGATTCTTTCCTTTCATTTTAAAGAAAATATGAAGAAAAAAATCCCTTAATTCTATTTCTTAAACATTGGAGTCATATTTATTTGGAGTCATATTTTTTAACAATAACCTTACCTTACTCATGAGCAATAAATGAAAACACAAGATAGAGGGTTACAAGTTTTCACCTATTTTTAGTTATCTTTTAATGAAATAATTAAATTATTAACTAATTAATTTTTTAATTTGATTTTAATTGATGAAAATTTTAATAATTGGGTTATGAAAACCGGATGTGAAAACCAATTGTTATTGTATATGCGAAAACTGCCCTATTTGAGAACCAGATGAGAGTTTGAAAAAATTAAATTTTTTGATACCCTGATCAATTCTCACCAACCCAAAAAAATAAAAATTGAAACCAGTTCAGATTCCACAAAAAAAAAAAAAAAAGGAACCCTGGGTCCAGTTCTTGAAAAAATAAAATTAGGTTCAAATTCTGGAAATCAAACTCAGTTCCAGTTCCAGTTCCAGTTCTGTAACAATTAATTGCCAGTCAACCCCCAGTTCCAAACCATTTTTCCCCAAATTTGTTTTTAAAAAAATTCAGGTTGTGATTCCAAAAACCATACCCGAAAACTGGAACTAAAACCCATGGTTCTAACTGGCCAAACCAGGTAACTGCCCAACTCTGGTGTGAACACTTGGGGGCATGTCCTCAATGATTTGCATGTTTGACTCATGTTTTCAATGCATGTTCTGTATTGCTCCCAGCTCCAAAACTCATGTCCAAGCTTCTTACCTAATGTTTTCTACTCATCCACCCAAGTTAGTTAAAGCCACAACATCATGTTTTTATAGTACCACATTAATTTTTTTACCAGACTTCAGCTGATGATGTCTATAGTCTATATACACCAAACTTTTAAAAACTGGAATTATTTTTTCTTGTAAAGAAGGTCCATGTTCTTCTTTAATATGATCTACCAACCGAGCATGATTGAAAAAGGTGTTTTGCTCATCTTATGGTGACATTCCTTTTGAAGTTGATCAAGTTTCCCAACCACCATAATTGTCCCCACACTTTGGACATTAGGGTTTGAACCCCCACCCACCATTAGGCTTCAAAAGTAGCTACCTAGCATCATCACCCTAAATTACATCTTACATATGGATTTTCAGCACTTCAAATTGGTTTTCCAAAATGATGTCCATCCAAGAAAGAGATATGCAATTGAGGAGTATTGTTTCGAAAAAATTTCATTCCAACTCAATATACCTAATTGAAGAAGAAGAAAGAGAAGAAGACAGTTTCTCATTGTTCTTCCTTCAAATCTTCCATAGATTCACACATAGTTCCAAAGAAGTTGAGAAAAGTCCCATATCCAAACAAAATAAATAGGATTTCACCTGCATAGGTATTATTTGTCCACACTTCAATTTCCTACCACTACCATAAGTTTATTAAAATTCCATTTTTTGGGTGTAGGGTGTGCTTGGAGCAACAATAGTATTATGACCATTTACAACACACCCATCAAGCACATACACAAATCCAATGTGCTTAACCATTTTGTATTGATCTGACATTTGTGGGGGCTGAACCACCTTGTGATGAATT
>Ga0209208_10013829_pt1 | contig 10016 bp, 9 predicted proteins | sample S1TSphfallax_3_FD_187694 | JGI IMG/M metagenome (GOLD analysis project Ga0209208, IMG submission 187694) | Host-associated microbial communities from peat moss isolated from Minnesota, USA - S1T2_Fd - Sphagnum fallax MG (SPAdes) (version 2) | ecosystem: Host-associated > Plants > Peat moss >... | reverse complement strand
CACATACGTGAAATAGATTTTTGCAATATAGCCAATGATGCCACCAAGGATTGCCAAAGCCACCCATACATCAGCATTTCCCACCTCTAGTGATCCAACTAAGGCCACCTGCAAGTGACAAGTAGCATCTCTATAATAAGAAGATGGTAAATGATTCTATAAAACATCAAGTGATTGCAGAGAAAAAAAAACTCAACAAAAATTGTAAGATAGCTGACCAAACAAGTGATTGGGTCAGTTCCAAACAAACCAAGACATTCATAATTATACATTGTTCAAATACTCCAAATAGCACATGTGAATGGAAAACACACCTGAAACTTACCAAGCCTACAACTGCTGAGATCAGTAATTTGACCCAGTCCATGGGTGTCAATCCCGGGTTCTTCTTCTCGGGCTGTGATGGCACAATGAACAGGAGTCAGGTGTTAGTTTTCATAATCCAAGGAGATGGAGATCTTTCTCATACTACCCTAGTACCAACTGTGGACTTTTTTGGAACCTCCCCATCTAAAGCTGATCAAGGTCCTGATCAGCTTGAAATCCCCTTTCTCCATGTCTACACATTTGGGAGTGATGGAAGTTGGATCAAATCCTCTTTCAAACATATACCCTGTAGAGTGAACTGCCAAACTCAGAGAGAACTTGAAGCTGGATGAAAAAAAGTCAAGACACCCAGAACAGCTAGCAAGTTCCTTCTGCTACATTGAAAGCCCTAATATTATTATCTTTGCAAGAAGATGAAAAAAAACTTACAAGGACAAGCTCCATGTCTGCCATTGGAATGTTTCGGAAATGTTTCACATAAATAGCACGGTCCCCAAGAGGTGAGTTGATAGGATGAGGTTTGGATGCCTTTCTGCATCACAAAAACCCTGTTATATTCCCAAAACACAAAATATGGCTCAATGTGTTACACACTTCTTCAGCTCTCAAATGATGGCACAAACAATCTGCCAGCAGTTTCCCCCCATGCTGCAGCAGATCCCTCCTAGTATATCCCAATGTCACACTAGCAACAGCACCCTAGCCTTAAGTGATCACCAGAAACATGGGTTTACAAAATACCTGTACACCAAGATGATGCGGTCAAATGTAGGCTCCTGGACTGTATTCTCGTGGAATAAATTCTTGAAACTACACAAGTACAGCCAAATCTTGCCATTATTAAACCTAAAAAAGACAAACCTAAATCTATTAGCATAAACAGCACATACATGAGTTGGATAAGGAGATGCAAAAAAAGACTAGGTTAGCTGATTGACTTTCTTTGTCTGTAGGCACATGTTATATAAATGGAGCCTTTTCCACCAATAATAAGGTTGAATATAGAGGCAGTGTACCTGATGTCCATATTTTGAATGCGGATACGTTCAATGTGAAGATTTTCATCTTGGGTCTTCTGGTGAGTGTCCTCTGGTTGAACACCAAAATCTGACTCCACAATTGACAACTTTCTGGACAGAGTTTTTGAGACCACATGATGATGCTCTTCGGGTAACTTCTGCAACCTGTTCCAACTCAAGGGAAAATAAGTCACTGAGTTGCAGAACCTTAAGAGATGAGCACCATTGACGAGTCTCTAAAACAGACCAAGTTCCTGTTGTTGCTACAAACAACACCACCCATTGTAGCACTGGAAGTGTATGACTCTACACTGCAACTATGTGTGTGGTTACTGCAATGTTACCTTAACTTCTGCAAAAGCCAATTCCAAGCACGTGAAATCAGGAGATCCAGCTTCGACATGATGAAGTAGTCAGTTGTGCGGTCAATTCCAATTCCTCGGCGGAAAATCACATACTGAAGCCAAAATAAAACACTCAGACTGTGAGCAACTTGATTCAGGCACTCACAATTGCTGCTCTGTACTCCCAAGTACATACCCAACATTCCCCTTTCTCCATTGGATACCAACCCCTCAAGCTTGATGACACTACTTGAGCAGTAGGAGTGCAAAAGAAACTATTCTCATGAATTGAGGATTGATTACCTGAGTTGCAAAGGATGGGACTTCTGCAAAGTGACCCTTACTGAAAAATGTGGTGAACAACTTCTTGTCCAACTGCAGCAAATCCACTCAAATGCCATAGTTTTTCAGCAGTTGCACAACCCAGAAAAAAGAAAAAAACAGACCAAAAAATTGCCTTCTTTTTGTGTCATGTCACCTCAAGACTCACTACAGAGAATGAATCAAGTATGAATCAACAACATGAAGCCATACATACAAACCTTGGATTTGTCGACTGCAATTGGCATATTGAGAAGATACTCGCCTGATGTTGCCACCTCCACTTCATCATCAGTCAGAATCTTGAAATTGCTCTTTGACATCAACTGAGCAACAACAGTAAAAATGAAAAATTTACAGTTGTGAGGGACTTGCAAAACTCCATCCTGTAGTGTGTGGGGAGCAATTCGGTTTACAACAAGTTTTGAGCACACAGCTTAGAAACACACAGAAACTCTGCACAATGACTTCTTTTTCAGAGAGAAATTTGAAAACACTGGATTGACTGACATCTTTAGACCAAATTCACAACTGCTAAAAGGCCTGATTCTCTTTTTGAAGGAGACTTTTGATGGTGGGGGGGTTGGGAAGGATGTATCTTCAGAGCTGTTTGCTCTCAGTTTCAACTCATGGAAAAATACCTACTTCAAGAGGTTTGTTTGTTTGTGCTGACAGCCAACAAATAAGGATGTTGATGTCATGTGTCAATGTGAACAAACAAACTCTGGGAAAGGAAGAGCTAGACTGTGATGTCAAAAGGACTTTTGTTGCACCTGGAATAGGATCTGCAAGAATCGCTGCTCAAGCTTGTCCACTTCCTCCACTGATAGTTTCAGCTGCTCCAACCTCTTTGGCCCATGCATTGGATCGAACAGCGAATACAGCTGCTGCAAATGTGATTACACCTCTCAGACTACACCAAGACAAGAAAGCCAAAACCGCATGCAATGAGCTCCAGGTAGATATTATTCTCAGTGCAAAATCAGACCCCACTTCAGAAACACTCCCCTGCTTTCACACAAGGTGAAAAATGTATAAAAGAAACTTGCAAGCTTGAACTTGTGAAAGAAAAACCCAATGCTCATTCTTCCCCTTTTTTTCCTTCTGAAAAGAAAGTCCAGTCCAACTGTTGGGAAACAAACCGTACCATCAAATCTTCAAACTGCAAATTATACCAAGCTCGAATGGTCGACTCAATCCTTTTGCATAATGTGGAAAACTCATGCCTGTCTGATTCCTCTTCTGTACATGGACACACCAACACCCACAACACCCATGAGAGAAGAAGCTCTCTCAGAGAAACGGCATTTACATTCCAAACTAGCTCCACCCAAAACCCAAATTTGAGACATCAGGAGGAAAACAGGAAAACGGAAAAAAAAAAAAAAAAAAGGCTTGTCACAGACAGAGACAGACAAAGATGCAGAGAGACTGGAGACACAGACAAAGAAAGACAGGCAGAGAGTACCTTACCTATAAGGTCAAGCAAGCCTTGTACTAGCTTGGGTTTGGCAGTTACAATGACAGACTCTCTCTCGATGTTCAGAATCTCTGTCTTCCTGTGCAACATTTTGGGTTGACCTGCTGCTGCAGTAGCCATCTCTCAAACCCAAACTAAGAAAATGGTTTGTTTGTGCCCTATAGTATGTGATGTCGTGAAGGAGATGCTGGCAATCTGAGCCTTCCCTCCAACAGTAGACTACTACTACTACCTCCTCCTCCTCCTCCTGCTGCTGCTTCTCCCACTTACCCACTTCACCAGATGCTACCTCCGCTGCACTCATCTGTCGGGTGACGACTGGGTCATTCTAGATTATTGTATTGACTGTGGGCATGATGAGAGAGAGAGATTCAGAACCATGATTCCTAGATGTCGTACCTATGCTAAAAAGAGTGCCAACAAACGACAAGAACGAGAAGAAGAGGATCTGAACTGATGAATTGATGAACTGCCTTCAATCCTTCAGTCTCCTTCTGACATTCTCTGGTCCTCCCCCCACCGCAACACCAGAGATTCTTTGGCAGATCTTTGGATTACAATTACGATCTGCTGCAGTGTGGATTCCAATTCTCCATTCTTGTACGCTCTTTGGGTGTGATGTTTGATCTCATGATTTTCCTTCGTTTTCCCGCTCTCCTCCTCTCCATCTTTTTTGCCCGGGTTGGGGGCGAGGGCTAGGGCTTAGGGTTTAGGGTTTAGGAGATTGTGGATATTGAAGAGGAATTGTGAGTTTTCTTTTTTCTTTTTTTTTTCCTTTTTTTCCTTTTTTTTTGGGTCTGCATGGGTAGCAGTGTTTTTTTTGAGGGGTAAAATTTCGCCATTTTTCGACAATTTCTGAAATTGGGAAAATTTTGGAATCTTATTTTATAGTGTAAATTTTGACTTTTTTGCTATTTTTTGTTAAATTTCAGCAATTTCTTTATATATATATACATATATTCACTGATGGGTAGTCAGGATCTTGGCTATTTTGACGAAAACAATTTTGAATTAAATTTTCTTGGGTTTTTCTTTTTTTCACTGGCTATATATTATATAGTCAAAAAGCTATATTAAAATTATAAGTGCTAAAATCAAGTATGTTTGAAGATTTTCAATAGTGAGAAAATTTGATCAAAAATTAAGAAAATTTGCCAGATTTTTATACACAGTTTCAAAATTGTAGGTAACCAAAAATAAGGACAAGTGTTTTAAGAATTTATTTTTTTACATATTTAGCTTGTAACTAAATTTGGCTAAATCCTCATGTGGGCCATTGTCACAATATTGGCTACAAAATAATATTATTAAAAAATTAAATGAAAAAAAATAAACATTGGAAGGAACTATAGAGCACTCTTCTTGTTCTTTTTTAACTGAGATGGTTGACAAAGTCACCAGTTGCAACCCATGTGGTTAGCCCAGTTCTTCCGATTTCTAAACTCGAGGTTCAATTTTGGGCACTTCTTTTCAAATTCAAGAACCTTTGGGCCCAGTTCAAAAACTTGGTCTAGTTTTCAATAATCCATCATTATTTATGTCAATAATCAAATTTAATTGAAATTAATCTCCATTTCATTGACATAAAAAGAAGCATGTTAAATTTTTTTTCATATTTATGTTGGTGCATTAAAAAAAAAATTGAAATAATTATAAAATGGCGATAGGTTAATGAAGGTGGGAGATAATTATTAAGAAAGTTAATAAGAAAAGGGAGTAGTTATTTAAAAATCAATGAAATAGTTAGGCTTGAAAATGAAGTAGTTTTTTTTTTTAATGTTTTCAAAAAATCCCCCATATATCATATACCAATTCCGATTATTCGTCAATAGAATTAAAATTGGGGCATAAGTTCATGGTTCAAAAATTTATTAATATTAATATTTAACTATTAAGTTTAGTTACCTGTTGAGTTTTCAAAAACAAAAATCAACTCGTTTACTTGAAAAGTTGAACCCTTAGTTCAAAAGTGTTTTTTTTCAAGATTTTGATTTCAATTTCAATTTTCTTTTTAAAAGCTAGTTTCATGGTTTGATTCTCGTGTCAATTCCAACAAAATCATGCAAGCTTAAGTCTAGGTCACAAGAACTTGAACTTAAAACCCCCAAGTTTAACATTGCAAATTGAATGATGTGTTCACAATATTGGTCATGACTTGATTGATTGGTTTTTGCTTGCTTGTGGATGTGCATGTGTAATCAAACATTTTTTATCATGGTGATGATGAAGATGCTAGGACTTTCAATGTTCGTAGAAAAATTTGGACAAGGCTTGCGCCCTCTTAATCCTCTAAAGGTGGTCCATTTCACGTCAATACACCTCCACCTATCCTGATTCCTTCAACAATGAGGACTAAAAGCCTTCATCATAAGGCTTTCAATTATTATTGGCTTTTCATTGTATCGGCCCAAATTGTAATTAGAGAGTGTTTCATTGAGTATAAACTCATCACATAGTTCTTGTAGACATTAATATTTTTACTCTTCTTATTGATATTTTACCAAAGTTATTTTTCAAGTTGAATTCCCTTTCATAAACCATTTCAATTTTTTCTATGCAAGTGAATTTTGAAAAGAAGGTGGACTTTATATTGGGAGACTTTCTTTCTAACCTTCTAGTTTCATTCGCTTCCATTCCTACCTCCAAGACTCCCTCATGAAATAGACAAATGGAGAACTACATGACACAATTTTCATTCTTGTTGACAAATTCCTTGCAAATGATGGGGCTATATTATTATTATGCCTTGATGATCTTCGTGTTCTCAAAGAGGTTTGGTCATACTTTGATAGTTAAATGGGTTCAAGATTTGGATGAAGTGGGTTGTGGTTTTTTTTTGCCCCTTGTCAACAACAAGGACTCCATTATCTAGGTATGATATTTCTTCCATTTCCTATGCATTTCAATGATGAGTCCTTTTGTTCTTTCTTAATATCATTTTCCCATTGTGCAGACTTTTTTCAATAGAATTACCTTTCTTATGAACTATTGGATGAATTTCTAACAAATGGGTTCAACATTTGAAAAGAGGATGTCCTTTACAACTATACAAACAAAAGCTAGGTGACCAAATCCTAAAATGGCAAAGCTTTTAAAGGGGTTAGGGAGATGCATGTCTTGACTATTTAACATGTATTTTCAACTAGTCTTTGCGATTAAATTTTAGTCGCACGAAACATTTTGCAATTAAAATCTCTTTAGTCACCTAAGACAAGTCACATGTGATATATCAATTGCAAATGACAAAAGGTATTGTATGAAAAAAAAAGTCAACAAATACATTTCATCCTTTGACTACATTGTATACTTATTGTCACATGTGACTAATATACAAATATTTTGGTCACAATTGAGTGCAAATGATGCGATGCCATGTGTTTTAATATATTATTATTATTATTATTTTGAAATAATCTACGACATTCAAAACATGAAAAACATTGCATTTTTTGGGGCATGTGGATTTCTTTTGAAATTATTTGGATATCATTAATAAAAATATATTTCATTATTTAATGTCAAAAAATTCAAAAAAAATATTCATTTAATAAACCTTTGAGTAAAAATCCCAATTTGAATGTTTTCATTATACTATAGTCATTAAAATTTTATTTAGTTTTATATTTAAAAAATATTGGCAATTTGTTTCCATTTTTTGGGATTTTTTTTTAAAATGGATATGTTTTCCTCAAAAAAATTTATAGTCATTATTCAAAAATTCACATTAAATAATTAGTGGTTATAAGATAGAATTTTTAAAACTTATAAGATATTAGTTATTTATATATGCTTTAATTATGTGTTTGATCATCTATAAGCTTATTATATGTTTATTAGGTATGCATGTATGTTTATCTTCTAGTTTACTTTCCCTTTTAATTCACAAGTTCTTAATGTTTCTAATTATATATTATTAAATAATTATATGGTGTCCACAAAGAAGATTTTTAATCACATAGTCCTATCCATGAAAACTTTATCCATGTAATCATATCCATGGTTATGAAAATATGACTAGGCACAAAAACATGACATATGGTTCTATGACTTGAAGATGGTTATTAATTATATTTGTCATAATTATAAATGTCAAGTTTTGGCGTAATGGTATATGTAGGGTATAGGCAAGGTAGGGCAAGTTATTTACGTAATGTAGTTTATATATAAAGCTAGGTGTGGAAAAATGGAATGAAAAAATTTCAATCATGCCCAAAGGTGATCATGTGAAGACCACCCAAAGCCAAATTGGGTGGTTGGGTATAATGTTTTGTCCACACATTTTCTAGTAGTGTATATATTAAAAAATGTATAAGGGTATGTATATGGGTGTATATGGTTATATTTATTTTAAAAATAAATTAAAGGTATTTTAATGTGTATATTAAGTATATGTATAATGAGAAATGTAGATTAGGTTATTTAACTCAACTTACCTTAGGTACCTAAAGGTTTAATTTAGGTTGTATAGTTTAACTTAATTTAGGTATATAACTTAATTTTAAGTTCTAATTTAACCTAAGGTTGTTTAATTTAATTTGTTTAACCTAGGTTACGTAACCTAACCTAGATAAATATCTAGGTTAAGTACATTCACTAGAAGAAATCTTGTATTATGCAACCATTTGATTTGCGACTAATTGTCATTTGTAACTATGTTTTGTCTATTTTGCAACTACCCACGATCCTTTTCAATCTATTACTATTATTACAACTATGATGCCATTAATTTGCGCCTATCAAGTTTTCTATCTTTCCACATTGATTATCTTTTTGAACTTTTCATTCACGAAGAGCTCTCTATGTTAAACTAGTTGCAAAAATAATTGTAACTTGATTTACCTCAATGTGGTGTACCTATACTTTTGATGTACATTATGATGTTTTGAAACATATATATTAGATATATTTATAAATTATATTACATTCATAACATATATATACATTTTGAATATATTGTAAATCGGTTAGGTAGACAAATCAAATAGTTATTTAAATAAGTACATGAATAGGTAGGTAGTAAGTACATATGTAGGTAAACTAGGTTAATTATTTGGTGAACAAATTGCACACATAATAAAGTAAAACTACCAATTATCAATTATATATTATACAAAATATGAAATAACTATTACTAATTACAAGTAAATTAATTACTTTAATATGATTAATAAATTAATTAGTAAATTTTAATTATTAGATAATTATTAATAATTAGTAATAAGTATTTGATTATTAATTTATTATTTATTAATGAAATTTCATTTCATCAATGTTTAACTAAAATTTAATTTTCCAAGGTTTAGCCAAGCTCTAATTTAAGCAATGTTTAACAAAGGTTTGGATGAAATTTAGTCAATTTTTAATGAAATTTCTGTCAAAATTTTACCAAATTTTAATTTAACTAAAGTTAACCAACTTTTAATTTTACCAATTCATATTCTAATCAACTTTTAATTTTGCAAAGGCTTAAACAAGGTTTAACTAAATTTTAATTTTGTTAATATAGTTAAAGTCTGGCCAAAACATAAGAAAATTTTAGTCAATTTTAAACAAACTTTTTAGTTTAACCAAAGTTTAGCCAAGTTTTACATTAAGCAAAATTTAGCCAAGGTTAATCAACATTAAAAAAATAAAAATAAATATTTAATAAATATTTAACCACAGTTTTGCCAAGTTTTAATATCACTAATATTTTAAAAAACTGAATTTATCTAATATTTATTTTAGCCAAGGTTTGACAAATATGAGTTTGACCAAGCTTTAGCCAGATATGAGTGTAACTAAATTTTGAGTTTTGTCAATGTTTTTGGCCAAATTTAAATTTATTCAAATTTAGGGTTTTGATAATGTTTTGTCAAATTTGAATTTAGCCAAGATTTTGTTAAATATGAGTTAAACCAAAGTTTGGATTTTGTCAAGGTTTTTTTTTTTAATTATTTTTTTAAACCAAATTTGAATTTAGCCAGTATTTAACAAAAATATCAAATAATTATTTTGATAACTGATTATTTTAATTCAAATAAAATTCAGCAATTACCCACCTATATTAACAACAAATATTATTTAAATTATTTGAGTTAATGAATCAAATATAAATAGTTAGTTAATGAATTTAGATAATTGATTACTAAATAAATAAATAAACAAATAGTTAAATTAAATTTATGAATTCATATGAATAGTTTACTATTTAGTTTAATTAATTAATTCGTAGCAATTAAGTGTACTATATATTAATTACTAAGTAATAATTTATTAATAAATAATTCATTATGCAATATCAAATAATAAATATGAATAAAACCCTAATAAAACAAAGAAAGAAAGAAAGAAGAAAAGAGTGTGTATCAGTCGCTTCCCTAAACCCTAAACCCTAAACCCTTTCGCAGCCGGAGGAGATGATGCTCGCACTAGGCCTGGGCACAAAACAAATGTATCCGCGGCATTAAGAGAATTGCAAGAACAAGCTCGTCTTTTTGTCGGAGAATAATGGCCTAGTAGCAAGCAAGGCGGTCATCGTCATCA
>Ga0209208_10013828_pt1 | contig 10018 bp, 9 predicted proteins | sample S1TSphfallax_3_FD_187694 | JGI IMG/M metagenome (GOLD analysis project Ga0209208, IMG submission 187694) | Host-associated microbial communities from peat moss isolated from Minnesota, USA - S1T2_Fd - Sphagnum fallax MG (SPAdes) (version 2) | ecosystem: Host-associated > Plants > Peat moss >... | reverse complement strand
GGATCGAGCGAAGAGAACCGCTCTCGTGCGGCCGTGACATCAGCGGTGAGCATGGCGTGCAGCCCGGCGCGAAAGACCTCGGGTCCCGGATCGAGCATGACTCGCGCAGCAATGTGGGGCGCAAGCGTTGACAGCACCGGTTGAACGAGCTCGGCGGGCATCAAGCTCACGAATCGGAGATGCGGCATCGCGCCGGTCAGGCAGCGCCCGGACGCCTGCGCGAGCAGCTGTGGGTCGTCAAACGTCACCCGGAACTCCATCACGCGCCTCTCCCACTCACGACGAGCGTCTCGTGCGTCTCGTCAGTGCGCTGTCCCGGCCGCAGATCAGTCGTCGGCCGCTGCGTGTACGGGCCGTAGAGCAATTCACTTCGGACATACGGCAACTCTGCACCGAGCACGCGAATGCCGGGCAACGCTCTCGCCACTTCCTCACGGTCGGCGGGGTCGGCATCGACGAACACGGCGTGGTCCGCCGAGACGCCGAGCGTCGAGAGCAGCGCCGAGACGCCTAGCGCATGAGCGCTCGGGCCGAACGCCACGGCGTCGAAGTCATCGATGGCGAGGGCGATTTCGAGGTTATCGATGACGTGCTCATCGATGAGCTGCTGCCATCGTTCTCGTAGCCACGACTCGTCGCGCTCGCAGCACAGCGCCGTGGCGATCTTGCGACGTTTGAGCATCAGCGCTGCCTCGACGAAGCCGACCCACGCGGAGTACCAGCTTGTTGTGTCGTTCGGGTGGCAAGTGAGCGTGTCGAGCAAGAGTTCGTCAATGTCGAACACGACTGCGTCGATCCGTCCGTGGCCCGAGAGCGTGATCACTTGGTGGGTGACCCACCGCAGTGCCGTGAGGAGAAACTGGTCGAGGCGCTGAGCGGCCTCGGCAGTGGGAGGTGTGTCGACGTTACGTGCGATCGATGATGGGGCGAGCTCCAAGTAGCTGGCGGCGGTCGTCGCGTCGATGAGGTCCTTGCCGACACAGGAGGCTATGGCGTCGAGGTCGAGGTAGAACCGGTCCGGGGCAGCGGCGCACCAGCGAACGATGTCGTCGTTTGCCCGCTCGCATCGACGCACGAGATCGTCCCGATAGTCGCCATTGCCCGACGACAAGCCATCGGGAGCGCTCGTGTCGAGATGGAGAAAGCGGCCTTCTGGCGAATGCGTCGGCACGACCAGACCACCGACGAAGAGGGGACAGCCCTCCCGGGCCTGCGAGAGCGCGTCGAGGAGCGGGAGTAGTGGGTCGAAGTCCGCGTGGCCCGGTTCGAGCCATACCATGGTGGCGTCGACGTCCGGCGCGATGGCGTGCCCGTGATGGTCAAGTTCAACGTCGCCGAGGCTCGTTTCCACGATCTCGATCGGCCGTGGAAGTGAGCGAGCGGACTCGTAAGCACAGCGACGCAACTGCGAGCCCAGTAACTGCGAGCCCAGTAACTGCGAGCCCAAGAACTGTGTGCCCAGTGCAGTGTCTTGGGCTGAGGCCGGATCGGACGGCCAGCCAATCAGCTCGAGCCGGATCGGTGCCGCCCGTGGCACGACAGGCGCCAAGCCGTCAGGCGAGTACAGCGAGACCTTCGCCCGGTCCAGCAGGAGCGCCGTCAGGCTCCACTGGTCGTAGGCGCTTGCCAGCTGGCTCCAGCGCAGCATACGGCCGGCATCGAAGTGGGGCAGTAACGCGTGCGTCTCGTCGACGTCGCTGCACAGCACGACGTCGATTTCGGCTGCCTCACTCGGCGATGGTTCGACGACGACCCGGGTCGTCACCTGTGCTGGGAGCTTCGCACAAGCCTCGTGACAGGCCTCGATGGGGCCGAGGTTGACAAACCGCAGTCGCGAGAGGACCCCGTCGAGGTCGCGCGAGGCAGCCTCGCTGAGCAGTCGCACATCGACAAAGCCAGCCCGGAACTCCACGAGCACCCCTCATTTCATGCCATCTCATGTGATTACGGCACATGTGGGCACGAAGTGGAGGGGCTGAGCAGGCCGAGGGGTCAGCCTCGACTCTTGCCGCCTCGCTCAGACTCGAACTTTTCGCGAAGAGCAGCCCGGCGATCCTGGATCTCTCGATAGGAGATGCGCTCGGTATCGGCCGCCACGCCGAGCGAGGAGCGGACCGAGTCGAGGTCGACCTCCTGGGCACGAGGGTCGATCCCGATCTCGGAGGCGATCCTGCCGCCGTGACGCGTGGCAAAGTACGCCGCAATGCCAGCGACCTCACCGAGCAGGTCCACGTCGGGGGCGAAGGTTGCCACGGCGCCGTCGAGGAAGAGGATGTCTTTGACAAAGAGCATCAGCTCCTTCGGCATCTTTGCTCCGTAGCCAAGAAGCTGCTTCGTCAGGTCTCGCAGCTGGCTTGTCAGCTCCTCGGCGCTCATCTCCACGACGTCTTGTGGCGGACCGTCGAGACCGAGATCGCGAATCACCTGGTCGATATCTGCATCGGGTGCGAGCGCGCCAAGGTCACGAAGCGCCTGTACCTGAGCTCGCACATCGTTGAGCGTTCCACCCATCACGAGCCGGAGGAACGCGACGCGACGTTCCTCGCTGAGCCGTCCGGTGATGCCGAAGTCGAGCAGTGCTACTCGACCGTCCGCTTGGACGAACAGGTTCCCCCCATGAAGGTCACCGTGGAAGACGCCGTAGAGCATCGCGCCTTCGAGGAACGATACGACGCCTGCGCGCAGTACTTCCTCGGTCTTGCCTTCATCCCAGCGACGTCATCCCAGGCAAAGCCTTCAAGACGCTCCATGACGAGAACTCGGGGCGTGACGAGGCGCGGATGTGGCCGAGGCACGATGATCGCATGCTGGTCGCTCGCCGCGAGCACCCCGGCGATGTCGAGCATGTTCTCTGCTTCGAGCCGGAAGTCGAGCTCTTCGACAATCGTCTCCGCGAAGAGCTCGATCAGCGCAGGTGGGTTGGCTAGGACGGCGATCGGGATCCGCCCGACGAGGAATGGAGCGAGGTAGCTCATCACCGCAAGGTCGTTGCGCACGAGCATCGCGACGTGAGGGCGCTGCACCTTCACGACGACCTCTTCGCCGGAGCGCAGGACGGCCCGATGCACCTGAGCGATCGAAGCTGCGGCGATCGGCTCGGTGTCGAACTCTGCGAAGACCTCGTCGAGTGGTCGCCCGAAGTCGGCCTCGATCGTCCGCTGGACCGAGCTGAACGGCTCGGCTGGCACACGGTCGCGAAGGTGCTTGAACTCTCCTACCAGCTCGGGAGGGAAGATTCCCTCACCCGAGGAGATGATCTGCCCGAGCTTGATGTACGTCGGACCGAGCTTGGCAAAGGCCAACCGCAGCCGATGGGCAAGGCCGGCGCGAGAGGCGGTCTTGCCCTTTCGCCGGTCGAACCCGTACCAGCCAGCGAGGGCAACGCCGATCGTCCAGGCCACCCGGACGATGCGGCGCCCGGGCGGGATACGACGACGCCGGGTGAGGCGAGGAACGTCCTCGTGGGTCCGGAGCCGCACGAGGTGCAGGCCAGTGCGCCATGGGAGGGCATCCAGGTCGACAAGCCACGGCGCCTGGTCGCTGAAGGCACCTTCGCCAAGGTCGGCCGGACCATCGCCGAGTCCGGCTGCTGGACGGTCGTCGGTGTCGCTTGCGGATGGGTCGGTCACGGGGTCGGTCACGGGTCAGTCGCCGCGTCTCAGGCTTGCACGGGCGCGAGGACGAGGCAGCCGTTGTGGCCACCGAAGCCGAAGCTGTTCGACAACACCGGACCGGGAACGAAGGGACGAGCCGCTCCCGTGACGACGTCGAGGTGGATCGCCTCATCCTGCTGCTCGAGACCGGCCGTCGGGGGGATGAGCCCGCGCTCGATGCTGAGTGCAACCGCGACTGCTTCGATCGAGCCAGCGGCCGCCAGCGCGTGCCCGGTCACACCCTTCACCGACGTCACCGGGACGCCGTGCGCGCCGAACAGCTTCTCGATCGCTTGAGCCTCGGCGAGATCACCGGCGGGGGTCGATGTGCCATGAGCGTTGACGTGGGTGACCTCTGAGGCAGAGATTCCGGCGTCTTCGAGCGCAAACTCCATGCACGAGCGGGCTCCGGCGCCTTCGAGTGCGGGCGCAGTGATGTGGTAGGCGTCGGCCGTCGAGGCAGCGCCAAGCACTTCGGCATAGATGTGAGCGCCTCGAGCCTGTGCGTGATCGAACTCTTCGAGGATGAGCGCACCTGCACCTTCGGCCATCATGAAGCCGTCGCGACGCACGTCGAACGGTCGCGACATGCCCGAGGTGGACAGTGCGGTCATGTTCGAGAACGCGACGTGCCCGATGGCCGGCCGGTCACCCACGGTCTCCATCGCAGCCTCTGCGCTTCCCGTGATTGCTGCATCGCAGCGACCGTAGGCGATGAGTCGATAGGCATTGCCAATGGACTGTGTGCCTGCAGCACATGCGGTGACGATCGTCTCGCACGGACCACGCCAGCCGAAGCGCATCGAGATCGCAGCAGCACCTGCGTTGCCCATGATCATCGGCACGAGGAAGGGCGACACTCGCCGCGCCCCCTTCTCTACGAGCACGGTGATCTGTTCCTGCAATGTCGTCAGGCCACCTACGCCGGTGCCAAAGATCACGCCAGCACGATCGAGGTCTGGTGAGAGCCCCCCGGCATCGGCGAGCGCGATCGACGTGACCGCCAAGGACAGTTGAGCGAAGCGGTCCGTGCGGCGAGCCTCTTTTGGTTCGAACCACGCCAGAGGATCGAAGTCAGCCACTCGACGCTCGCCATCTGGCGCAGGGCCGCACAGCCCGTCGAAGAAGGTGTCGAGTTCGCTTCCGCAGCACGAGAGCACACCGAGCCCGGTGACGACGACTCGACGCTTGGCGACTCGCTGAGTCATCAGAGCTTGGCGGTGACGAGCTCGTAGGCCTGGGCGACCGTCTCGACGCCCTCGAGCTCGGACTCCTCGACGGTGATCTCGAACGATTCTTCGAGCGCCATCACGAACTCAACCAGGTCGAGGCTGTCGGCGTCGAGGTCGTCGCTGAAGCGGGCCTCTGGCACGATCTTCTCAGCCGGCACCTGCAGCACCTCGACGGCACAGGCACGGAATTTCTCGAAGGTCGCTTCGTCTGCCATGTCCTCTACTCCTTGTGTGAAAGCCCCGGGGAGGTTCCCCCGAGGTGGGTTACCGAAAGCACGCCACGTCTCTCGCCACGTCAGTATCCCATCCCGAGGCCGCCGTCGACGGCGAGCACCGAGCCGGTGATGTAACTGGCCTCGGGCGACGCCAAGTAGGTCACCGCCGAGGCGACCTCGACGGCGTTGCCGAGACGTGCCAGCGGGACTCGCGCTGCGAACTGCGCCGTCTGCTCCTCACTCAGTGCTGCCAGCATGTCGGTTGCGATGAGACCAGGAGTGACGACGTTCACCGTGATCGAGCGACTGGCTACTTCGCGAGCGAGTGAGCGGCCAAAGCCGACAAGACCGGCCTTGGCAGCCGCGTAGTTCGTCTGACCGGGGTTCCCGAGGAATGCCACGACCGACGAGATCAAGATGATGCGCCCGGACCGGGCCTTGATCATCGGCCCAATCGCCCGCTTGGTTGTCCGAAAGCAGGCCGTGAGGTCGGTCTCGATGACGCGGGCCCATCGTTCCTCGGTCATGCGGAGCAACAGTGCGTCGTCGGTCACGCCAGCGCAGCAGACCAGCACTTCGACCGGGCCAAGCGCCGTTTCGATTGCTGCGAACGCCACCTCGACCGCTTCTGGTGAGGTGACGTCACACGACACGGCGAACAAGGGCTCGGCGTGGCTCGCAGATGCGCCTTTCTCCGCCGTGGCGAAAGCCTCCGGCGGCGTGTGGTGGTAGGTGACCGCTACGCGTTCGCCGGCCTCCTGGAAGCGTCGAGCGATCGCCAGTCCAATTCCTCGCGAGCCCCCGGTGACGAGGACGACACGACCCCTGCTCGCCGCCGGAGGGGTGCTCGCCGTCGGGGTGCTCTCGGTCGGGGGACTCACGACCCGGACCCCCAGCGAATTAATGCGCTTGCCCAGGTCATGCCTGCCCCGAATCCGGACAACAGGACAAGGTCACCGTCGCGCACGCGGCCTTGGTCGGCAGCTTCGGCGAGTGCGAGCGGAATCGACGCAGCCGAGGTGTTCCCGGTGCGGTCGAGCACGATCGCCGTGCGCTCCATCGAGATCCCGACGCGTTCGTTGACGGCCTCAATGATTCGTACGTTTGCCTGGTGAGGCACGAACAGTGCAATGTCGGACGGCCGGAGGTTCGCCTTGGCGAGCACGTTCTCGATGGATTCGAGCTCGGCACGCACAGCGCGTCGAAAGACCTCCCGACCCTCCATATGAATGGTGCCACCGTGGTCCGCGTAGAGCAGGCTCGCAGCCGAGCCGTCGACGCCGAGGTCCGAGGCGAGAATGAGATCGTCGCTGTGCCCTGCTTCGAGCACGATCGCTGCAGCTCCGTCGCCAAACAACACGGCGGTCGAACGGTCGTCCTGGTCGGTCAGCGATGAGAGCGTCTCGGAGCCAATGACGAGGGCACGCTCATGGCCGGCGCTCAGTAGGGAGTCTGCGACGACCAGTGAGTACACGAACCCTGCGCACGCAGCGTTGAGGTCGAACGCGCCGCCGCGACAGCCGAGCGCGTCGTGGACCACCGACGATGAAGCAGGAACGGCCTGGTCAGGCGTCGTGGTGGCGAGCACGAGCAGGTCGATGTCGCTTCCGTCAACGCCGGCGCTCTTCAAAGCGGCGCGTCCGGCCTCGGTGGCCAGGCCCGAGGTCGTGCCGCCAAAGCGCCGCTCGCGAATGCCGGTTCTGGCCACGATCCACTCGTCGCTTGTGTCAAGGCGTGCGGCGAAGTCTGCGTTCGTCACCACGGTGTCAGGCAGAGCCGAACCCCATCCGGTGATGGCCGATCCCATCAGTGGGCTCCCATCGCAGGCCGGTCCAGATCGTCGGTCGCGGTCAGCCAGGCGACGGGCTGGCCGGAAACGACGCGCTCGCCGGGAAGGACGAGTACGTCCTCGAGGACTCCGGCGAACGATGAACGTATCTCGGCGTCACCGGCCCACCCGACCAGATCCCCGACGCGCAAGTGGATGGGCGCTCGGCTCGGCACGTCGACGCGCTGGCTTTTGAGCGTGGGAACTGCAGGCAGGCAGGCTGGGGATGGAGTGAAGGGCCCCGTGACCGGCGAGACGATCAGCCGCTCGGTCATGGCGTAGCGCTCGCCAGGTGCGCCCGCGCCAGGCTGGACGAGCGCGGCTGGCCCCGAAGACGGCGCAGTGGACGGCGCGAGTGCCTCCACGAGGCGCTCGAGCTCGTCGGGAGTTGCCACCGAGAAGGTGCGCACGTCGCCTGCGGTGAGCGTGCGCTTCGCCATGCCGGTCAGCACGGCACCGGGCCCAAGCTCGACGAAGGTGCGCGCGCCTGACTCGTAGAGCGCGACGAGGCTCTGGCGCCACCGCACTGGCCCACAAAGCTGGGCGGAGAGCAGGCTGGGCCATTCAGACGGGTCACCATGGTGGCGGGCATCCACATTGGCCACGACAACGGGCTCGGGCTCGCGAAACGTCGCGGTCGCGAGCGCCTTGCGCAGACGCTCACGCGCCGGTGCCATGTAGGGCGTGTGGAAAGCCCCACCCACGGCGATGCTCATGACGCGCTTGGCGCCGAGGGACTTTGCCAGCACGCCGGCCGCGCTGACTGCATCGGGATCACCGGCGATCACGACCTGGCCCGGCGCGTTGTAGTTCGCCACCCACACATCGGCCTCGGCACGCAGGCACGCTGCGGCCACATCGTCGTCATCGAGCCCGAGCACCGCCGCCATGGTCCCCGGTGCCTGATCGGCGGCGTCTTGCATCGCCGAGCCGCGTTCTGCGACAAGGCGAAGTCCGCCCTCGTAGTCGAGTGCGCCCGTTGCCACGAGTGCTGTGTACTCACCGAGGCTGTGACCTGCCGAGGCTGCAGGCACGATGCCGACGCGCTCGGCTGCGTCGAGGACCACCAGGCTGAGCACAAATGTCGCAAGCTGGGCATTGGCGGTCTTGGTGAGCGTCTCTTGATCAGCCTCGGTCAAAAGCGACGCAACATCGAGCCCGACGACCTCACCGGCGTGCTCGACAAGTTCCCAGGAGGGATGGTCGACCCACGGGGCTCCCATGCCGGGCTTTTGTGAGCCCTGGCCGGGAAAGGTGAACGCCAGCACCAGACGGCTCCTCTCGGTCGGGAGCGCTGCGGCCCTCCGACGCATTTCATCAGTTGTTGGACCCGCAACAGCGCAGTGAGGTTACGCTCGACTTTGGTTCGTGTCACGGTGTCGTGCCATGACGAGGAGCGCCTCACCTTGACCATAGCGAGCAGACGACGACTGGGCAGGGTAGCTGTCGCCAGATCCGGACACATCGTTGCGGTGGTGACGAAAAATGTCCGTGCTGGTCTCACCGATGTGATGCGCGGGCGCAATGGGCGGGGGCCTGCGCGCCTTCGAGACACGCTCGCCGAGCTCGGACCCACCTACGTCAAGCTCGGACAAGCGCTATCGACGCGCCCTGACCTCGTACCGCCGCGCTACGAGGTCGAGCTGGCCCGGCTTCAAGACTCCGTCCCTCCGATCAGCTCCGACGCCGTCAAGCTGGCGCTGCGGCGCGAGCTCGGACGAGATCCCACGTCGCTCTATGCCGTGTTCGACGAGGCGCCACTTGCGGCTGCCTCGATCGGACAGGTTCACGTCGCCCAGCTATGGGATGGACGAGATGTCGTGGTCAAGCTGCGTCGCCCGGGTGTGATGGCGGCGGTGGAGCAGGACCTCGCCGTGATGCGGGTCGTCGGCGCTGTGGTCGCCTCGATGCCAGGAGCGTTGCGACGGGTCAATGTCGCCGGCTTTGTCGAGCAGTTCAGCGGGACGATCCGAGGCGAGCTCGACTACATCGCTGAGGGCCACAATGCCGATCGGGCACGAGTTGACCTGGCGAATCTGCCGGTGCACATCCCCACCGTCATCTGGGAGGCGACGACGCACGGGGTGCTCACGCTCGAGCACATCGTGGGCGTGAAGATCGACGATCTGGCGGGTCTCTCCGCGATGGACATCGACGTGGCCAAGCTCGCTCGAGATCTGGCTTACGTCTACCTGTCCATGGTGTTCACCCACGGCTTCTTCCACGCCGACCCCCATCCGGGGAACTTGTTCGTCGAAGCTGATGGCCGGATCGCGATGCTCGATTTCGGGATGGTCGGGACGGTCGACCCGGTGGTGCGAAGCGCTCTGGTGGAGATCATCCTTGCTCTCGTGACACATGACACCCGGCGAACCATTCGGGCCATGCGCGGTCTCGGGATCGCACCGGAGAGCGTCGATGAGGACGTCTTTGTCGAGGAGCTCGATCGCCTCACGGCTTCATCGATCGAGACGCCTCTTGGGGAGCTGCGACTTGCTCCTTTGATCTCTGACCTCATGACGGTGAGTCGCCGGCATCACCTTGCGTTCCCACGTGAGCTGGCGCTTCTCGTGAAGACCGTGGTCATGGCCGAGGGGCTTGCGGCGCAGCTCGACCCGACGTTTGCCCTGCCGGAGGTGCTGGTGGGCTTCGTGGCCGCCAGCTTTGGTCCCCACGCAGGCGGTGCGGCTCAGCCGTGACGGATCCAGGCGAGCGACCGCTTCGCGTCGGCCACTCGCTCGTTCCCGCAGTTGAGCTGGAGTGGCGCTTCAGTGGCAGTGGCGGACCCGGGGGTCAGCACGCGAACACGTCGAACACCCGAGTCGAGGTTCGCTTCGACATCGCCTCATCACCCTCGATCGGACCACGCCAGCGCGAACGGCTACTCGACCGGCTGGGCCCCGTCGTGCGTGTCGTGGCGTCGGACGAGCGCAGCCAGCTTCGCAACCGGGAACTCGCACTGCGACGGCTCGAAGCGCGCATCGCCGAGGCGTTGCGCGTCGAGCGACCCCGCCGGCCGACTCGCCCGACTCTTGGCTCAAAACAGCGTCGTCTCGAGTCCAAGCGTGCCGTTGCCGAGCGCAAGCGGGA
>Ga0209208_10013827_pt1 | contig 10019 bp, 8 predicted proteins | sample S1TSphfallax_3_FD_187694 | JGI IMG/M metagenome (GOLD analysis project Ga0209208, IMG submission 187694) | Host-associated microbial communities from peat moss isolated from Minnesota, USA - S1T2_Fd - Sphagnum fallax MG (SPAdes) (version 2) | ecosystem: Host-associated > Plants > Peat moss >... | reverse complement strand
TAGAGTGATTGACTAATTCTAACACCAATTAAGATCAGTTTTCTGATATGTAGATCAGTTTGAAGGTCTTCAAGCCACAAGCAACATGTGAATTGAAACAAGTTACCCAGTCAAATTTTGGACCATAGGATCATGAAAATTGCAATGCCATACAATTGTTCATTACCCAGCATTGCCTTCATCTTCTTCCCTCCACTGACATGGGATTGCAGGATAAGGATTAAGTGGCAAAATGTAGCATGTGTTGTTAGGCAAGCATGAAAGCATATATCATTTTCTTTTATCACTTCAAGAGATTCATGACATCAATGTCAAGAAGCCCTGAGAACAGTAATGAGAGAGAGCTCATCTCTCAGATGGGAAGTTCAAATGGGCATGAGGGGTAAGTCTCAGAAGACGTGTAAATATCATTATTTGGGTTTCATCTTTCTTAAAAGGGATGTGTGAGGTTGGCTGAGCCATGTCCAAAATAGAAGATGAAATAGAGGCTTCCAAAAAGCACATGAAATAAAGCCAAGGAACTTGGAGTTGTAATTGAAACCTATGCAGATAAAAGGAGCACTTTGTACCTTTATTTTGCAGAGTTGCAGATTTTGTTAACAAGAAAGGGTTGATACTGACACCCAGCTTGAAGAGCAAAAGCTGACTAACCTTGTTTTTATGTGATTGTATTGTATTTCACACTTGATCTGCCCTAACTGCAGTTACGAAAGAGGTTCAGTTTGCAAGATCAGCAGTATCAAGTAGTCAATTTGGTGATTTGTGACTGCAGTGCATGTGGAGGGAGGATAGTGAATCGTGAGGAAGGGGTAAAAGGTTATGTCCAGGTATAAGAAATTGCTCCAGCAACCTACCAAGCAAATAGCTCTGACCTGTCCAAAAACTAATGTTGGGGAGAGGCTCCTTGATTCCAGCTAGAGGCTAACATGGCTCAAGATTATTTGAAGAAGATGAGTGATTGGAAAGAACTGCATGACACCATTGACTACTAGCAATGTGGTATTTGGTAAATCTTTCTTTTGGTGCATTTAGGCATTGGAGGTTTTTACACAATTGGGGGTTTTACATATTCTACAAGAATGTCTCTGATGCAAGGTTTCTGCTGGACTTGGCACAACTTGCTTATTTGTGTCATTAACAGAACAAGGACATCATGACTCTATCTAGAACATGTTAAGAGAAATATGCTCCTATTGCATTATTAATGAATTTATGTTTCTAATTCTTTGAATCCTATCGTCACCACTTTGTGGGAATAAAACTTGTGCCTATCACTGCTGGATGTAATAACACAATTCGATTCTCTTTATGTAAATAATTCCCATCAAGAACATAAACCACTAGGATTTTCAATAATGTATGCAAGAACAAACTATTAAGGATAGAGATTTATTGAGGTATAACTCGAATGGACATACCTTTTCATAGGCTAAGGTTTTGTTTGGAACTCTTAACTACATCTTCATTGTTATTTGACATTTTAATTCATTAGGCCTTTGCAATATAAAGAGCTTTCTCTCTTTATCCTTGAATGTTTGTAATTCAAAACATGGTATCAGAGCAAAGTTGAGATTACATGTAGAGCCAAGAAGAACCAACATTCTCCTCCTTTATTTTTTGTCCAATGACAAGAATTTAATATAGCTATTTCTACATCAAATGCATCTTCAAAATCCTTAATTCCATTGCTTATTAATTGTAATTATTCAATTTGGAATTGTAAACTGGAAACATTGCATGTGAGAGCAAATTTGTTCACAGTTATTGATAACATTGAGATTGATCCCAGTGCTACAAATCTTGAATTACAAACCACATAGAAAAATAAAGGTGCCCAAGGACAATGTGAGTTCATATTAAACAATGGTGATCAACAAGTTCAAATTGTGAGAACATTGAAAACATTGAAGGAAATTTGAGACAAATTGAAAGCTACTTATCAACAAACAAATGTAACCACACAAATCACATCATACACAAAGTTGATTAAAATTCACATGGCTGGAAATGCAAATGTGATTGAATTTTTGGATGAATTCCAATGTCTTGTTGATGATGTCACAGTTGCTAATCTTGACATTTTAAAACCCCAACTAGTCATCTTTTTATTGAAAGCACTCCCCTCTTTATGGCATGCTTTCATCACCACAAAAGGAAATCAAATCACATGATTGGTAACCTTAATTGGTAAAATTAGATAAGAAACAACATTATGATTTTCATCAACTTTTGAAAGTCCAAAATTTTGGTTTTTTTGCCAAATCTCAAGGGAAATCATCCAAGGATTTTAAGAAAAACAATGCAAATCAATGGAAGAAATTTCACATCAAACTCTAAGTCCAAATGCAATCCCAATGTGACTTGTCACTATTGTGAAAGAAAAACGCACATTACTTTGGATTGCAAGGTTAAAGCATGAGATCATGCTAATGGAATGCTCAAATCCCAAACCGATGTTGTTGTTCAAGGTTCATCAACCTTAGCCTCGACATCTTCAATTGAAACATTTCAACTTTTTATGGCAGAAAAAAACAATTGTATAGATACTTAGTATTTAGATACATGTGCAACTAAATATTTGACACCACAAAGAGATTGGTTTTCCAGATACAAACGTTTGAATCCTTCCCTTTTTGTTTTCATGGGGGATAATGGGAGCCAAGAAGTAATTGATGTGGGAACAATTCCCATTCACGGATGAAACACATTAGGAATTTCGATAATGTGATCTATATGTGTTTCATGTCCCTCATTTCACCAAGAATCTTATGTCCATTTGCAAGGCAACATGAGGGGGAAACAACATTGAATTCTTCCATGATCATTGCATGGTGAAAACAACAACAAAAGGAGAAAAAATTGTTTTTCGTTGTAATCAAGTGGGATCTTTATATCCCATCGGCAAGGGAGTCTCTTCAACACAAGTCAACTCCATTGTTGGGCATAACAATGGGGTACATTCACAAAATAAATAGTTAGGGATGCACCTTTAGTAAGGACTTCAATGATTGTTTATTATGAAAGATTCTAGGTATATATTAAAATATTTTTTTGTAAGTTACAAAAAGTCATAAGAAAATCCTTTTGATTCAAAAATATGTTACATCATATTATTATGTGAATATGTGTTTTAAGAGACTCTCCAAAATTATGTCATTTTCAAGTCCTTTAAAAATCAATTAATAATTTTTTCAAGGAATAAAAGCATTATAAAACACTAGTTATAATTCCTATGGCTCATATATTTATGAATGTACCCAATGATGTAAAAATCATTAAATGGCATCACCAATTGGGTCACTTACACACTCATGCCTTGCATGAAATGAAGAAAATAAATATGATAATTGGAATTCAAAATAATTTCCAATGTAGTCATTCCACAAATTTCCATTTTGTGAAGGATGCATTGTTGGCAAACAACACAAAATTATATTTTGTAAAGGCAATAATTCTTGAGCCAAAGTTGCATTTGAACTCATACATTTTACATTTGTGGTCCCATGCAAACAAAATCTTTCAATGGATCTGTCTACTTTGCAACATTCATAAATGACTATTCGCAATTCACTGCAATTTATCTCCTCAAGAAAAAATCTAATGTGTTTTCAATGTTTTAATCTTGCAAAGCCCTTGTTGAAATTCAAACAAGAAATAAAATCAAATGTTTGAGATTTGACAATGGAGGCGAATATACATCTGGCCATTTTATCAAATTTTGTGAAGACTAGAGGCATATCTAGACTATATATTGTGCCTTATACACTTGAACAAAATGGGGTGTCGAAACAAAAGAATTGTTGAAGCTGCCTAGAGCATGCTTACAACATCTAAATTGCCACATAAATTTTGGGTTGAGGTTATGCTATAACTTGCTACATTCAAAACCATTGCTACACATCCTTGATTTTTGACAAAACACCATTTGAATTATGGGCAAGCATGCAACTTGATTTGTGTCATCTTTGTGTTTTTAAATGCCTTGCATATGAACATGTGCCAAATGAGAAATGACAAAAGCTTGACTCAAAAACACACAAATGCATTTTGGTTGGCTATGGGAAATGATATGGTATTAAAGGTTACCATTTGTATGATCAAACCTCACGTTGATTCTTTATAAGTAGGAATGTTATCTTTCATGAAGAAGCTTTGTTTCCTACCCCATCTATGGAAATCTCCAAATCTTCACAACCATCTCAAGATCATGTGTATGATGCTCCTTGGGAATGGCCTTCCCCTATACCACTTCAACCTACTCCTCTTAATTTATTTTGAAACCCAATTGTTGTACCCACCTTACCAACACAACTCATACTTCAAACACCACCTCCATTCCTAAAACCTCCTCATAATACTCTTTCACCTTCTAGTGACCACATTGAATCTCAATTCTCTAATGATCCATTTGATCAAATTATCTCTTCCATTCCAAGTCCTTTGAGAATATTTTCCTCCCCTTGTCATTTTATTCAAACTACAAAAGGGAAAAGTACCAAGTATAAAGATTACCTTGCAAACTTGGTGACCATTTCTGATTTCCAAATTGATGAACTAGCCATGGTTCATGAAGCTTTAATTGGTTCAAAAAGGCAATAGTGGAAGGAAGCTATGGAGTCTGAATATCTTTCATTATTGAAAAATCAAACATGGAAGTTGGAAACAATACCACCAAGTCAGTCAAATGTTAGTTGCAAGTGGGTTTTGAAGAGGAATCACCCTAATGGTACAATATTTCAATATAAGGTTTGATTAGTTTTGCTCATGGGTTTATTCAAATCCAAATAATTGATTATTGTGAGACATTCTCACCAATTGTCAAAATTGCATGATTAAGAACAATGAATGCACTTGCAACTGATTACAATGTACTTCACATTCACCAAATGGATGTGAAGACGACATTCTTAAATGGAACCTTAAATGAAAAAAATTACATGTTTTAGCCAAAAGGTTTTGTTCATCCAAATCACCCAAAGAAGGTTTGTAGACTTTTCAAAACAATTTATGGGTTAAAACAATCATCACAAATGTGGTATGAAAGATTTAATTCTTATCTTTTGCAAATTGGGTTCACAAAATGTGTTACTGATCCCAATGTCTATATCAAATGTGTTTTAACTCATTTTGTCCTTCTAGGGCTTTATGTGGATGATTCCATACTTGTGAGTGATGATGAGTTTTTCTTGCATGACATAAAATATAAACTTTCCTACACATTTGAAATGACGAATACTAGCCTCATTGAATTTTGTCTCAAAATCTAAATAATGAGGAATGTCACAAACCATTCCATTCACTTGTCCCAAGATAAATATCTTACATATATTTTCAAATGTTTTGGGATGATGGATTGTAAATTTGTTGATACTCATTTACCAATTGGACAAAAACTCACAAAAGAAATGGGACCAAAAGACATACATGAAGTAGACTTGATGAAGACTATACCATATTCTGAAGCAATTAGTTGCCTCATGTATGTAATGACAAGTGTTCGTCCAAATCTTGTTTTTCCAATAAGACAAGTTGTTCAATTTATGGCAAATCTTGGACTAGTTCATTCGACAGTAGTAAAACACATCTTTTGTTACATAAAAGCCACCAAAGATATAGGAATCAAATATGATGGTGAAGGTTCAAATATATTAAAGATTCAAGGATGGACCAATTCTGACTAGGCTAGAAATCAAGACTTTTGCAAGTCTACATCTGAATACATATTTCACTTGTAGGAGGTGCAATTTTGTTGCAATGCAAAAAGCAAGCTACTATTGCCCTTTCCTCAACAAAAGCAAAATACATTGCAGTTATTTCCATAGCAAAGGAAGTTGTATGGTTAACACAACTCATGAAATACCTTAAATTACATCAATTGCAACCTTTTCCATTCATGTGTGATAATCAATCATGCATTGTGCTATCAAAAACATCTAAAAACCATGATTGCACTAAACATATAGACATCAAGTATCACTACTTGCAGGAAAAGGTTGCAAGCTTAAATATTGAATTTAAATATTGTCCTACAGAACAAATGCTTGTAGATGTCTCCATAAAAACTCTTCCCAAACCAAAGCATTAATTTTGTGTAGAAGGGATAGGATTGACAATTCCAAATCCTAAAATATGATTATGTTTTCTCGTTAAGGGGGGGAGGTGTTAAGGATAGAGATTTATTGAAATATAACCCTTTCATAGGCTAAAAATATGTCTAGAACTCTTAACTACATTTTCATTGTTCTTTGACATTTTAATTCATTATGCCTTTGCAATAAAAAACTTGTGCTCTCTCTCTCTCCTCGTATGTTTGTAATTCAAAACACAAACACCATCTTCAAAGTGGAGGGTGACAACAAGGTTGCAATGTTTGGCAACTTATTGCAAGTGTTATCAAAAAGGGTAAACACATCACTCTCAAAAACAAAGATGGTAATTACACTTTTGTTTGAACATTTGTTGATATCAAAAACTCAAATAAGGGAAGCTAAAATTGTCAGTCACAAAATTCTTTAATACACCTAAAACAACATTCCACAATCCGTGTCATTGTTAATTTGACTAAACCTCACATTCAAATAACATAATTTTTGAAGTTAAAGCTAAACTCATGAGTTTCAAACTAACCCACTCCATTAGGGTTTTGGTTGTTGGATCCTCAATGAATGGGATAAGTGAAAAACATATTGCAATGCTAGGAAATCACCATTTTCATATGGTCCAAGTAATTGCCTTAAAACATTGCCTACATAGAAGGTTAATTGGCCTTGAGGTGTTAGTTCATGATGTAGTCAAGACAAATACTCAAGTTAATTGGTTAGGTTTTATGAATGCCATGCAACTTGCAAGTGGTTGTGGGTTCAATTCGTCACTAGGCCATGTTAGGTGTTGCCTAGAATTGCCAAAATTCAATGCTTTTAACCATGTACATAGTAATTAAGAATTGCTAAGAATTTGAACTCATTTTCCTAATTTAAATTGTTAGATGTATAACATTGGTGTGAAATCTCAATCATGATATTTTGAAATCTCAATGTTATTTCAATTGCAATCACATCAACAAGCATCAAAACATATTGGATAGCCAAGCTAGGATATTCTTGATGTCAATAAATGGAAAAGAAAGGTCAATTTCAATCTCTAACTCATTTATTTTTCCAATGTAATTGTGGATCCAATACCTTTTTATTGACATAAATTATGTCTTGTGCAATTCTCAGGTATGTTTGAGATTGATTAGAAGCTGATATCAAAAAAAGAAAAAGTTGACTCAATTAGACTAATGAGAGGCAAATCTAATCCTTTTCATTGAATTGATTTGAATGTAGTTTAAAATGAAACAGTCATAGTTGCTATTCAACTAACAAGATGGAGACTTGTAGCAGTAAAATGTATGATCCCTTAAATGCACCACAACAAACACAAACCAAACAATTGATATTTATTTTCAAAAACAACTTGTTTATAAAGACAATTTTAAATAGAAGATGAAATAGCAAATAAGAAGGGGAAAATGAAGGAACCTAAATTGCCAATGGTAAAAAATCCATGCTCATGGTTCCATGTAGCCGGCTGTTGGTTTCCAATGGAGGTACAAAGTATTGAGTATCATTTCGGAAAAGACTAGTGTGGCCTGTGCCGTTGGTGCAAGTGTTAACACGTCCTCAACTGCTTTTTCCTTCCAAAACCTGGTTTTTTGGAATTTATTTGAATTTTCAGCAGCAGAAAGCACCTTTAAATCAATATCTCCCACATTCTGAATTCAAATCTTACCAAATAAATTCCATTAAATCTTGCTCATCGAGATCTTTCCAAGACCACCAAAGGCACATTCCAATTCCTCTGAAATTTTCAGCTACAATTTAATTTAATTTTCAGTGAAAAAATCATTCAATATTCAAGAACTTTTGCACAACAAGTCCAAACATCATGGAACAAGCCCATGCACCCCTCCTCATCGAGAGCTTTCCAAAGACACCAAGAACTCAATCTGAAGCATCCCTATTTGGTGGAACTCATAACTACAAAACAAACTACCTTCCTTCATAGATAGATGTGTATGAAATCCATACCAAAAATTGAACGGGTTGTTACCATGCTCTTTTCCCACTGCTGTGTTGCTTCCATATTGACAATTATGTTACCTTGCAAGCTCTTCTACAAACAACATTGAAAAGAATGGGGGTGGTGGTAGCAGAGAGATATGTTTGTGCACACAGAATCCCAAGATTCACTGCCATCACCTCCACGTTTCTCAGTGCAAAACTTCATGCACATATCAGGAGAACAAAGAAGAAAAACTGGGAAATATTGTTTTTGTGACAACATGCATAATAAACAATGTACTGATCTAGTAGAGTTTAGGTCTAAGTACGTATCAGTATCATATTCAGTGCAAATCTGGAACGAGGCATAGTGTGGATCACATGAGCTTGATGGGTTACTTGATACCAGTGCATAGACATGGGCATACAACAATGTCATCCCACATGTACAAGACCAACATTGGTTTGCACCTGTGTTGGTCTGACCCAGTTACTATTCACCTGCTTATAACATACCCTACATGCAGGTTATTGAACTAGAATTTTTTATGTGGGAAGAGTGTTCCTGAGTCCATTTGAATTCAACATCCTAGGAAGACCCTACCAATTTGGGGTTAGGGTTTGCAACTCCTTGGTGATACCAGACCTAGTGCAGAAGAATGGCTGTTAAGAATGAGCTAATAGATATCAACTGGAGGCGCAAGTGTTAGATGTTAATAGCCGGCAGATATGGTGGGATGATACACTTTTGTATTACTACAATAATCAATGCTTGCTTGTATTGTTGAATGTATGCTTGCCCAAGAGCTTGCCTCATAACTTCTCTGTGTCTAAACATTAAAAAAAAACATCCACAACTATATTCAAATTTACAACCTCTTAATACTAGGATCAAGGTTTAGATTTGACTCCTACAAGCATGGACATACCATTGTTCATATTGTTACATACGCCACGTCCTAAACTCATACTGGTACTGAATTATTATGTGTTCTTCAATAGGTATGTAAAAACCATACCTGAATTCAAATGTCAAAATTTTTTACTGCCAGTAACCATGTGGGATTTCAAAAATACCATACCAGACCAGCGTTTTAATTTGTGGCGAATTTTCGCCATTTGGCGAAAGTATTTTCGATAAATATAATATTCTTTCAAATACTCCCTTTTTAAATCGCCAAAAAAAACATTTAGTCCAAAAAATCACCATGTTTCTACACATTGTTCAAGCAAGGTAACCAGGATATAAAAGGATTTTGATAAATTTTTGCTTTCATTGCTGGTCTATAGCCAAATGTGGCTAAACTTCCTTGTAGATGATCGCCAGTGTGGCAACATGACAAAATTGGAAAAAAAAAATCACTGTACCAGACCAACACTGGTTTGCCCAATGGTATTAGGGGATATATTTTTGGCACAAAATAATAGCGGTAAATTAACAATTAGAAGCAGTGTCTTTTTGTTTTTTCAATTTTGTGATATCAAAAATTTAATTTGGTTAATGCTTCCAAAAAATAGCGACATTAGTCCTATGTATACTGGGAAAAAAAGAATTCTCCAAAAGTTTCCCAATTCTTTTTGCCTACAAACAACAAAATCTGTAAGAAACAAAAACACCCCTTACAAGGTATGTAGTATGTAGTGTGTCATTTGCACCAAATTTCTGAACCTAAAGGCGCAGGGCACTGATAATTCCAGGCTTGAAAGTTCAAAACTGGATACTTACCAGTAGAGAGCATCTGGCATGATTGGCTTTTGGTTTGAACTCTGAACTGGTTTCCAGCAAATTTCAAGTATTTATTTCAGTAGCGTGTTTTGGGCCTTCCTACCAACACGTCTCTTCAATCTCGCACACTCTCTCCTTTCTCTGTTCTTGCACCGTTGCTGCATTGTCCCTGTTGCATTATTGTCAATCTTGCAGTTGACAAGAACCCACCATCAGCTGCAAACAGGAGGAGAAAGGAGGAGTTCCCC